>Ga0207835_1000008_pt1 | contig 302428 bp, 285 predicted proteins | sample LuqExpMetagenom8_FD_187766 | JGI IMG/M metagenome (GOLD analysis project Ga0207835, IMG submission 187766) | Tropical forest soil microbial communities from Luquillo Experimental Forest, Puerto Rico - Sample 8 (SPAdes) | ecosystem: Environmental > Terrestrial > Soil > Tropical forest ... | reverse complement strand
TGTCAGGAACCAAGGCCGCGAAAAAGAATATCAACAGCTTCATCGTGAACAGTTGATGCTCTTTTAGATACCCCGCAGCTTGCTGCGGGGTAGTTCATTTTCAGAGATCAGAATCTGTACAAGATCATGCTCAAAATCGTCAAGCAAAATTCGCTGTTCTAGTCATGACCCAATGCTAATTTAACTTCCAGCCATTTTGGCTTCTGTCATTCAAGTTTTGATCACCATGAACTTTCTCTTTCACTTACATCTCTCCGGGAGTGACCCTTATCTGCTGACCGGTAACTTCATGGGAGATTTTGTTAAGGGCAGACTCAGGGCGGAGTATCCACCCGGCGTGGCAGCCGGAATCACATTGCACCGGCGGATTGACAGTTTTGCCCAGCGGCATTGTTTTTTTCGCCGGAGCTACGACCGGATTGCGCCGCAGTATGGGCTATGGCGTGGAATACTCGTGGATATGTTTTACGATCATTTTTTGTCTACGACCTGGGACGAATGGGTGGATGAACCCTTGATGGCCTACTTGGAGCGGGCCAGGAAAATGATCGATGGACAGTATGAATGGCTACCGGAACGCCTGCAAAGCCTGCTGCCTGTCATCTTTGATGATCTGCTCCCGTCTTACGGTGATGTGGCCGGCATCGGCGTGGCGCTTGAACGCATGTCACGGCGCGTGAGGAGGGCCAACCCGTTGGCTGGCGGAGAGCGAGAACTGATGCAAAACTATGCGGAACTGCGTGAAGATTTCCGTTGTTTCATGCCCGCTGTCCGGGAATTTGTTGCTGATTTCCTCGAAACGGGCGCTCCTCCGATCTGACCGGGAAGACCCAGCCCCCAAACGTTTACACCATTCCTTGTGCCGCAGTTCTGTTTTTGCTTGCAACCCTTTGATTTCTAATTATATATAGAGAAATAAATCGCGACACGGTATTCACCACGACTGTGCCGCGTTTTTTGTGATTTGTTGCATACTCCTATTTACTATTTATATTAGTCTCATTGGGCTCCTCCATGAAGCAACGCTCAAGGTTATTGCCTGTCATAATCGTGTCGCTGGCGGGCATGTTTTTTCTGCTTTCCGGGGTTGTGAAGGTATTCCTGTTTGATAGTTTTGCGCGGATTGAAGAACAGGACGTGGTAGAAAATGTTGAGCGAGCGGTTAACCTCATCAACAATGAAGCCAATGACCTCAACATCGTCTGCGGTGACTATTCGGCGTGGGATGACGCCTACCGCTACGTGCTGGACGGCAATCACGCTTTTGAAAAGTCAAACCTGACCCTGCCCACTTTTTTAAAACTTCGCCTCAATCTGGTCATGTATATCAATGGGGCCGGGGATGTCGTCTTCGGCAAGGCCGTTGATCTTGAAAAAGGCCACTTTTTGCCGGTACCCGTCGGTTTTTTCCGACACATTTCCACGGCAAGCCCTCTGCTGAATCATGCGACACCCGACAGTATGGTCAAAGGGATCATAAATCTGCCGGAAGGCTTGATGATAATCGCGTCGCGACCGGTATTGACCAGTGAATACAGGGGACCGGTCCGGGGTACTTTGATTCTGGGACGGTATCTGAATGCGGAGGAAGTTTCCCGCTTGGCGAAGATGAGCCGCCTTTCGCTCAGTGTATTGCCGAGCGGCATGCAGAGTGCTCTAGCCAGAACAGGGGTCAGGCTCAGCGAGGCTACCCCCCGTGCCGTAAAGTCGACCGGATTCCGGTTTATTGACGGGTACGCTCTGGTAAAAGATGTTTACGGCAAGGAGGCCTTCATTGTGAAGGTGACTGGCCAGCGAACTATCTACAGGAAGGGGATGCAGGCCGTAGGATATTTTTTGCTCTGCTTTCTGGGGCTTCTTCTGGGATTTGCCGTCATCGTGCGTTTTTTGCTGAATAAGCTTGCCGTATCGCAGCGACAGGGTGAAGAGCTGGAGCAGCGGTACAACAGGGTAATTGAAGGTGCCAGCGAAGGGGTCATCATCACGAACCGGGGCGATGGGTCGGTCATGGAATCCAACGGAGCGATTCAGGATTACTTGGGATATACCGCTGAAGAATTGGTCGGTTTGGGCCTCGGACAGCTTGTCTTTGGCGATGCCGCCATAACCGACACCCTGATAGAAAGGCTGCTGCAGCAAAAGCGGGCGTACCGCCTCCGTCGCAAGGACGGTTCAGCCCTTGATGCGGAGCTGAGTGCGGCTCTGATCCCCTATGACGGCAACGAAGCCCTGTGCATCATGGTTAAGGATATTACCGAGCGGAAGCAGTTTGAGGAAACGTTGTTTTTTCAGGCGAATCACGATCTTTTGACTGGTATTCCCAATCGGTATCTTCTCCTTGACCGTCTTGAACAAGCTTTGGCGGCTGCTCGTCGGGAGGGACATATCGTAGCGGTCCTCCTTCTGGACCTGGACAATTTCAAGATCATCAACGATACCTATGGCCACGCAGTCGGTGACCACCTTCTGAAAAGTGTCGCTCACCGGTTAAAATCCGTCGTGAGAAGCGGTGATACCATTGCCCGGCTTGGCGGCGATGAATTCGTGATTGTCCTCACCCGTATCGACAGGATTGAAAGCGTTATCCTGGTGGCGGAACATCTCCTTAACCATTTCTCGAATCCGTTTGTGGCCGATGATACTGAGTTCTTCGTATCACCCAGCATTGGGCTGGCACTTTATCCCAACGATGATGAAAGCGCAGCGGCCCTGCTCGCCAAGGCCGATACCGCCATGTACAATGTCAAGGACAAGGGGCGGGCCGGATTTCAGTTTTTTACAACCGAGATGAACACCAGGGTTGTTGACCGTATGGAGCTTGAGGTGGGGCTCCGCCGTGCCCTTGAGCGTGAAGAATTCGTCATCCATTATCAGCCCAAAGTGGAGTTGGCTACCCGCCGGATACAGGGTATGGAGGCGTTGTTGCGCTGGAACCATCCTGAACGGGGGATGGTCCCGCCGGATACGTTCATACCTTTGGCGGAAGAGAGCGGTCTGATCATTATGATCGGAGAATGGGTGTTGCGCACGGTATGTGAACAGCTCAAGAAATGGCAGGCAGAGGGGTTGCCGCCGATGAAGATGGCAGTAAACATCTCGGCGCGTCAATTCAAGCAGCATGACCTGGTGGAGCGTATCGGCGCCATTCTTGCCGAAACCGGCCTTGCGGCCGGTTTGCTGGAGCTTGAACTCACCGAGAGTTATCTTATGAACAATGTTGACGAGGCGATCGCCAAACTCCACATGCTTAAGGACATGGGGCTTGGCCTATCCCTGGACGACTTTGGAACAGGCTATTCATCGCTGGGGTATCTGAAGCGGTTTCCGGTTGATGTTGTGAAGATCGACAAATCTTTTGTGGACGATATTCTTGTCAATCCCGACGACGCCACTATCGTACGAACGATTATCCTTATGGCACATAACCTCAGCATGGCGGTGGTGGCCGAAGGGGTGGAAACCGAAGAGCAGCTGCATTTTCTCGCCGCACACGACTGTGAGATGACCCAGGGGTTCTACTTCAGCCGGCCCCTGGCTGCCGACGCTTTTGCGGCAATGGTTCGCTCGTGGGACGGGGGGGGCGCGACTGCCGATAAGGACCACAGGAATAAACTCCCTGCCATGAACGGCGTTGACACAAAATGAATGGCTTGATACCCTCCAGCTTCGACTAGTTTGGTGAACAAGGCTGCTTTTTAAAAAAGGAGTGACGCTCCATGTCCGCAACCACCAGTATCGTTATTCTTGACGGCTATACCATCAATCCGGGCGACAACCCCTGGAGTCCGGTCGAAAGCCTGGGAACATGCACGGTGTACGATCGCACTCCGCCCGAGCTCACTGTAGAACGTGCCGCTGATGCGGAAATTGTTCTGACCAGCAAGGTCAAGCTGAATGCCGCCGTCCTGAACGCTTTGCCGAAACTCAGATATATCTCGCTTCTGGCCACGGGATATAACAATATCGACGTGGCCGTGGCCGGCCAGCTCGGTATTCCGGTCTCGAATGTTCCCGCCTATTCCACTGAATCGGTTGCCCAGACCACCTTTGCCCTGCTGCTGGAGTTGGCGGTGCAGGTTGGGGTCCACGATGCCGCCGTCAAGTCCGGAGAATGGTCCCGATGCCCCGACCATTCCTTCTGGAAGACACCGATCACCGAACTGGACGGCTTGACACTGGGTATCGTGGGCTACGGTACGATCGGCCGGGCCGTGGCCCGCATCGGTGCGGCATTTGGCATGCGGATCATTGCCCATGCCCCGCGCGTCCCCCAGGAGCCGGGACCGACTCCGGTTTGTTTCGTCGGCCTGGAAGAGCTGTTTTCCTCGGCGGATGTGGTAAGCCTTAATTGCCCTCAGACCTCAGAAAATGCCGGCTTTGTCAACTCGCGGCTTTTGGGGATGATGAACCCCGGCGCTTTTCTGATCAACGTGGCGCGAGGCGGGCTGGTGAACGAGGCCGACCTGGCCCAGGCGCTACTAAGCGGTCGGATTGCCGGAGCAGGATTGGACGTGGTCGCCCATGAACCGATGCTTCCCGACAATCCCCTCCTTTCCGCCCCCAACTGCATCTTTACGCCCCATATCGCCTGGGCCTCGCTGGCTGCCCGGCGCCGGCTCATGAATAGTGTCGCCGCCAATGTCGCATCATATCTCAGCGGGGTGCCGATCAACGTGGTCAACGGACAGTACCTCGTACCGAAAGCATAGCGGCGCTGCGCCGGGAGGCTCGCCAATGGAAGAAACCCAACACAATTCGCCAAAATCGTATCCCATACTCGTGGTGGATGACAACCTTCTGCAGCGAACCGTTCTCGAAGCGAGTCTCAAGGCGGCGGGATATAAAGTAGTTGTGGCGGAAAATGGCAGGGAAGGGCTGGAAATTTTCAGGAAGGGGTATTACCCGATCATCATGACCGACTGGGTGATGCCCGAGATGAACGGCCTTGAACTATGCCGTGCCATACGGAGCGACGATTCCGGCCGTTATACCTACATCATTCTGTTGACCTCCCAGGATTCCAAAAACGATATCATTGCCGGCCTCGAGGCCGGCGCCGACGAATACCTGATCAAGCCTGCCCACCAGGCCGAACTGGTTTCCCGTTTGAAGACGGCCAAGCGGATACTCGAACTGGAAAGTTCGCAACAACGCTACATTGAAGAAATCAAGAGCCTGTCTCTCATCGACCCGGTGACCGGAGTCTTCAACCGGAATTACCTGGACGAGCACATCCCTCAGGAGATCAAACGCGCGTACCGCTACGAACGTCCCCTCTCCCTGATCCTGGTCAGCATTAATCAGTTCAGGGATATTATCGTGGCCTGCGGGCACTACTCCGGCGATGTGGTGCTCAAACAGTGCGCCGGTTGCCTGGCAGAATCCATTCGCAAGGACGTGGACTGGCTGGCGCGTTATGGTGAGGACTCGTTCATGGTGGTGTTGGCGGAAACGGACATGGCGGGCGGCATGATCGTCGCCAAGCGTTTGCGGCTCAGAATAGCCTCCCTGGTCATCAGGATGTACGACAAGGAGGTACGCGTAAGCGCCAGTTTCGGAGTAGCAGGCTTTGCCGCCAGCCAGCAGAAGCCGGGAATGACGGCCGACGTGCTGATCGACAATGCGGATCGCTGTCTCACGAAAGCCCGGGAGGAGGGTGGTGAAACGATCAAGGGGGTTCAGATCGGTTAGTGCCCCTATCGTTGGACACTCCTGGCGCCTGCAGTACAGCACAGGAGATGTATGTTCCGATGTGAAGGCCCTTCCCGACGGTCCGGCCCGAACCTCGGCTATTGACTTTATCAATGCAAAGGGTATTCTCGGCACATCATCATTGTGAGGGTGCCATGAAATTGATTATCGACCACCTGAAGGAAAAATTCATCACCGGCCTGTTTGTAGTGATTCCGGTAGGAATCACGATCTTCATCCTGACCTTTTTGTTCAACTTCGCCGACGGCATCCTCGGCAGCTACCTGGACACCCTCTTCGGCCTCATCACCCACCACGAACTCCATATTCCCGGCCTCGGCATGATCACGGGTGCGGTTGTTATCTACCTCACCGGCATCCTGGCAACCAATGTCCTGGGCAACCAGTTTCTCAAGCTGGGGGATGATGTGCTGTCGCGCATCCCGCTCGTCAAATCCATCTACTCGTCCAGTAAACAACTGATCAAGGTCTTCAAGGAGGGAAAAACCTCCTATCGCCGGGCGGTTTTTGTGGAGTGGCCACGCCCCGGCGTGCGCGCCATCGGGTTTGTGACGGCTGAGGTGGAGCGTGACGGGATAGGTCTGGTGGTGGTCTATGTGCCGACCATGCCCAACCCCACCTCCGGTTTTGCCCTTTTCTTCCGGGAGGATGAAGTGTCGGACTGCGGCATGACGGTTGAAGAGGCCGTCAAGTTCGTGGTTTCCGGCGGCATGGTGGTACCGTGATTGAATCATTATCCCGATCCGTTGTTACCGGCGCCGCAGCGACCGTATCCCTGTATGAAACCCTCAAGAATGTTTTCGGCTATACCTCGTTCCGCCCGCACCAGCAAGAGATCATCTCCGCGATCATTGCCGGCGAGGATGCCTTTGTCCTGATGCCGACCGGGGGCGGCAAATCGCTCTGCTACCAGATGCCGGCCCTGCACCGGGCCGGTGTAGGCATCGTTGTCTCGCCGCTCATCTCGCTGATGAAGGATCAGGTGGACGGCCTGACGGCCAATGGAGTCGCCGCTGCCCTCTACAACTCCTCCCTGAAGGAAGCGGAGGCACGGCAGGTGCTGGCAAGGCTCCACAGCGGCCAACTGGACCTTTTGTACGTCTCGCCGGAGCGGCTGATGAGCGATGCCTTTCTGGAGCGCTTGAAGGATCTGGATATTGCCCTGTTCGCCATTGACGAGGCCCACTGTGTCTCCCAGTGGGGGCATGATTTCCGGCCGGAATATGTGCAGCTCGGGCGGTTGCGCAGCCTCTTCCCCAATATACCGCTGATTGCCCTGACCGCTACCGCCGATCCTCAAACACGCGACGATATCATCGAGCGCCTGGGGCTGGCGGAGGCGGTCTGCCACGTGACCGGTTTCGACCGTCCGAACATTCGCTACACGGTTTTGGAAAAGCAGAAACCATTCCAGCAATTGAGCAGCTTTCTCAAGGGGCGCCCCACCGAGGCCGGGATCGTGTATGCCCTCTCCCGCAAGCGGGTGGAGGAGTTGGCCCAGCGCCTGACCGAGGCCGGGGTACAGGCTGCGCCCTATCATGCGGGTCTTTCAGACAAGGATCGCCAGCAGACCCAGGAGGCTTTTCTCAGGGACGACCTGCGGGTAGTCGTGGCAACGGTGGCGTTCGGCATGGGAATCGACAAGCCAAACGTGCGTTTTGTGGTACACTATGACCTGCCCAGGAACATCGAAAGCTACTATCAGGAAACCGGTCGCGCCGGCAGGGACGGGCTACCGGCCGAAGCGCTGCTCCTGTTCGGCTACGGCGATATTGCCATCTCCCGTGCCCTGATCGAGAACGGCGGCAACCAGGAGCAGAACCGGATCGAACTTCACAAGCTGAACGCCATGGTCGGCTTTGCCGAGGCGCTTACCTGCCGCAGGCGGGTGCTCCTGGGCTATTTCGGTGAACATCCGGACGAGGATTGCGGCAACTGCGATATCTGCCACAGCCCGCCGGAGCGCTTCGACGCCACCGAGGACGCGCAGAAGGCTCTCTCCTGCGTCTACCGGGTCGGACAGCGCTTCGGCATGGGGCATGTCATCGAGGTGCTGCGTGGCTCCCACAGCCAGCGCATCCTGAACCTGGGGCATGACCGGCTTTCCACCTACGGCATCGGCAAGGAACTGTCCCAGGACGTTTGGGGGGCGCTTATACGACAACTGCTTCATCTGGGCTATCTGGAACAGGACGTGGGCAATTACTCGGTGCTGCGGTTGACACCCCGTTCGAAGCCGGTCTTGCGGGGCGAGGAGCGCGTGGTGCTGGCGCGGCCGCGGGTCAGGATGGTGGCGGAGAAGAAGGAACCGAAACGGGGCAGGGGAGAGCTGGACTACGACCGGGGACTGTTCGAGCGATTGCGTTCCCTGCGCAAACGCCTGGCCGACGAGCAGCAGGTGCCGCCCTTTGTCGTGTTCGGCGACGCCACCCTGGTGGAAATGGCCGCTTACCGCCCCCTGGACGACGAGGGTCTGGCGCGCATCAGCGGGGTTGGGAAACATAAGCTGGCCCGTTACGGCGCTGCATTCCTGGGGGTGATCCGCGGGGAGGCCGATGAGCCCGTTCCCAATGGAGTGTCTAAAGGCTTTCACAGCGATTGATTTGTGGTACTATGCAGCGGTATTCGAATAATTTAAATCGAGCGATACATGAAGATTGCCTGCCCCAACTGCGCCGCCAGCGGTTCCATTCCCGACCATGAAATCCCGGAGGAAGGACGTTTCCTGAGCTGTCCGCGCTGCAACCATGGCTTTGCCGTCAGGAAACCGCAGCCCAAAAACAACGCATACCTGGCGGATACTTGCCCGTCCTGCAATTACAGCACGTTTGGGGATGAACGCTTCTCCACCTGCCCCAAATGCGGTGTCATGGTCAAGGCTTTCGTGGAACGGCAACGGGAAGATGCCCAACGTCGCCGGGACCAGGAACTGCTTGCCAGAAAATACTCCCATGACGTGGCGCCTCCGCCGCCTGAACAGGAATCGGCAGTGATCGCCGATTTTGTTGAGACATTGCACCCGGTCAACCTGATCGCGTGGGGAGTCTCCCTGGCCGCCCTGGTCATAGTGGGCGTCGGGCTTTGGGGGCTGGTGGAATATCATGGCGGCGACATTCAGGCGCAATTGTCGGCCCAGCGGGACGAACCGGTGTCGGCCTGGTATGTTTTCCTGCACTACGGCGCACTGCCCTGGATCAAGACGCTGTATGGCGCCGCCCTTCTGGCGTCAGGGCTACTGTTCATGAAGCGGAGCGCCCGATCGCTCAGGGTGTTGGCACAACTGCTTTGGGCCGCGATCTTTTTCGTGCCGCTCTATTTTATTGGTGGATTCGTCGTCTGGGTGATGGAGCCGATCCCCCATTCCCTCAGCGGTTACTTCATCGAGATCGTGAATATTGTCCTTATGACGGCACTCTGGTGCATCCCCCTGTTTTTGCTGGCGCGCTTTCTCTCCGACCGCCGGATTACCTCTGTGGTAAAGCTGTAGCGTCCGGAAATGAGATGGCTGCTGGTCATATCGGTCGTTTGTTTCCTGTTTGGCTCATGGCAGCGGATGATATTCGTCCTTGGTCTGGCTGCGGAGGTCGTCTACCTGGCATTGCGCGGTACGGCAGCCGGCCGTTTGCCGCTGATCGGGCCCCATGACACCCTGCTGCTCTTCTCGGCTTCGTTGGCGCTTCTGTCGCTCGTGACCTCCCTGTCGGTGACGATGCGCTCCGCACGGTGGTTTCCGGTCGCTGCCGGACTGCTGAGCGGTCTCTTCACCCTGTTCGCCCTGGTGTTTCCCCCCTTGAACATGCCGCTGCCCCAGGTTCTCGACACGCGCTGGTTCGAGTTGCATGTCGTGCTGGCGTTCTTCGCCTATGGACTGTTCATGGTCGGGGGCCTGCTCTGTGCAGGATTTCTGGTTTACCGCCACCGGGCCTGGCTGGATATCCAATTCAGGACCGCTCTGGTCGGCTGGTCGTTTTTTTCTGCTTCCATGATAGCGGGCGGAATCTGGGGCTATTACGCCTGGGGCACCTACTGGCTCTGGACCCCTAAAGAACTCTGGACATCCATCTTGTGGTTGTACTATGCGTTGCTGCTGCATGTCAGGCTGAAAGGTTCTGATTGGGATCGGACAACCGCATGGCTGGGGATAGCGGGCGTGCTGGTGATGCTGTTCACCTATCTGGGGGTCAGTATGTTGATGAAGAGTTCCCACAGCTTTTAGCCGGACCAAAAGAGCGGAAAAGCCCGCTGGAGAAATCCAGCGGGCTTTGTCGTTAAGGGATGGGAGCTACTCCCCTTGCGGGGTACTCCCCGGTTCCGCTTTTTCACCCGGCGTGCGGCGTCTGCGGCGGCGTTTTTTGGCAGCCGGTGTTTCTCCGGTGGTGCTCTCGGCAGCGGGGGCAGGAAGGGGAGTAGCCGCCGGTTTTGGTTTCACACGTCCGCCTCTTGCGGGCCGGGCCGACCGGTCGCCGCTCCGCCCACGGCCGCCGTCGGGTTTTACCTCGGGCTTGCGTTTTGGCCGCGGGGTCCGCACGTAGTCGTTGACGAACAGTTCGTCCTCTGCCCATTCCGTGGGAATCTTGTCCTTGATGTACTCCTCGATGGCCTCCAAGAAAAAGGCGCCGTCCTCGTCGGCCAGCGAGATGGCCTTGCCCTCGGAACCGGCCCGTGCGGTGCGCCCGATGCGATGGACATAGTCCTCGCTGTCCTGGGGAAGGTCATAGTTGATGACATGGGAAACACCCTCGATGTGCAGGCCGCGGGAAGCCACATCGGTGGCGATCAGGATCGGGAGCTTGCCTTGCTTGAAATCATCGAGGATGCGCATCCGTTTGCGCTGTTCCACATCGCCCGAAATGACGCGGCAGGGGAAACCATTGGCGTTCAACCGGTCGAACAGATATTCGGCCTCACGCTTGGTATTGATGAAGATCATGGTGCGCTCCATCCCTTCGCGCCGCAAGAGTCCCAGGAGCAGGGGGAATTTCTCCTTGCGGGAAACGTGGAACAGAACCTGTTCGACCCGTTCTGCGGTCATCTTCTCGGGTGTGACCGAGAGTTTTTCCGGCATGTTCATGAACTCATAGGCCAACTCCATGACCCTCTGGCTGAGGGTAGCCGAGAACATCAGGTTCTGGCGCTTGTCGTAAGGGGGAAGCCGCCGCAGGATAAAGCGCAGGTCGGCGATAAAACCCATGTCGAACATCCGGTCGGCCTCGTCGATCACCAGCATCTCGATTCCCTTGAGGGAATAAACCTTCTGTTTGAGATAGTCGATCAGTCGGCCCGGGGTGCCGACCACAATATCGGCACCCTCGCGCAGAGCGCTACGCTGCTTCATGTAGTCCACTCCGCCGTAAATCGCCTGGGTGACCAGGCCGCAGTGCCGGCCCAACTGCTGTGCATCCGCCTCGATCTGAACCACCAGTTCCCGTGTCGGTGCCAGGATGAGGGCTCGCGGCTGTTGCGTGCTCCCCTTGTTCGCCAGGAGGCGGGTAAACAGGGTGATCAGAAAGGCGGCGGTCTTGCCGGTGCCGGTCTGGGCCTGGCCGGCCACATCCTTGCCGCTCAGGGAGAGGGGGAGGGTTTGCTCCTGAATCGGGGTGCATTCGGTGAAACCGGTTTCACGGATACCTTGCCGGACTTCTTCAGGGATTGAAAGTTCATCAAATCGCATTGCGTAGATCCTCGTGTTGCTCGAAATATATCCGATTACTGACTGTTCCCTACCTTATACCGTGACGTGGCGTCTGGCAATGGAAACATGAAGGTCGGGTGCTACGCAACGGCCAGAAATGCTTTGACAAACCGTTTTTCATTCCTTTACTATGGCGAAACTTCACTTCAAGGAAATCACCTGATGCAGGCCGCCCTGAACATCATCGGCGATGAGCTCAAGCTCGTCGAACAGCAATTCCGTAAAGACCTGGAATCCGACGTCCCCCTGATCCGCAAAGTGGGAGAATACGTGCTTTCCAGCGGTGGTAAACGCGTCCGTCCGGCGCTGTTGCTGCTCGCCGCCAGGCTGTGTGGCTACCAGGGGGACCAGGCGGTCCCGCTGGCAAGCGTGATCGAGTTCATTCATACCGCCACATTGCTGCACGACGATGTGGTTGACAGCGCCACCCTGCGCCGGGGCATCGCCTCGGCCAACACCTTGTGGGGCAACGAAGCCTCGGTGCTGGTCGGCGACTTTCTCTTCTCCAAATCGTTCTCCCTGATGGTCGGCGTCGGCAGTCTCGATATCCTGCGGGTGCTTTCCGGCGCCACCACGGTCATTGCCGAGGGGGAAGTAATGCAACTGCTCTGCACCGGTGAGCTTGACCTGACGGAAGAGCGATATATCGGCGTCGTGCGCGCCAAGACCGCTATCCTCATGTCGGCAGCCTGTGAAGCGGGGTCGATCCTGGGAGCTGTTTCGGATGACCGGCAGAAGGCCTTGGCCGATTTCGGCATGGAGCTGGGGATCGCCTTCCAACTCATGGATGATCTCCTCGACTATACCGCTTCCGAAGAAGAATTCGGCAAAAGTATCGGCCATGACCTGGAGGAGGGCAAGATCACCCTGCCTCTGATTCACACCCTTCGCCACTGTACCGCCCAGGAACGCTCCGTCATTGAAGCGGTCGTGGAAAAGGACGAGATGTCGCTGGATGAGTTTCGCGAGGTTTCAGGCTTGGTCAGGCAGTATGGCGGCATCGAATATACCGTGGAAGCGGCCCGTCGCTACATCGCCGCAAGCCAGGGGCGTCTCGGCGTGTTCGGCGCTTCGCCGGTCAGGGATGCGCTGATTGAGCTTGCCGACTACGTAGTTACCCGTAGCCGCTGATCCTTTTTCGGAGCTGCACCATTACCGGTAAACCTTCTGGAGGAAAAATGAAACGGTTTCTGTGTCTCGTTGTTTTGGGTGCGGTGGTGGCGTTGACGGCATGTACCAAAAAGGAGACAGCCCAGAGCCAGAGCCAGGGCCCGCTCCAGGAAAACAGTCCGGCCCCGACGATAACGGTCAATTCCCTGAACGGCAAGCCCCTGAACCTTTCAGACCTGAAAGGGAAGGTTGTGCTCCTCAACTTCTGGGCTACCTGGTGTCCCCCCTGCCGCGAAGAGATCCCGTCCATGATGAAACTCAACGGCGCCATGGCCGGCAAGCCGTTTCAGATGGTGGCGGTTTCCATCGACGAGGGAGGCCAGCCGGCAATCGAGGCGTTCTTCAAGACCAGCGGATTCAGCCTGCCCGCCTATACCGATCCGGATAACCGGGCCGCCAAAACCTATGGCATAACCGGCGTGCCGGAAACCTTTGTCATCGATAAAAATGGTATTCTGCTCAAAAGGGTTATCGGCCCGATGGCATGGGATTCCCCCGATGTCCTGTCGTACCTGGAAGGGTTGATGAAATAGGAGCCGAACCGTGCATTCCGAGCATGTAACATACGTGGGCGCTTTCATCGCCGGGCTGCTTTCCTTCCTGTCGCCCTGTGTCCTGCCGCTGATCCCTTCCTATATCACCTATATCACCGGCATCTCCTTTGCCGATCTTCAGGCCGAACATCCGTCCCATGTCGTGCGCCGGAAGGCCATGCTGCATTCGTTGGCCTTCATAGCGGCCTTTACCGTGGTTTTCGTGCTGCTGGGGGCTTCGGCCACGTTTGTCGGTTCATTTCTCCAGGAACATATCGGGGTGGTGCGCAAGGTTGGGGGGGTGTTGATCGTCCTGTTCGGCATCCATGTAACCGGACTGGTCCCCCTGCACTTTTTGATGGGCGAGAAACGGGTTCAGCTTCACCAGAAGCCGGCTGGCTATGTGGGCAGTTTTCTGGTGGGGATCGCCTTTGCTGCCGGATGGACCCCCTGCATCGGCCCAATCCTGGCCTCGATCCTGATGGTGGCCGCCACCGAGGGAAGCATCATGCAGGGCATCATCCTGCTCTTGCTGTATTCCCTTGGATTGGGGATACCCTTCTTTCTCTCCGCCCTTGCCATGCATCAATTCATGTCTGTGTTCAACCGGTTTAAAAAATTCATCCGCGTGTTCGAAATCTGCACGGGCCTTTTTCTGGTGCTGGTCGGCATCCTGATCTATACGAACGGCCTTGCGCGCCTTTCCGGCTATGCCGGCATGCTCTTCAAGGGGATTGAATGAATATTCACCGGGCGCGGCACTCCATGCAACTGGCGGTGTCGCAACTGACGGTGACCGAGGCCTTTTACGCCGGCATCCTGGAGTTGCCGGTCCAGCGCTCCTTCTCCGCCCAGGGGGGACCGGATTACCTGGTGCTGGACATGGACGACATGGCTCTGATCTTCGTGGAAGAGGATGACGTCATCAGGTCTCATCCGATGCTTGAGCCCCGCTTCAGCATGTTTCCGCGCGGTATCGGCATGACGCTGCATTTTCAGGTTACGGATATCGAGGATATCAACGAGGCCATTGCCGAGGAAGGGTTGGAGGTTCTGTACCCCCTTGAGCTCAAGCCTTATGGCATCAAGGAGCTGTGGTGCTTCGACCCTGACGGCTACCTGGTGGTGCTGGACGAACCGCTGGAAGGGCGAAGGAAGGCCGGCACCTGATTCCCCGTGTTACAATCGACTGCCGTTTCGGCAATCAATTAACTTGACGTTGGCCGCGGGGAGTGTTAGGTTACGTCACGACATATCGACTACCTTTTAATCCAGCCCGAGAGGTTGGCAAGGGTTACACAAATGACTGACGCGAATCATATATGGAAGGGCCTTGCTGCGTGCGCGGTGAGGCTCTTTTTTTGTGTAAAAGGGAAAGGTGGCCGACCATGACGGAAAATCAGACGGTACTTTTGGACGAAAGCGGCATCAAGCGGGCGCTGACCCGTATCTCCCACGAGATACTGGAGCGGAACAAGGGGGTACAGGAGGTCGTCCTGATCGGTATCCGTTCCGGCGGTGCGTTTTTGGCCGGCGAGCTTGCCAAATCCATTGCGGTGATCGAAGGCGCTACGATCCCGGTGGGGGCGGTCGATATCACCCTCTACCGGGACGATATCAAGAGCCACACCCCGCATCTGCCGGTGGGCAAAACGGAGATCGGCTTTTCCCTGCAGGGGAAAAAGGTCGTGCTGGTGGATGATGTGCTCTTTACCGGGCGCACTATCCGGGCAGCCATGGACGCGCTGATGGATCACGGCAGACCGGAATGCATCCAACTGGCGGTACTGATCGACCGGGGGCATCGTGAATTGCCGATCCGGGCTGATTTTGTGGGACGCAACGTCCCCACCAGCCTGAAGGAAAACGTCCAGGTGGTATTCAACGGGAACAACCAGCCGGTTGAAGTGGTTCTGGAAAAATAGGAGCCTGTAAAAAAATCAAGGTTGTTCAAAAATAGTCGGATCGTCGCACCCGAGGATGGCGGAGAGATGACTGTTTTTCAACAACCTTATAAGGGAGGAGGGGGCATGGCAGAGTTCAAACACAGGAATATCATCGCACTCAGGGATCTGGCCAGGGAAGAGATCGAGCTGCTCCTGGCGACGGCCGAAAACATGCGGGAGATCAACAGCCGCGACATCAAGAAAGTCCCTACGTTGCGCGGCAAGACCATCATCAACCTGTTTTACGAGGCATCGACCCGTACGCGGACATCCTTCGAGATTGCCGCCAAACGCCTTTCCGCCGATACCGTCAATATCTCCCCCTCCACCAGTTCGGCCACCAAGGGAGAAACCCTGGCTGATACGGCGCTGAACCTCTTGGCCATGAAGCCCGACATCATCGTCATGCGCCATGCGGTTTCCGGGGCTCATTATCACCTGGCCCAAAAGGTGAGCTGTTCGGTCGTCAACGCCGGCGACGGTGCTCACGAACACCCGTCGCAGGGCCTTCTGGACCTGCTGACCATCAAGGACCGCTACGGCCGGCTGGACGGCCTCAAGGTGGCCATCGTGGGCGATATAACCCATAGTCGGGTGGCCCGCTCCGACATCCAGGGGCTGACCAAGATGGGCTCCCATGTTTTCCTGGCCGGTCCGCCGACCATGATGCCTCCGGCGGTTGAGAAACTGGGCAGCGTAACAGCGTGCGCCACCATGAAGGAAGCCATTCAGGACGCCGACGTGGTCATCATGCTGCGCATCCAGCAGGAGCGCCAGGGCAAGACTCTCATGCCCAATACGCGCGAATACTCCCGCTACTTCGGGCTCAACCCGGAGAACCTCAAGCTCGCCAAGCCCGGCGCCGTGGTCATGCACCCCGGCCCCATCAACCGGGGGGTGGAGATGTCGTCCTACGTGGTGGACGGCGGCCAGTCCCACATCCTGAAACAGGTTGAGAACGGCGTGGCGGTGCGGATGGCCATGTTATATCACGTGTGCGGCGGCGAGTTGGAGTAATGAAGCAGCCGCTTTTCCGCCAGGTCGGCGTAAGTCTTCAGGAGGTCCTTGTGCGGCGTAGCGCTGCTACGCCTCCGCGGCCTTCCTCGACAGCCTTGACCTGACGAAAAATCGTCTGCTTCAAGGAAACATATAAAAATACCTAACGTTTAGGGGTGACCATATGAATCTTTTGATCAAGAACGGCCGGGTTATCGACCCTTCCCAGGGACTCGACGAAGTGGTGGATGTGTTGGTTGAAGCCGGGCAGGTGAAGGAGACGGGTAAGAACCTGAAGGCGCCGGCCGGCGTGGATACCTTGGATGCCACCGGAAAATACGTGGTGCCGGGCCTGGTTGACATGCACGTGCATCTGCGCGACCCCGGGTTGGAGTACAAGGAAGATATCGTCAGCGGCACCAGGGCCGCGGCAGCGGGAGGGTTCACTTCCATTGCCTGCATGCCCAACACCAAGCCGGCCATCGACAACAAAGCCGTGGCCGGTTACATCATCAACAAGGCCACCGCTGAAGGGTTCTGCAACGTCTTTCCGGTCGGCTGCATCACCTATGGCATGGGCGGCGAACGCATGGCCGAGATGGGGGAGTTGAAAGAGGCGGGGTGCGTCGCGGTTTCCGACGACGGCAGGCCGGTGCCCAACGCCGAACTCATGCGCCGGGCTCTTGAATATGCCCGGGGGATCGGCATTCTGGTCATCTCCCATGCCGAGGACCTGGCGCTGGTGGGTGAGGGGGTTATGAATGAGGGGTATACTGCCACGGAGCTCGGCCTGAAGGGTATTCCCCGGGTGGCCGAGGATATCGCCACCGCCCGGGACGTAATGTTGGCCGAGTACACCAATTCACCGCTTCACATCGCCCATGTCTCCACACGGGGATCGGTGCGTCTTATCCGCGAGGCCAAAGCCCGCGGCGTCAAGGTGACCTGCGAAACCGCCCCCCATTATTTCACCCTGACCGATGACGCGGTCCGCGGTTACGACACCAACGCCAAAATGAACCCGCCGTTGCGCGAAGCCGATGACGTGGCCGCCATCAAGGAGGGGCTCAGGGATGGCACCATCGACTGTATTGCCACTGACCATGCCCCGCATCATCTGGACGAGAAGGACGTTGAATTCAATGTGGCCGCAAACGGCATCATCGGCCTGGAGACGTCGCTGCCTCTCTCGTTGAAGCTGGTGGAGGAAGGGGTGCTGACCATTAATCAATTGATTGAAAAAATGTCGTGCAATCCTTCAAAAATACTGGGTATTTACCGCGGTAGTCTGCACGCTGGCAGTGTGGCCGACCTGACGGTCATCGACCCGGCCGCCGAGTGGACGGTGGAAACGGAAAAGCTGGTCAGCAAATCCCGGAACACACCCTTTGGCGGGTGGCAGATGAAAGGGGCGGCGACCTGTACCATTCTGGGCGGTGCGGTAGTCATTCCCCGGTAATGTAAAAAGTATCGCCGCCTTGCCGGGAGGAACGCCACGCGGGCTTTCCTCGTCGAGCAGTTGCGCCACGAGGCGGCCGGCACGACTGTAACGCTATTGTCGACCGCGAACGGAACGATGCCGTGGTTTTGAAAGAAGTCATTGAGTCTTATCACAAGGAGTCATAACCTATGAGAGCAGTCCTTGCGCTCGCCGACGGGCGCGTTTTCGAGGGTACGTCATTCGGAGCCGGCGGCGAAGCCACGGGAGAGGTGGTCTTCAATACCTCCATGTCCGGCTATCAGGAGGTCCTGACCGACCCCTCCTATAAAGGCCAGATGGTCACCATGACCTACCCCCAGATTGGCAATACCGGCATCAACCCGGAGGATATCGAGAGCCGCGGTCTGTTCCTCTCCGGTTTTATCGTCAAGGAATATATGGACTGCTACTCCAACTGGCGCGCCACCATGAGCCTGGACGCTTATCTCAAGGAGAACAGCGTGGTGGGCATCCAGGGGCTCGACACCCGCGCCTTGACCAGGCATTTGCGGGACAAGGGGTCGCAGAATGGGATCATCTCCACGGTCGATTTCGACCGGGAGAGCCTTGTGGCGAAGGCGCGGGCCGTTCCCAGCATGGCCGGCCTGGACCTGGCCAGCGGCGTCAGTTGCGACAAGCCGTACCACTGGACCCAGGGCCTGTGGGATCTGCAGAATGGCTATGCAGCCATCGATCCCGCCACCCTGAAATACAAGGTGGTGGCCTACGATTTCGGTATCAAGTACAATATCCTGCGCTGCCTCGTGGATGCCGGCTGCGACGTGACCGTGGTGCCGGCCGCGTTCCCTGCGGACGAGGTGCTGGCCATGAATCCGGACGGCATCTTCCTCAGCAATGGTCCTGGCGATCCGGAGCCGCTGACCGATGTGATCGAAAACCTCCGCAAGCTTGTCGGCAAAAAACCGATCTTCGGCATCTGCCTCGGACACCAGTTGCTGGGACTGGCCCTGGGTGGCAAGACCATGAAACTCCCCTTCGGCAACCATGGCTCCAATCTGCCGGTCATGGACATGGCCACCCGCAAAGTCGAGATCACGGCCCAGAACCACGGCTTTGCCGTCGATCTGGACTCACTGGGCACAGTGGCGTGCCTGGGGCATGAGAACCTGAACGACCAGACCGTGGAGGGCATCCGCCACTGCGACCTGCCGATCTTTTCGGTGCAGCATCATCCCGAGGCATCGCCGGGGCCGCACGACTCTCACTACCTATTCGGCAGGTTCGTGGAGATGATGGAGAAGTACCAGGCCAAGTAATTGTTTCGGTGAATAAATATCTGAATTGTAGGGGCGGCGCTTGCTCCGCCCAATCGGGGCGCGGCAAGCAGCGCCCCTACATGTAAAAACAAAGAAAAAGCTTTGAACTATCTGACACTTTATCAATCCGGCGAATTGCTGGAACGGGTCCGCACGGCCTACGCCCGGCTGGCTGCCTGCGATCTCTGCCCCCATGACTGCGGCGTGAACCGTCTCAGGGGGGAGCGGGGGATCTGCGGCGCGGGTGCGCAGCCGACAATTGCTTCGGCCAACGTCCATAGCGGCGAGGAACCGCCCATCTCCGGCAAGCGGGGTTCCGGTACGATCTTCCTGACCGGGTGCAGCCTGAAATGCCGCTTTTGCCAGAATTTTCCCATCAGCCAGATGGGCAACGGCGAGACGATAACAACGAAGGTGCTGGCCGACAGGATGCTCAGGCTCCAGCGGCTGGGGGTGCACAACATCAATTTCGTCACCCCGACCCACTATCTGCCCCAGATCCTTGCCGCGCTGTACCTGGCGGTCCCCCAGGGGTTCCGTCTGCCCCTGGTCTGGAATTCCAGCGGCTATGAGAGGGTGGATGCCCTGGCGCTTCTGGACGGGGTGGTTGACGTATTCCTGCCGGACATGAAGTATGTTGACAGCGTGACGGCGGGGCAAATCTCCTCGGCTCCAGGCTACCGGGACTTCAACCGGCCCGCTGTCAGCGAGATGTTGCGGCAGGTGGGACATCTTGAACTGGATGATGAAGGTCTTGCGGTCAAGGGTCTGATAATCCGCCATCTCGTCCTGCCGGAAGGGTTGGCGGGAACGCGGGAAACCCTGTCCTGGATTGCCGGACATCTTGGCACGGAAACCCATATCTCGCTGATGCGCCAGTACTTCCCTGCCCATCGGGCCGTTGACATGCCGGCACTGGGTCGCAAGATCACCGATGACGAGTATGCCGAGGCCGTACAGGCGCTGGAGGATTTCGACCTGGAGAACGGGTGGGTACAAGATTAAGCAAAGAGGTGCAGGGGAACCATGAAGACCGGAAGCAACCATTCGGGTGATTGCCCTATCTTTGAGATCTGCGCAAAGATAGAGGCACAGACCGCGGAACTCTATCATTACTACAGCGAGCTTTTTCACGATGATCCCGACGTGGCGCGGTTATGGCACAAAACGGCGCTTGAGGAGGAAAATCACCTCAGGCAGTTTGAGCTCGCCGGCAGACTCTACCGGAAAGATGATTTTACCGTGGCGGCCGATATCGAGAGGGCGCAGCGGATATGTCACAAGCTGGGTGCGCTCGTGTCCCATGTCCGCCAGCATCCCCCCGATCTGGAAACGGCCCTGACTCGGGCCATCGAGATGGAGGAGTTGCTGGCCGACCTGCATATGGAGAGTGTCGTCAGGTTTACGGATGGTTCCGTACAAAAGGTTTTCAGGGCGATGATGGCTTTCGACCAGGAACACGTCCATTCCCTGAAGAAGCTACTGGCCATCGTGACCCTCGCCCGGACGGAAATGGCCGGATGAGAACAATCGGGCTCCTGGTGCTGTCCAACATCTTCATGACCTTTGCCTGGTATGCCCATCTCAGGAACCTGCGGACCAGGCACTGGCTGATCGCCGTGGCGGTTTCGTGGGGGATCGCATTCTTTGAGTACCTGATCCAGGTGCCGGCCAACCGCATCGGTTACGGCCATTTTTCCCTGGCGCAGTTGAAGATCATGCAGGAGGTCATCACCCTGTCGGTCTTTGTGCCCTTTGCCGTGCTGTACATGGGCACCCCCCTGACCTGGAACTTTCTCTGGGCCGGTTTTTGTCTGGCTGGAGCCGTTTTCTTCATATTCCGCTAATCACAAAAAGGAGTCACGCATATATGCCGAAACGTACCGACATCAAGAAGATTCTCATCATCGGAGCCGGCCCGATCGTCATCGGCCAGGCCTGCGAATTCGACTACTCCGGCACTCAGGCCTGCAAGGCCCTGAAAGAGGAGGGGTTCGAGGTGGTGCTCCTGAACAGCAACCCCGCCACCATCATGACCGACCCGGATTTTGCCGACCGGACCTACATCGAGCCGGTAACCCCCGAGATTCTGGCCAAGATCATCGAGCGGGAGCGCCCCGATGCCGTGCTGCCCACCCTGGGTGGCCAGACGGCACTGAATACCGCCGTGGCGGTGGCCGAAGCAGGAGTGCTGGACAAATTCGGCGTCGAACTGATCGGCGCCAAGCTGCCGGCCATCAAGAAGGCCGAGGACCGCACGCTATTTAAACAGGCAATGGAAAAGATCGGTTTGACCGTTCCTTCTTCCGGCCTTGCCCACAACTACCGGGAAGCCATGGAGGTCGTCAAGACGGTGGGGTTCCCGGCGATCATCCGGCCGTCGTTCACCCTGGGCGGCACGGGCGGCGGCATCGCCTACAACATGGAAGAGTACGAAAGGATGGCCCTGGCCGGCATCGACGCGTCGCCGACCGACGAGATCCTGGTGGAGGAGTCGGTCATCGGCTGGAAGGAATACGAGTTGGAGGTGATGCGCGACACGGCCGACAACGTGGTCATCATCTGCTCCATCGAGAACTTCGACCCCATGGGGGTCCATACCGGCGACTCCATCACGGTTGCCCCGGCCCAGACCCTGACCGACAAGGAATACCAGATCCTGCGGGATGCGGCCTTGAAGATCATCCGCGAGATCGGCGTGGATACGGGCGGCTCCAATATCCAGTTCGGCATCAACCCCCGGAACGGGCGTCTGGTGGTGATCGAAATGAATCCGCGGGTATCCCGGTCGTCGGCCCTGGCCTCCAAGGCCACCGGGTTCCCCATTGCCAAGATCGCAGCCAAGCTGGCTGTGGGATATACCCTGGACGAGATCACCAACGACATCACCCGCGAGACTCCGGCCTGTTTCGAACCGACCATCGATTATGTGGTCACCAAGATACCCCGCTTTACCTTTGAGAAGTTTCCGGCCGCCGATGCCATCCTGACCACCCAGATGAAGTCGGTGGGCGAGGTCATGGCCATCGGTCGTACCTTCAAAGAGTCGTTCCAGAAGGCCCTGCGCTCGCTGGAGATCGGTTCCTCGGGTTTCGAGCCGCGTCTGTTCGATCTGGGCGCCGAAACCCGTCGGGCCCTGACCGCCGATGAGCAGCAACTCCTGGTGGAGAAACTGCGCGCCCCCAATTGGGAGCGGCTCTGGTATGTGGCCGACGCCCTGCGCAGCGACATGACCGTAGCCGAGATCCACAAGCAGACCGCCATCGACCCCTGGTTTCTGCATAATATCCGCCAGATCATCGAGATGGAGGGACGGCTCGGGAAGGTCGAACCAAAAAACGAGGATAGAGAAGTGCTGAAACGGATCATCCGCGAAGCCAAACAGATGGGCTTTGCGGACAGGTTCCTGGCGCGGCTCTGGAAGATGGGCGAGGACGAACTGCGTGACCTGCGTTGGTCGCTGGGGGTCCGCCCGGTGTACAAGCGGGTGGACACCTGCGCCGCCGAGTTTGTGGCCTATACCCCGTATCTGTACTCAACCTACGAGGAGGAGTGCGAGGCGGAACCGACCGACCGCAAGAAGATCATGATCCTGGGCGGCGGCCCCAACCGCATCGGCCAGGGGATCGAGTTCGACTATTGTTGCGTACACGGTGTCTTTGCCCTGGCCGAGGACGGTTACGAAACCATCATGGTCAACTGCAACCCGGAAACGGTCTCTACCGACTACGACACCTCCGACCGGCTCTACTTTGAACCGTTGACCCTGGAGGACGTGCTGGAGATCGTGGCCACGGAGAAACCGGTCGGCGTGATCGTGCAGTTCGGCGGCCAGACGCCCCTCAAGCTGGCTGTAGCGCTGGAGAAGGCCGGTGTGCCGATCATCGGCACCTCGCCGGATGCCATAGACCGGGCCGAAGACCGGGAGAGGTTTCAGGAGATGCTCCATAAGCTGGGCCTGCACCAGCCGGAGAACGGCACGGCCCGCTCCTTTGAAGAAGCCGAAAAGGTGGCCGACCGCATCGGATATCCGGTCGTGGTGCGCCCATCCTACGTTCTGGGCGGGCGCGCCATGGAGATCGTCTACAACGCGGAAAACCTGCAGCGCTACATGACCACCGCCGTTCAGGCCTCGCCCGAACATCCCATCCTGATCGACAAGTTTCTGGACGAGGCCATCGAGATCGATGTGGATGCCCTCTGCGACGGCCGCGAGGTGGTGATGGGCGGCATCATGGAGCATATCGAGGAAGCGGGTATCCATTCGGGCGACTCGGCCTGTTCGCTGCCGCCGTACTCCATCCCGGCGGAAACCGTGGCCGAAATCCGTCGCCAGACCGCGCTGATGGCCCTGGAGTTGAACGTCAAGGGGCTCATGAACGTACAGTACGCCGTCAGAAACGGCGAGATCTATATCCTTGAGGTCAATCCGCGGGCCTCGCGCACCGCGCCTTTCGTTTCCAAGGCCACCGGCCGGCCTCTGGCCAAGATTGCGGCACGGATCATGGCCGGTAAGAGTCTCAAGGAATTGGGGGTTTCGGGCGACATCGTGCCAAAGCATATCTCGGTGAAGGAAGCGGTCTTCCCCTTTGTCAAGTTTCCCGGTGTTGACACGATCCTCGGCCCGGAGATGAAATCCACCGGTGAGGTAATGGGCATCGGCGACACCTTTGCCGAGGCCTTTGCCAAATCGCAGTTGGGAGCCAACGTGAAGATGCCCATGTCCGGCAATGCCTTCATCAGCGTTCGTGACGTGGACAAGAAACATGTTGTAAGCACGGCGGAAAAGTTGTATAAAAACGGTTTCGGAATCCTGGCGACAGGCGGCACCGCCGCGTTTCTGGAAGGAAAAGGGATCCCGGTCCGGCGGATCAACAAGGTCATGGAAGGTCGTCCCCACGTGGTTGACGCCATCAAGAACGGCGAGATCAGTCTTGTGGTCAATACGACCCAGGGCGCCCAAGCGGTGGCCGATTCCTTCTCCATTCGCCGGGAATCGCTGATGCACGGTATCGCCTATTACACCACGGTGGCAGGTGCCCGGGCGGCGGTGGACGGCATCCTCACCCTGAAGGAACAGGAGCCGAGTGTTCGGACGCTGCAGGAATATTTGAAGAATTAGCGGCTATGGTGTTGCTGCCGATATGAACCTTGTTTGTTTGATATTATTTTGTATTCAGGAGCTCAAAAGATAGATGTCCCATTCCATCCCGCTGACAAAAGAGAGCTTTGAATCGCTTCAGGAAGAGTTGAAGCGCCTGATCCGTGAGGAGCGCCCCAGGGTTATCCAGGATATTGCCGAGGCACGCAGCCACGGCGACCTCTCGGAGAATGCCGAGTACGACGCCGCCAAAAATCGCCAGGCCTTCATTGAAGGGCGTATCCAGGAGTTGAACGGCAAGCTGGCCCGTGCCTACGTTGTGGATCTTTCCGGCATGAAGCCGGACAAGGTGGTTTTCGGCTCCACCGTTACCCTGTACGACACCGCTTCCGAGGACGAGGTGTGCTACAAGATCGTGGGTGAGGATGAGGCGGACATCAAGCTGGGCAAGATCTCGTGCACGTCCCCCGTGGGCAAGGCGTTGATCGGCCACAAGCTGGATGACACCGTCAAGGTCATGGTTCCATCGGGAACCAAGGAATACGAGATCATCGACATCAAATACGAATAACGGGTACGGCGTACCCGCTCTGTGAGGAGACTAAACCAATGGCAGATACGATTACCAAGAATATGACGTTTTTTGAGGTTATGCGCATGCATCCCGAGGCGGTTTCGGTGCTGCAGAAGTACAACCTGGGATGCATCGGCTGCATGGGCGCCCAGAATGAAAGCCTCGAACAGGGAGCCAATGCTCATGGTATCGATGCGGACGCGCTGGTGAGGGATCTCAACGCGGCCATCGCCTGATTTCAGAACTGGCTATTTTGTGCCCGAGCCCCCAGGGAACCGATCCCTGGGGGCTTTTTGCGTCTTTTGCCTGAAGTGGTATATACTAAAACGTAACAAGCATATGTGGAGGAGGCTGCCATGCGCCTCTTTATTGCCATTGAGCTTCCCGATGAGATCAAAAGACAGCTGGAGGGTATGCGTACCGATATACCCGGCAGCCGCTGGGTGCCGATGGAGCAAATCCATCTGACCCTCGCGTTCTTGGGCGACGTGGACGATGCCACGCTCGAACGGCTGACCCGGACGCTGGCCGCGATCCGGAGCCCCGGTTTCAGTCTGCGTTTCAGCGGCGTCGGCTGTTTCCCTGACCGTCGCCGCCCCCGGGTGCTGTGGGCCGGACTGGAGCCGGAGCCGCTGCTGAACGGCCTGGCAGCCGCGGTGCGCGAGGCGGTATTGGCCTGCGACATCCCCCTGGAGGAACGTCCCTTCTCCCCCCACATCACCCTGGCCCGTCTCAGGTTTCCCGCACCCCGTGAGGTTGCGACGTTCCTGGATCATCCCCTGAAACAAATTTCCCCCCATGCTGACATTCATGAGTTCACCCTCTTTCAGAGCCGCCTGACGTTTCAAGGGGCCGTTCATACGCCGGTCAAAGCCTTTGCCCTGTCCCTGCTATAGTGGGTGTCGTTGCGTCCACCGGGGCCGTACCGGGAAAGCAACCAGCAGATGCCGGGAACGCTGGCCGCGATTGCCCGTTTGAGGTGGATTTTGACGCTGCTATGGTGTATAAAGAGGGAATTATCCGTGCTTCATGCATCAGTGCGATTCCGGAAAGTGTCATCTTGCCATTGCCACCGCTCCGGGCCATTCGTCATCCATTGTCTTTGACAGCACTGCATCAGTTTTGAGGGATTCGTGCCAAAGCTAACCCTTTCAGCCGAAAACGCCCTGGTCATTCCGCCCGAACTCCTCGACCACCTTGGTATCGGGCCCGGGGACGCCGTTTCCGTTGAACTAGAGGGGAAGGGTACGCTTGTACTCCGTGCGGCAGGGGAGCCCGGGCCCCGCACCGTCCTCCCCTCAAACGGGACGAAGAGCCCGGCAACGGGAGCGGCCCCTCCGCAGGAGGATGGTGCTGCGCTTAAGGAGGCCGTCGCCCGCAAGAATCTCCAGACCCGCATGCAGTTCATCAGGGGGGTGGGGCCGAAACTCTCGGAACTCCTGGAAAAGCGCGGCGTAACAACCGTCGAGGATGCCCTGTACCTGCTGCCGCACCGCTATGAGGACCGTCGTGAGCTGACCCCCATTGTCCGTCTGAAACCGGGCTCGAGCGCGGTCTTTTCCGGAAAGGTGCTTTCGGCCGATATCACGGCCACCAAGGGGGGAAGGCGGTTTTTCGAGGCGCTGGTGGCGGACGACAGCGGTTCCATTGTCTTCAAGTGGTTTAACGCCAACCCGACCTTCATGAAACGCCTCTGGAAGCCCGGCCGGAGCGGCATCTTCACCGGCGAGGTATCCCAGTTCGGCTATCAGCGCGAGGTGCATCACCCGGACGTGGAGTGGCTGGAAGAGGGGAAGCGCGTTCAGGATGTGCTTGCAGGCGATCCGGTCAACTTCGGGCGGATCGTGCCGGTCTACCCCCTGACCGAGGGGCTGGGGCAGAAGGTCATGCGCCGGGTAATGAAAGAGGTGGTGGATGGCTTTCTGGGTTCGCTGCAGGAGCTGATCCCCGCGTCAACCCTGAAACCGCTGCTGCTGCCCGGTCTGCGTCAGGCCGTACGGGAGCTGCACCTGCCGCCGCCGGAGGCCGGGCCGGACGACCTCAACCAGGGGCGTACCCCGGCCCACCGCGCCATCGCCTTTGATGAGTTTTTTTTCTGGGAACTGGGGCTGGCGCTCAAAAAAAGAGGGGTTGCCCTGGAAGAGGGTATCGCCTTCCAGGTGACCCATCGCTACACAAAACAGTTGGCCAGATTGCTGCCCTTCGAGTTGACCGGCGCCCAGCGCCGGGTTCTGTCCGAGATCAAGGCGGACATGATGGCGCCCCATCCCATGCACCGGCTGGTACAGGGCGACGTGGGGAGCGGCAAGACGCTGGTGGCGCTGATGGCGGCGCTGGTGGCGGTGGAAAACGGCTATCAGGTGGCAATCATGGCCCCCACCGAAATCCTGGCCGAACAGCACTGGCACACCATCCACCGTTTTTGTCGCGAGTTGGGTATTGCGACCGTGCTGATTACCGCGGGTATGAAAGGCAAGGCCAGGACCGAAGTCCTGGCGCAGGTGGCAACCGGCGGCGCCCAGATAGTCATCGGCACCCACGCGGTCATTCAGGACAAGGTCGAGTTTGCCCGCCTGGGTCTGGGGATCATCGATGAACAGCATCGTTTCGGCGTTCTGCAACGGGGTATTCTCAGAAAAAAAGGGGCCAACCCCGACATCCTGGTGATGACCGCCACCCCGATCCCCCGAACCCTGGCCATGACCCTGTTCGGCGATTTGTCGCTATCGGTGATCGATGAGCTTCCGCCGGGACGTACGCCGGTGGAAACTCGGATCGCCTTTGAATCCCGGCGCTCCCAGGTATATTCCGCAATCCGCGAAGAGGTGGATAAGGGGCGACAGGCCTATGTCATTTACCCGCTGGTGGAGGAGACGGAGAAGTCCGATCTCAAGGCCGCCAGCCAGATGGCCGAACATCTGGGCCGGGACGTCTTTCCCGACCTGGTCATCGGGTTGTTGCACGGCCGCATGGCGCCGGATGAGAAGGAGGCCGTCATGGCGTCCTTCAAGGCCCGTGAAGTGGATATTCTGGTGTCTACTACGGTCATCGAGGTGGGAATCGACGTCCCCAACGCCACAATGATGGTCATTGAGCATGCCGAACGTTTCGGTCTTTCCCAGCTCCATCAGTTGCGGGGGAGGGTGGGGAGGGGCGACGCCAGATCGCGCTGTATCATGCTGGCCACCGGGAAGCTCTCCGAGGATGGCGAACGGCGGCTCAAGGTAATGGAGTCCACCAACGACGGCTTTCGCATTGCCGAAGCCGACCTGGAGATTCGCGGCCCCGGGGATTTTCTCGGCATCCGCCAGTCGGGTATGCCCGACTTCCGGGTTGCCAATATCCTGCGGGACGGCAGTATCCTGGAACAGGCCCGGCAAGCAGCGTTCGGACTGTTGGAGCAGGACCCGGAACTGGCGGCTGCGGGTCATGCGCCGCTCAGGGAAGAGTTGCTGCGCCGCTGGGGGCAGCGGCTGGAATTGGCATTGATCGGATAGTTTCCGATTTAAACAGTGAGAATAGGATGTTTTCGGCATGCGTCTACTGACCGGTTCGGATGTTTTAAAGCATAACTTTAATAGTTCTGTCATAACTATAGGCAATTTTGATGGAGTTCATCGGGGGCACGTCGAACTGTTCCGGCAGGTGAAAGCTGCGAGCGCCCAGCGCGGTCTCCCCTCGGTGGTGGTGACCTTTGATCCGCATCCACTGGCGGTTCTGGCACCTGAAGCCGCTCCGCCGCTGATCACCACGTTTTCGCAGAAGGCGGCACTGATCGCTGAAACGGGGGTCGATTGTCTGGCGGTGATCGAGTTCACGCCCGAATTTTCCCGGATGCCGGCGGAGGCCTTCGTACGCGAGATCCTGGTAGGGTTCCTGGGGATGCGCCATATCATCATCGGCCACGATTATGCCTTTGGGAAGGATCGACAGGGGAATCGGGAAACCCTGGAACGCCTGGGGAAGGAATGCGGCTTTACCCTGGAGGATATAGACCCGGTTGGGGAGGGTGGGGCGATTTTCAGCAGCAGCCTGGCGCGGCGTCTTATTTCCGGCGGAGACATGCCGGCTGCCGCCGGCATCCTGGGGAGGTACCACGTCATTTCCGGGACGGTTGTGCACGGGCGGGAGATCGGTCATACCCTTGGATTCCCAACGGCAAATATAGCCACCCGTAACGAACTGGTTCCTCCCGATGGCGTCTATGCGGTCATGGTTGCCGTGGATGGACACTTTCTCAAGGGGGCCTGCAACATCGGCAACAACCCAACCTTCGAAGGCGGAGGGAACACCATCGAGGTTTTTCTGCTGGATTTTTCCGGCCAGCTCTACGACCGCGAGATCACCGTCTATTTTGTGCAACGCCTGCGGGGGGAGGCAAAATTTCCGGATGCGGAGTCTCTTGTTCGTGCCATTCAGCAGGATGTGGCCACCACCAGAACGATCCTGGCCTCGGTTGACGGAGATTTGATCAAGCCGTTGCCATGCCCGGAACAGAGCGGAGAATGATGTGAAAAAGCATGCCTTTGATCTGAAGTTCTGGCTGGGGATCGGCATCAGCGTTTTTTTCATGGCGCTGCTTTTCAGGAAGATTGATTTTCACCAGCTGGCCGCTGCTCTGAAAATGGTTGATTACCGCTATATCGCCCTGGCGGTGGTGTTTACCTTCATCAGCTATTTCCTGCGGGCGGTGCGCTGGCATTACCTGCTGATCTCCGAAAAGTCGATCTCGCTTGCCGCACTCTATCCGGCCACCATCATCGGCTATATGGCCAACAACCTTCTCCCGGCGCGATTGGGCGAGTTCGTGCGGGCTTATGTGCTGGCCCGGCGCGAGGGCCTGGAAACGCCGGCGGTCTTCGCCTCCCTCGTGATCGACCGCCTGTTCGACGGACTCACAGTGATCCTGATCCTCCTGGTGACCCTGTTCACCCTGCGCCTGCCGGGCAACATGGCCGATGCCGAAACAGCGCTGCGGGCCGGTGGTCTGGTAATGTTTCTGCTCTACTGCGGCGTGGTCTTCTTTCTCTACCTGCTGAAGCGGCAGACCATAAAGACCCTCGATCTGGTGGCATGGCTGCTGAAGCCGTTTCCCCAAAGGGTGGGTGAACGTGTTATTCCGCTTTTGGGCTCGTTTATCACCGGAATCAGGTTGTCGAGCCGGGGCGGGCATATCCTGGCCATCCTGGCATCATCTTTTTTGATCTGGACGTTTGCGGTGCTTCCGGTGGACATGACGCTGCGCGGGTTCGGCATCCATCTTCCCATTACCGCGTCCATGTTCATCCTGGTTCTCCTGGTGTTTGCCGTCATGGTGCCTGCCTCGCCCGGCTTTATCGGCACCTACCACTACGCCTGTTTCAAAGGGCTTTCCGCCTTCGGCATTGCCGACACCACCTCGGTCAGCATCGCCCTGATCATCCACGGCACGGCGTTTTTTCCGGTTATTATCGCAGGGTTCTACCATCTCTGGAGCGGTGGGATATCGCTTAATTCGGTTCGAAAGGCTCGTGAGGCGGCATGAAGAAAAACTTCTCATTCGGTTTTTGGAGATATGTTCTCCCCGGGGGCGTGGACCCGTATCTGATCCTCGCATTCACCATACCCTTTGCCGTCTATATGGCGACCCTGGCTCCCTCGGTGACCTTTTTCGACAGCGGAGAGTTCCTGACCGCCACTTATTCGCTGGGATCGGCCCATTCACCGGGATACCCCCTGTTTCTCATGTACGCCAAGCCGTTTACCTGGCTGCCGTTCGGCAATATCGCCTTTCGTATCAACATGGCCACGGCCTTTTCTTCGTCCCTTGCCTGCCTGAGCGTATATCTTTTGACGACCCGTCTCCTCAGGGACGAACGTATTGCAGACGAGGAGCGTTTGGCCGGTTTTGCCGTCAAAGCGGCAGGGCTGGCCGCAGCGCTCTCCTTTGGGGTGACCCCGCGACTCTGGCTCCAGTCCAACCATGATAAACCCTATCCGATACTGGCCTTTATCACGGCGATCATCTTTCTCCTGCTTTTGAAATGGCGCGAAGATTACAAAAACGGCAATGAACGGCCAGCCTATGTCTATGCCTGCACCTTTCTGGCCGGCATGAGTATGGCGGCCCATCAGTCGGTCGTGCTCCTCTTGCCGTCCTGGTTTTTGCTGATTGTGCTGGCTGACTGGCGAATGATCTTAAGGATCAAGGAGTTGATCCTGGCAACGGCCTTTGCCATGCTGGGATTCTCCGTACACCTGTACCTGCCGTTGCGGGCAACCCAAAATCCACTTCTCAACTGGGGCAATCCCGGAACCTACGGGCAATTCATGTGGCATTTCCTGCGCAAGGGCTACCCGGCCGAGCCCCATCCCCGGGACGCTTCCCTGTGGTGGGCCCAGACCAAAGCCTTCAACATCCCCCATGAATTTACCTGGCTGGGCGGTGCGCTGGTTATCTTTGCCCTGGCATGTCTCTGGCGGCGCCAGAGGGATGTGGTCATCGCCTACGGGGCAGGCGTTGTCACGTTCATTGCCGTTATAGCCGGTTATTTCAATACCCCCGGTGAAACGATCTTTCTGACGGAGGAGTTCTTTACCCCCCTCTATCTCCTGACCGCCGTGCTGATCGGCATCGGCCTGTTTCATCTGCTCGGATTTGCCTTACGCAAGGCGCGGCTTCCCGAGCAGTATGATCTGCGGGTGTATCTCCTGGTGTCGGTCATGTTCTTCGTGCTCCCGGCTTCCCTGTGTGCTGTGAATTACTACGAGAATGATCAGCACAACAACTATATCGCCTACGATTACGCCACTAATTCCCTCCGATCCCTGCCCCAGAACGCGATCATGTTCACCTGGGGCGACAGCGGAGCCTTCCCCCTCTGGTATCTGCAGGGAGTCGAGCGGATGCGTGAGGATGTGGACCTGCCCCATACGCCCCATCTGGTGTTCGACTGGTATCTTGATTCCATGCCGCGGGTCTTCCGGAATTCCAACCTGAGGAAGGCCAATATCCAGGCCCTGGACCCCGAGACCTGTCTGCGCATAGCCATTACCGACGTGATCAATCAACGGCCGGTGTACATAGACTTTTCCACCCGTTATTCGGTCCAGTTTAACGAATATGCTCCGGTTCAGAAGGGGCTTGTCTACCGCATGCGCCGTGTTTCCGAGCCGGGAGGATTACCCGATCTTTCGGTATGGGAGAACTACAACAACCGGGGAATCCTGGAGAAGATATCCTTCCTCGACCTGGATACCGGCAAGGCGATCCTGATCTACGCCAACAGCTATCTCGAAACCGGCGAATTCCTCCTCAGTATCGGCCGCTCCAACGAGGGGATGCGGATGTTGGCCATGGCGGAGCAGATCTCGCCCGAGATGAAGCCCAACGTTCAACAGGTGCTCATGCGCTATGGCATAACGAGGTAACGGAATGCTTTCTTCTCTGACCGGATCAAGCGTGGTTTACGGCATCATAGGGCATCCTGTACGCCATTCCCTTTCCCCTGCCATGCAAAATGCCGCTCTGCAGGCGTGTGGCCTTGATGGCGTCTTTGTGCCGTTTGGCGTCCCGCCGGAGCACCTGGGCGAGGCTGTTGCCGGCTTGCGTGCGCTTGGGGTCAGGGGGGTGAACGTGACCATTCCCCACAAGAGCGGCGTCATACCATACCTGGATGGACTCGACGAAAGCGCCGAGGCGGCGGGAGCCGTGAATGTCATCAACAATGAGGACGGCCGCCTGGTCGGCTACAATACCGATGGTGATGGGCTGGTCAGGTCCCTTGCCGAGGAATTGGCCTTTACCCCCGCGAACAGCACGGTTGTCGTCATGGGGGCCGGCGGCGCGGCCCGGGGCGCCGTTGCCGCCATCTGCCGGGCCGGCGCCCGGCGTATCATTATCGCCAACCGCAGCAAGGATAGGGCCGAAGCCCTGGTTGCGGCCATGGAGAAGCGCTACTCCGACACCGTTCTGACGGTCTCCGAATGCGGCGTACCGTTGACGCCCTTTCTTCACGAGGCCGGTCTGGTGGTGAACACCACGTCACTGGGCATGGACAACGAAGTCATTGCCGGTCTGGACCTTGGGGCATTACCCGGCACCTGTGCAGTCTACGACATGGTTTACGCGCCTCCGGTTACGCCGTTGCTCCAGGAGGCCCACCGGCTGGGGTTGAGCCATGCCAACGGCCTTGGGATGCTGGCGGCCCAAGGGGAGTTGGCCTTCCGTATCTGGACGGGTATCATGCCGCCCCCCGGCCTGATGAAACGTGTTCTGGCCGGAATATGCGCATCATGACTCGGATTTTTTGTAATTATCTTGACAAACCAATCGCATTACATATACTAACTAGCTTTCACTTTTAAGCGCTGTCGTTGAACGACGGATACGGATTGATACATGAAGATAAGTGTTGACCATCTTCAGGAAAAAGCGCTTACCATACAGATAGATGAACCGATTGACACCTTTCCGGTGCTTTCGGGGATGCAGGCTGATGGCACCTGCCTCTTCAGTGGCCCGGTCAGGGGCCAGGTTAGTGCGATGCGCGAGTATGACCATGTGCGGGTAGCCGGGGCCGTCACCGTGCCGGTTACGCTGACCTGCTCCCGTTGTCTTGCATCGTATGAAACACCTATCGGTTCAAGCTTCACGATCTTTTTCCGTAAAGGCGCGCCGGATGTCGAAACGGATGAAGATGAGGCCGAGCTGAATGAGCAGGATCTCGTTTCGGCAACCTACAGCGGTGACGAGATCGACCTTGCCCATGAGATCGAAGAGCAGGTCGCCATGGAGGTCCCGTTCAAGCCGTTGTGCAGTGAAGCATGCAAAGGGTTGTGTCCGACGTGCGGCAAAGACCTGAACCAGGGCGACTGTTCCTGCGCGCGGGATGAAGTGAATTTCAAGTTCAGCGCCTTGAAGGATTTCAAGGTTTCCCGATAACTAATCAAGGTGGCGGCTTTGCCGTTCCACCGAAAAAAGGAGAATCGACATGGCAGTACCCAAGAAGAAGACCTCCAAGTCCCGGAAAAATATGAGAAGGGCCCACGATTTCCTGACCACCCAGTCGGTTTCGTCGTGCCCCCAGTGCAAGTCTCCCAAGCTCCCCCACCGCGCCTGCCCGACCTGCGGCACGTACAAGGGTAAAGAAGTCATCGATCTCTCCTCGGCGCAGTAACCGTTTGTCGTCCGTGTTACTACCGGGAATGATGAGAGTCGCCGTTGACGCAATGGGCGGGGATAATGCCCCGGCCGTGGAAGTTGCGGGAGCCGTTGCCGCCTGCCGTGAATTTGGTATTGCGATTACCCTGGTGGGAGATCGCGCCAGGCTTGAGACCGAATTGTCGAAACATCAGGTTAACGGCCTGGACATCGATATCTTCCATGCCAGCGAAGTCGTGGGGATGCATGATTCTGCCTCGGACGCGGTACGCAAGAAGAAAAATTCTTCCGTACGCCTGGCGTTCGAACTGGTCAAGGAAGGGAAAGCCTGTGCCGCAGTCAGCGCCGGAAATTCCGGTGCCACCATGGCGGCCGGCATGTTCGTGCTCAAGCGCATCAACGGCATCGAACGTCCCGCCATTGCCCAGATCTTCCCGACCCTCAAGGGGCAGACCCTGGTGCTGGATGTGGGGGGCAATGTCGATTGCAAGCCGCAGCACCTGGCCCAGTTCGCTATCATGGGTGAGGTTTATGCCCACTATGCCATGGGGATTATCAATCCGGCCGTAGGTCTTTTGTCAAACGGCGAGGAGGATTCCAAGGGCAATGAACTGACCCGTGAAACCAACGCCATTCTGCGGGAAACGTCGCTCAATTACGCCGGTTATGTTGAGGGGCGCGATCTCTTCAAGGGGACCGTGGAGGTGATCGTTTGCGACGGTTTCGTGGGAAACGTGGTGCTCAAGCTGTCCGAGGGACTGGCCGAGGCGGCGGGTATGATGTTGAAGCAGGAGATCGTCAAGAGTTGGGTGTCGAAACTCGGCTACCTCTTCGTGCGTGGCGCCTTCCACCGTTTCAGGAAGATTGTGGACTACGCGGAATACGGCGGGGCGCCTCTCCTGGGCATCAACGGTGTGGGCATGATCTGCCACGGCGGGTCCAACGTCAAGGCCATCAAAAACGCCATCCGCTTTGCCCATGACTACGCCAAGAGCGGCGTAACCGAACGGGTGGCCGAGAAGCTGTCGGAAAACAGCATGGTGAACACGCAGCGTGACAACCTGAAAACGCAGGCGATCGCATGAAGGAGCTTGCCATGTCGAGGGCCCGGATAACCGGAACCGGCTCCGCTTTGCCGGACAAGGTCATCACCAATCGTGACTTGGAACAGATGGTTGAAACCAGCGATGAATGGATCACCACCCGAACCGGGATCAAAGAGCGCCGGGTTGCCGTGGAAGGGGAGTTTACCTCGACCTTTGCCGCCGAAGCCGGCCGCCGCGCCCTGGCCATGTCCGGAAGCGCAGCCGATGAACTGGACCTGATCATTCTCGGCACTGTGACCCCTGATTTCCCTTTTCCGGCCACGGCATGCATCATACAAAAAGAGCTTGGAGCGCACAAGGCGGCGGCGTTTGACCTCTCGGCCGCCTGTTCCGGTTTTTTGTACGGCCTTTCCATCGCCACGACCTATATCCGTTCCGGAGCAGCAAAGAAGGCCCTGGTTATTGGCGCCGAGGTCCTGTCGCGGGTTGTTGACTGGACGGACCGCAATACCTGCATCCTCTTCGGAGACGGCGCCGGTGCGGCGGTCGTGGAGGCCAGCGAAGGGGACGGCGGCGTCCTTTCCACCCACCTGTTCAGCGACGGCGCCCACTGGGACCAGCTCTACCAGCCCGGCGCCGGCAGCAGGAATCCGGCTTCCAATCCACGCACCATCGACGAACGCCTCTATTATCTCAGGATGGAAGGCAACGACGTGTTCAAGCATGCCGTGCGGGCCATGGAAGAAGCCGCAGCCGCAGCCCTCAGTGCTAACGGTATGTCGCCTTCCGATATATCACTCTTCATCCCCCATCAGGCAAATCGCCGCATCATCGACGCAACCGCCAAACGCCTGGGGCTTCCCGAGGATAAGGTGTTTGTGAACCTCCACAACTACGGTAACACGTCGGCCGCCTCAATCCCGATCGCTCTTGACGAGGCAAACCGTTCCGGTGCCATCAAGGCGGGGGATCTCATCCTGATGGATGCCTTCGGCGGCGGGTTTACCTACGGTTCTGCCCTGGTTCGCTGGTAAGTCCCACTTTCCGGTTTGGAATCGTACACGGAATCCAAAGACTATCTCATTCGATGAAAGGTGTTCTCATGGGTAAAACCGCTTTCATATTCCCCGGTCAGGGGTCCCAGTATCCGGGCATGGGCAAGGAGTTGTCCGACGCCTTTCCGGTTGCCCGTCAGGTATTTGAAGAGGCCGATGACGCCCTTGGCGCCAAGTTGTCCGCCACCTGTTTTACCGGCAGCGATGACGAGTTGAAGCTGACCGCCACGACCCAGCCGGCCATACTTACCACCAGTATCGCCATACTGCGCGTGGTCGAACAGGAAACCGGTCTCAAGGCCGACTACCTGGCCGGACACTCCCTCGGCGAGTACTCCGCCCTGGTCTGTTCGGGGACACTTGGCTTTGCCGATGCCGTCAGGACCGTTCGGGCGCGAGGCACCTTCATGCAGGAAGCGGTTCCGGTCGGCACCGGCACCATGGCCGCCATGCTGGGCATTGAAAAAGAGGTGCTTGAGGATATCTGCCGCGAGGCGGCCCAGGGCGAGATTGTTGCCCCGGCCAATTTCAACTCGCCGGGCCAGATCGTTATCGCCGGCCACAGCAGCGCGGTGGGCCGCGCCATAGAGATCGCCAAAGGCCGCGGCTTCAGGAAGACAATGTTGTTGCCGGTCAGCGCCCCGTTCCATTGCGCCCTGATGAAACCGGCCGCCGAACGGCTTGCCGGGGTACTGGAGACGGTCACGACCGACCCGATCAAGCTGCCGGTGGTCGCCAACGCCGATGCCGCCCCGAATACCGACAAAGGCCGGGTCAAGGGACTCCTGGTGACCCAGGTTTGCGCCCCGGTTCTGTGGGAACAGTCGGTGAACGCCATGGCGGCGCAGGGTGTGGCGAAATTCGTCGAGATTGGCCCCGGAAAAGTCCTGTCGGGCCTGGTCAAGCGGATCACGAAAGAGGTTGAAACCGTAAATGTAGAGGATATTGCCGGCCTGAAGGCGTTGACAGCATAACCACAATCGAATAAGGGGGGAGGCTATGCTCGATATCAACGAAATCATGAAGATTCTGCCGCATCGTTATCCGTTTCTGTTGGTGGATCGCATAGTTGAACTGGAGACGGGCAAGCGTATCGTCGGCGCAAAGAATGTTACGGTCAACGAGCCGTTCTTTCCCGGACACTTCCCCGGACACCCGGTCATGCCGGGGGTGCTGATCATCGAGGCCATGGCCCAGGTGGCGGCAATCCTGGCCTATGTCTCGTCCGACGAAAGTGTCCGCTCGAAGGTCACCTATTTTGTGGGTATCGACAATGCCCGCTTCCGTAAGCCGGTCGTTCCCGGCGACCAGCTTCGCCTCGAACTTGAGGCTGTAGGCTGCAAGCGCGGCATTTGGACTTTTTCTGGCAGGGTTCAGGTTGCCGACAAACTGGTCGCCGAAGCGGAGCTGAAAGCGACCTTTGCCGATAAATGAGTAAATGCAGGTATTCTCACTTCAGCGCCATGCGCTGCTGAAAGAAGAAAGGAGTAGATAATGCCAAAGGATAGAGTAGCTGTTATCACGGGTGCATCCCGTGGCATAGGCCGGAGTATCGCCCTCGCCCTGGCAGCCCAAGGGGCTACGATCGTTGCCGTCGATATGGACCAGGCGGCGACCGATGCCGTTGTCGCCGAACTGAAGGCCGCCGGTGGGAAAGCCCTGGGGGTCGTGGGCAACGTAACGGTTCCCGCGGATGCGGAGCGGATGATCGATGCCGCCATGGAGGCCTTCGGGCGGGTAGACATCCTGGTGAACAACGCCGGTATTACCCGTGACGGCCTTCTCGTGCGGATGAAGGACGAGGATTGGGATGCCGTGCTTACGGTCAACCTGAAGGGCGCGTTCCTGTGCACCCGCGCCGCTTCCAAGGTTATGACCAAGCAGCGTTACGGCCGGATCATCAATATTGCTTCGGTTGTCGGCCAGATGGGGAATGCGGGACAGGCGAACTACTGCGCCAGCAAGGCCGGCCTGATCGGACTTACCAAATCCAATGCCCGTGAACTTGCCAAACGCAGCATCACGGTCAATGCTGTAGCCCCGGGTTTTATCGCTACCGCCATGACCGACGCCCTTTCAGACAAGGTGCGGGCCGAACTGACCGCCCAGATCCCTCTGGAGCGCCTGGGTAGCGCCGACGACATCGCCAATGCGGTAGTGTTCCTTGCCGGCGAAGCTTCGGGTTACATCACCGGGCACGTGCTTTCCGTCAACGGCGGGATGTACATGTAATGTTTCCAAGAGGTTGTTGAAAAACAGCCATCAGGCCTTCGTCCTCGAAAGCCCTTTTGTGCGGCGTAGCGCTGTTACGCCTCCGCAGGGCTTGTCTAGCGGGTGCGACGATCTGACTATTTTTGAACAACCTGGGACTTTTCAATAGCCTGCTAATCTGGAATCAAATAAATCTTTGACTTTTGATTCGTTCATTGTTAAGAAGCTGTAGCTCAAATCGACTGCAACCTGTTACGGGTTACTACAACACGGAGGTGAAAGATGTCTGACATTGCAAAGCGAGTAAAGGAAATAGTCGCGGAACAGCTGGGAGTGGAAGAGGCTCAGGTAGTTCCCGAAGCGTCCTTCATGGACGATCTTGGTGCCGATTCGCTGGACACCGTTGAACTGGTCATGGCCCTTGAAGAAGAATTTGATATCGAGATCCCCGACGAGGATGCCGAAAAAATCCAGTCCGTTCAGGACGCCATCGAGTACATCACCGAGCACAGCTAATTCGGCCGGCAGATTACGGAACAGGGGAGGGGAGACACTCCCCTCTTTTTGTTTATCCGGGTCATTATCTACCAGGAGCATACAATTATGAGAAGAGTCGTGATTACCGGTGTTGGGGTCGTTTCTCCTTTGGGATGCGGCAATGCAAAAAACTGGGATGCGCTTGTCAGCGGCCGCTCCGGCATCGGCCCGATTACCCGCTTTGACGCCTCCGCTATGCCGGTGCGCATAGCCGGCGAGGTGAAGGACTTCAATCCCGAGGACTTCATAGACAAAAAAGAGATCAAAAAAATGGATCTCTTTATTCAGTACGCACTGGCTGCTTCTCAGTTTGCCATGGAGGACTCGGGCCTGGCCATTACGGAGGAGAATGCCGAGCGCGTCGGGGTGCTCGTCGGGGCCGGTCTTGGCGGACTGCCGACCATTGAAAAATACCATACGGCGCTCCTTGAGGGTGGCTACAAGAAAATTTCGCCCTTTTTCATCCCCATGCTGATCATCAACCTGGCGCCCGGCCATATCTCCATAAAGTATGGCGCCAAAGGTCCCAATATTTCGTCCGTTTCGGCATGCGCCACCGCCACCCATTCCATCGGCGATGCCTACCACATCATCAAACGGGGCGACGCCGACGCCATGATCGCCGGGGGAACCGAATCAACGGTAACACCGCTCGGTATCGGCGGGTTTGCCGTCATGAAGGCGCTCTCAGACCGCAACGACAATCCCCAGGCCGCTTCGCGCCCCTTTGAGAAAAATCGTGACGGTTTTATTATGGGAGAAGGCGCAGGCATCGTGGTCCTGGAGGAGTATGAGGCCGCCAAAAAACGCGGCGCCAAAATCTACGCCGAAGTCGTGGGCTATGGTCTGACGGGCGACGCCTACCACCTGACCGCACCGGCGCCGGGTGGCGAAGGGGCTGCGCGCTGCATGAAGATGGCCCTCGCCAATGCCGGGGTCAACCCTGAGCAGGTAGGCTACATCAATGCCCACGGCACCTCGACACCCATGAACGACCTGTATGAAACCATGGCCATCAAGAGTGTCTTCGGCAACCATGCTCACACGGTGAAGATCTCCTCGACCAAGTCCATGACCGGTCACCTCCTGGGCGCTGCCGGGGGTATCGAAGCCGTTTTCTGTTGTCTGGCCATGGAAAAGGGCGTGATCCCGCCGACCATCAACTACGAGGAACCGGACCCGGAATGCGATCTCGACTACACCCCCAACACCGCATGCGAGTCCAAAATCGAGTATTCCATGAGCAATAACTTCGGCTTCGGCGGCACCAATGCCTCGTTGCTCTTCAAGAAGGTCTGACATGAAAATCGCGCTGGGAAGCGACCATGGCGGCTTTGGCCTGAAACAGTCCCTGATCCCTTTTCTGCAGGGTCGGGATATCGAGGTTGCCGATGCGGGCACCAATTCGGAAGACTCGGTGGACTACCCCGACTTTGCCGAACGGGTGGCGCTTCTGGTGGCCCATGGTGAAGCTGATGCGGGCATTCTGGTTTGCGGAACCGGCATCGGTATCTCCATTGCCGCCAACAAGGTGCCGGGGATTCGGGCCGCCCTGGTTACCGATGCCTTCATGGCCCGCATGGCCAAGGAACACAACAACGCCAATGTCCTGGTGCTGGGAGGCAGGGTGATCGACGAAACCACCGCCCAGGAGTTGATAACCGCCTGGCTGGACTCCTCCTTCGAGGGGGGGCGGCATCAGAAGAGGCTGGACAAGATCGCCCACCTGGAAGAAAAATATCGTTGCAGTTGAGCGCCCGTTGGGCGCATTATATCCACATAACGGCAGCGGGACTTGGCCTCAAGTCCCGCTCCCTGTTTTTTAACCCCCTGCTGATTGAATCCATACCATAAAGGAGTAGAGACACCATGTCGATTCTCGACCAATTTGACCCCCAGGTCGCCAAAGCCATTCGTCACGAGACCGAACGCCAGGAGTACAACTTGGAGCTGATCGCTTCGGAAAACTTTGTTTCCGAGGCGGTGCTTGAGGCCCAGGGCAGCATCCTGACCAACAAATATGCCGAAGGCTATCCGGGCAAGCGCTACTACGGTGGCTGCGACCAGGTGGATGTGGTCGAGAATCTGGCCATCGAGCGGGCCAAGGAACTGTTCGGAGCGGAGCATGCCAATGTGCAGCCTCACTCCGGCTCCCAGGCCAATATGGCGGTCTATTTTGCGGCCTGCAAGCCGGGAGATACCATCCTGGGCATGAATCTTTCCCACGGCGGCCATCTGACCCACGGCAGCCCGGTCAACTTCTCCGGAAAACTGTTCAATATCGTTCCCTATGGCGTTTCTCCCGAAACCCAGACCATCGATTATGCCGAGGTGGAGCGCCTGGCCGAGCAGCACAAGCCGAGAATGATCGTGGTTGGCGCCAGCGCATATCCGCGCATCATCGATTTTCCCGCATTCCGCGCCATTGCCGACAAGGTTGGAGCGGTAGTCATGGTCGATATGGCTCACTTTGCCGGCCTGGTGGCGGCAGGCGTGCATCCCAGCCCGGTCCCCTATGCGGAATACGTGACCACCACCACCCACAAGACCCTGCGCGGCCCGCGCGGCGGCATGATCCTCTGCCGCGAGGAACTGGCCAAGGGGCTCAACTCCCAGATCTTTCCCGGTATCCAGGGCGGCCCCCTGATGCACGTCATCGCCGCCAAGGCGGTGGCCTTCAAGGAAGCGCTCCAGCCGGAGTTCAAGGTTTATCAGCAGCAGATCGTAAACAACGCCAAGGCTCTGGCCGAAGCTCTGATGAAAAAGGGCTTCAAACTGACCAGCGGCGGCACCGACAACCACCTGATGCTGATCGATTTTTCCGGCACCGAGATTACCGGCAAGGCTGCCGAGGAGGCACTGGACAAGGCAGGCATCACGGTCAACAAGAATACCGTTCCCTTTGAGACCCGCTCTCCCTTCGTCACCTCCGGCATCCGGGTCGGTACGCCGGCCGCCACGTCCCACGGCTTGAAGGAGACGGAAATGGTACAGGTGGCCGATTTCATTGCCGACGCCGTAGCGAATATCGGCAACGACGAAAAACTGGCCGCGATCAAGGTCCAGGTCAACGCGATGATGAAGAAGCACCCCCTTTACGCCAACCGGCTGAAATAGGCCGCGAGAGTTGTTGTCGGTCATAAAGGCCCGCCGGTTGTCCCGGCGGGCCTTTATGTTTGGATTTGGCGACATTGCCGGCTGTTTCTCTCGTCTTCCTTGACTTTGTTCCCGCTCTTTGGCTAGTATGCCAAGTTATGAAAAAGCCAACCAGACAGATACGGGTCGGATCGGTCCTCGTTGGGGGCGACGCCCCGTGCGCGGTCCAGTCCATGTGTTCCACTGATACGCGGGATGTCTCCGCCACCCTTGCCCAGATAACCGGACTGGCCGCCACCGGCTGCGAGATCATTCGCTGCGCGGTGCCGGATATGGATGCCGCCATTGCCCTGGGGAAAATCAAGCATGAGAGCCCCATACCGGTCATTGCCGATATCCATTTCGACTATAAACTGGCCCTGCAGGTTCTGGAAGGGGGGATAGACGGACTGCGGCTCAATCCGGGCAACATCGGCGACAGGTGGAAGGTTGCCGAGGTGGTCAAGGCGGCGGCGGAGCGCCAGGTGCCCATCCGGATCGGCGTTAATGCCGGATCGCTCGAAAAAGAGCTGCTGGAACGGTTCGGTCATCCCACGGCCGAAGCCATGGTCGAATCTGCCCTTGGCCATGTACGTATCCTGGAGGATCTGGGCTACCGGGAAATAAAGATATCCCTTAAGGCCTCGGATGTGATGAAGACGGTTTCCGCCTATCGCCTGCTTTCTGAGCGGGTCGAATATCCCCTGCATATCGGCATCACCGAAGCCGGAACCATCTTTTCCGGGACGATAAAATCCTCGGTCGGCCTCGGCATCCTCCTGGCCGACGGCATTGGCGACACCATGCGGGTCTCCCTGACCGGGGATCCGCTGGACGAGGTCAGGGTGGGGTACGAGATCCTGAAGAGTCTCGGATTGCGCCAGCGCGGCGTCAATTTTGTCTCCTGTCCCACCTGTGGTCGCTGCCAGATCAACCTGGTCAGGGTTGCCGAAGAGGTCGAACGCCGGCTCCAGGGCGTGGACAAGCGGATTACGGTCGCGGTGATGGGCTGCGCAGTGAACGGCCCCGGCGAGGCCCGTGAGGCGGACGTGGGCATTGCCGGCGGCAAAGGGGAAGGGCTCCTGTTCCGCAACGGCGAGATCGTCCGCAAGGTGCCGGAGGATAAATTGGCCGACGCCCTGCTCGAAGAGATCGATAAACTCTGAAAGACCTGAATCCGTGGCGCCTTCACGGCTCCTCTCGCTCTCATGCCTCAGTCTCTGCATGGTCGGCAGTGCCACCACCTGGACGGAGGGCGCACGGCACTATGGCATGGTACTTCATGGGCGGCGATTGACTCCGGCATGTCGCTCGCTCCACCGTTCAGGCGCCACGGATTCAGGAAGCTCGGAAAACGCACAATCTACTCGACTACAACATCCCCTGAGGTGACAATGCTCTATTCCCGTTATTTCATCCCTACTGTCAAGGAAACCCCTTCCGACGCCGAGGTGGTTTCCCACCAGTTGATGCTTCGCGCCGGCATGATCCGGAAACTGGCCGCCGGCATCTACAATTACCTGCCGCTGGGGCTGCGCTCCATCCGCAAATTCGAGAACATCGTCCGCGAGGAGATGAACCGGGCCGGGGCCATCGAGATGCTCATGCCGAGCGTCCAGCCGGCCGAACTCTGGCAGGAATCGGGGCGGTGGACCTTTTACGGCAAGGAACTGCTGCGCTTCAAGGACCGCAAGGAGGGTGAGTTCTGCATGGGCCCGACCCATGAAGAGGTCATTACCGACATGATCCGCCGCGAGATCAAAAGCTACCGGCAGATGCCGGTCAACTTCTATCAGATCCAGACCAAGTTCCGTGACGAGATTCGTCCCCGTTTCGGCCTGATGCGGGGCCGAGAATTCATCATGAAGGATGCCTACTCGTTCGACGTGGACGGCAGTGCCGCGGACGATTCCTACGAGCGCATGTATCAGGCCTATGTGCGCATCTTCGAGCGGTGCGGGCTGAACTTCCGCGCCGTCGAGGCGGACTCGGGCACCATTGGCGGCTCATTCTCCCACGAGTTCATGGTTCTGGCGGACTCGGGCGAGGATGCCATCGCCTCCTGCGACTCCTGCCGCTATGCGGCCAACGTGGAAAAAGCCGAGGCGCGGCCGCTGCAACCGGTGCCGGCACCGGAACTGCTGCCGCTGGAGAAGGTCACGACCCCCGACATGAAGACCATTGCCGATGTGGCGGAATTCCTGAACCTGGCCCCCGACAAGACGGTCAAGACCCTGGTGTATGCCTCGGGCAGCGGCGAGTTCGTCATGGCGCTCTTGAGGGGGGATCATGAGCTGAACGAGATCAAGCTCAAGAACAACCTGGGGTGGGACGAGATAGAGATGGCCACCGAGGAGGCGATCCTGCGGATCACCGGTTCGCCCATCGGCTTCCTCGGTCCCATCGGGCTCAAGGAACAAATCCCGGTCATCGCCGATCTGGTACTCGAAAGCATGGCCAATGTGGTCATGGGCGCCAATGAAAAGGACATGCATTTCACCGGCGCCAACCTGGGCCGTGATTTCTCGGTAGAGCGCTTTGCCGACATCCGTACCGTGGCGGCCGGCGACGGCTGTCCCCGCTGCGGGGAGGGCAAGCTGGAGATGTGGCGCGGCATTGAGGTCGGGCATGTGTTCAAGTTGGGCACCAAGTACTCCACCGCCATGAACGCCACCTACCTGGACGCCGACGGCAAGGAGCAGGTCATCTTCATGGGGTGCTACGGCATCGGCATCGGTAGAACGGTCGCGGCGGCCATTGAACAAAACCATGATGACAACGGTATCATCTTCCCGCTGCCCCTGGCCCCCTTCCATTGTTCGGTGGTGGCCCTGAACGCCAAGGATGGCGACGTCATGGCCGCGGCCGAAGAGATCTACCGCAAACTGGAACAACAGGGTGTGGAGACGCTGTTCGACGACCGCGACGAGCGGCCGGGGGTCAAGTTCAAGGATAACGACCTGATCGGTATCCCGTTGCGTATCGTGGTCGGCAGCAAGGGATTGGCCGAAGGAAAGGTAGAGGTCAAGATCCGCAAGACCGGCGAAGTGCTCCTGTTGCCGGTGGAAGAGGCCATAGCAAAGATCCGTCAGCTCGTTGACGAGGCCCTGGCCTGAGTACATCATATATAATCATGAATCCGTGATGCCGGAATGCCGTAGTGGCCGGAAGAGCCGGGGCCTGCACGCCGCACGTGCCGTAGCACGTCACTAACTCTGCGGGTCCCCCGACGGGTTGGCGATATCTCCTTACCGGCAAGGGCTGAGGCCTTCCGGACAAACAGAGGCATGGAGGCGTCGCGGATTCAGGATAATCATGTGTTATGAGGTTGTGATGCAGAACTCTATATGGGATCCCCAGCATGAATGCATGCCACGAGACGAGATTGGGCAGCTCCAGCTCGAACGACTTCAGGCAACCCTCAACCGCGCCTATAAGAACGTAACCTGTTACCGTGCGAAGTTCAACGAACTGGGTATCGTTCCCGAGGATATCACCTCGCTGTCCGACCTGGCAAAGCTCCCCTTTACCACCAAGGAGGACCTGCGGCTCAATTATCCGTATGGGATGTTTGCCGTACCGCTCAGGGAGGTCGTCCGCATCCATTCTTCCTCCGGCACCACGGGAAAACCGACGGTGGTAGGATATACCAAAAACGACCTCAAGACCTGGTCGAATCTGGTGGCCCGTTTCATGACCGCAGCCGGCGTCACCCACGACGACGTGGTGCAGATCGCCTTCGGGTACGGCCTGTTCACCGGCGCCTTTGGTCTGCACTACGGTTCGGAGACCATCGGCGCAGCCGTGATCCCCATGAGCGGTGGTAACACGGAAAAACAGATCATGATCATGCAGGATTACAAAAGCACGGTTCTGGTCTGCACGCCGAGCTATGCCGTTACCATTGCCGATCGTATCGAAAAGATGGGGATCGATCCCAAGACCTTATCTCTCAAGGTGGGCTTGTTCGGCGGGGAACCCTGGTCGGAGGCCATGCGCCGGGAGATCGAGTCGCGTCTCTCGCTCAGTGCCACGGACAATTACGGCCTGTCCGAGGTCATCGGTCCCGGCGTTGCGGGAGAATGCGGTTACAAATGCGGCATGCACATTTTCGAGGACGCTTTCATCCCGGAGATCATCGACCCCGATACCTGCCAGGTGCTGCCGCCGGGAAGCGTCGGCGAACTGGTGTTGACGACCATCAGCAAGGAAGCCTTTCCCATGATCCGCTACCGGACGCGGGACATCACCAGCCTGGATTATGCTGTCTGCGAATGTGGCCGGACCATGGTAAGGATGAAAAAGACCATGGGGCGCTCCGATGACATGTTGATCATCAAGGGGGTCAACGTCTTCCCGTCCCAGATCGAAGAAGTGCTGGTGGCCATCGAGGGGTGTGAACCGCACTACCAACTGGTGGTTGACCGCAAGGGAGCCATGGATGTCCTGGAGGTAAGCATCGAGGTCACCGAGAATATCTTCTTCGACGAGATGAGGAAGCAGAGAGCGTTTCTGGAGATGGTGGAGAAGAAGATCGACTCGGTGCTGGGGGTCGGTGTTACCGTCAAGCTGGTGGAACCTAACAGTATTCCGAGAAATGAGGGGAAAGCCAATCGCGTCATCGACAAAAGGCGTTTGTGATGGGCTGGAACCGAAGTTGATAGTCGTCTGACCTGAAAACGGGCCATGTCTTTGTACACATGGCCCGTTTTTTTGTGTAAACGTAGCGAAGCCGGAGACTCCTCGCTCAGGTATCCGGGGATTTGCGAAAGCGATTGCGGTATTCCGCAAAATCGGGAACGATCCGCTGATAACCGGAAGACATGAGCGGCGACGAGATCACGAAGTCCGCAGTGGTGCGGTTGCAGGCCACCGGGATGTTCCAGACAACGGCAATTCGCAGGAGCGCCTTCACATCCGGATCGTGGGGTTGGGGTTCGAGCGGGTCCCAGAAAAAGATAATGAAGTCGATTTCCCCTTCGGCAATCTTGGCGCCGATCTGCTGGTCGCCGCCAAGGGGACCGCTTTGAAGTTTGATGATGGGGAGTTGGAGCGCCTCTTCAAGCAATGTTCCCGTGGTCCCCGTAGCGTACAGGTTATGCTGGGCCAGGAGATCCCGGTTGAAGCGAGACCATTCAATAAGGTCCCGCTTTTTGTTGTCGTGGGCCACCAGGGCGATTCGTTTGGGCTGGACCCCTTCCTTTTCCTTGGGCTGTTTCGTCATTTCGTTTTGTCTCCTGTTGAGAATATGAGCTTCATACTAAACTTTCGCCGCATTTGCCAACGAAAAAAACGATAATCATGGTGAAAAAAACAACTAATTGTTGATGGGTGGAGGTTCTGTTTGATAGTTCACGGAATTGGTGGTAGTCTCTCTCCATGCATACTGCGGCAAACACCATAATTCTGTGCGGATTGGTATTCGGTCTCATCCTGTTTTTTTTCTCACGTAACCGATAATGTGTCCCCATGTCCAAATGCGGCACAAGGAATAGGCCGCTCTCCTGGAAAAAGTGCCCTTTTACGTCGAACCCCCGCCATCTGGATGGGCTGAGCCACTGCGCTATAGCACCTGCCACCAGGCATAATAGCCGGATAAAGATATGAACCTGATCACATGGAACAACAGCCTGAGCCTCAAGGTGAAAATTCTTGATGAACACCACCGGCATTTGGTGTCCCTTCTCAACAAGTCTTATAACGCCATCCAGTTGAATGACAAGCACATCGTAGCATTGATCTTAGGTGAACTTTTCGATTACGCGAAGTATCACTTCAGTACGGAAGAACATCTGATGTCTGAATACAACTTTCCTTCCCTGCTTGATCACGAGAAAGATCATAACCATTTTTTTTATCAAATCGATGAATTGCAATCAAGACTTCAGGTGGGTGAATCATTACATACAATTCAGATAGTGGTGTTTTTGAAGGAGTGGTTGACAAATCATATCCTTGTCAAGGACAAGGCACTGGCGGATTATCTGGTCAACAATGGTGCAGCCAGTTAATCGATGAACTGTACCCCGATCAGATTGGCACTTATTCTGACAACCCTGCATTGGTAGGTGACGGGGGACAACAATAAGACATTCAGCGTACCTGTTTCGCCCACCCGGATGTCATCCTGACCGGCAACGGTCATTTCAATGGCCGCACCCGTTGTGGAGATATTGTCGACCAGGCAATTATGCGCTCTGCCGTTGATATCCAGTTGGCACTTTGTTAGGAACTCAACCCTGTTATCACTGCGTTGTTTTTTGTTCATAGGCTTTCCCCGCACCGTGCATCCCCGGACGACGCAAGCGATACTTTCTCTCCGTTTTATTGGCTCGACTTTCAGTATTTCTTTTGTATTATATCATGTTATGGGCTTGGAGCGAACAATTAATTAGAACAGTTGCAAAAAACATTAAGCCACCTCCGTAACCTTTTCGGATCTCGTGCGTTTAATAAATGGTCTCTTCGCTCTCACGAAAGGATCGGTTGTGAAGGCAATCATCCTGATTATGGTGGTAACATTTGCCATTGCAAGCGCACATTACAGTTAACGAGGGAATACGATGAAACTTGCTATCGCTACGGTGACAATCATGTTCACAGCTGTCGTATTCGGCATTTTCAACCGGCGCTGTGCGGTTGCGTGCGCACTTTTCGTGCTGCATATCGCACTGGGGAGTTTTATCATTGGCTGTATGTCGCACTGGGTTTCGGAACACCAACGCGTAGCGGTTCCAGGCAGGCAGCACGGGGTGGGGGAGATACACGTTTCAGCATAGAGGCCAACACCTAACGTGATTCGGGGCTGACGTTGTCGGTATGAGGTGAACTTCATGCACGTCGTAGCCATTTATCATTGGAAAGAGGAGTCTGACGAGTTGGTACAAGTGCTCGCAGGCGCTCTCGGAGTAACGGCCTATGAAGCACGGCCACGGCTGTTTGGTAACGGACCTGCCGTCGTGGCCAGTTTCGCAGATCCGCAGCGGGCGGCGGATCTGGTCAGGAAACTGAATCAGAGAGGGTTTGCGACGCTGCTCCTCGATGCTACGGCCGTTCGCAGCAGTTCCGGCCATTTTGTCGTCCGCCGTTTTGAGTTTAAAAAGTGGTCGATACACATCGAGTCGAGTGACGGACAGCGGTCGGAGATTCTCTATGACGATGTTGACCTGCTTCTGCCGTGTACGAACATCGTTGGAATATCAGAGACAAAGACCGTTACCGAACGCAAACTCAGCATCGGCAAAACGATCCTTTCCGGGGGCCTGCCGATGACCAGTAAGGTTGAGCGTCAGGAGGAGGCAGCATCCGAGGTGCGCGCCAGGTCTCTCCACCTCTACGCCGGCAAGCGCCCGTCGGCCATCTTCAGCCAGAATGGCATGACCTTCGATGGGCTCGGCGCCGCCATGAAGTTGTCGCGGGAGTTGAATTTTACCCACCTGACATGCGAACTGCGCCGGTTATGTCCCGGGGCTGTTTATGACGACCGGCTGCTGAACCAGGCGGGTCAGGCACGGCTACTTGGCCCTGGGCTGAGTACGGAAACCAATCTCAACCTTGCGGTAGAGATTCTTGCCATGGGACTGCGGGAAAGAGGCGCTATGATGGGGCAGGGGAGCTGGGGATAGCGATGGCCGAGTTGATTTTCAGGTAAGAAACCGTATCCGGATACCGCAATTGAAAATTGTTTCAAAAGGAAGAAGGTATGAAACTAAAAAAAACAGCATTTTTTCTGTCAATTCTCATAACCGGTATTGCCATAGGTTTTTTTACTCGTAATATCACTGACAAGATGAGTACGGGCAAGAAGGAGAGCAATTTTGTTGTGCTGCGTGAAGGACAGTCCAAGCTGACTAATCCGCTTCTTGCGTGTGACGTTGCTTCGGATGTTCTCAATGACCCGAAGTTGATTTCATTTAAAAAGGAGGTTGAACAGTATCTGGATAGCCGAATGGGCAAGGACGGGTCAGCAAAAGTCAGCGTTTATTTCCGTGAACTCAACGACGGATTATGGTTCAGTATTGGAGAGACGGATAAATTCGTTCCGGCCAGCCTGAGGAAGGTGCCGCTCATGATTGCGCTTCTGAAAATGGCTGAGACGGAGAAAAATCTGCTCGAGCGTAAAGTGAAATTTGACCTGACCACCGACGACAACTTGAAGCAGAACTTCAAACCGTCTCAGACGCTTGTGTCGGGTAAGCAGTACACTATCAGGGACTTGATCTACAGGATGATTGTCTATTCTGATAACAACGCGTTCACGCTTCTGACCAGGGCCGTGGACCCAAATGAGTTGGGCAAGGTGTATTCAAGCCTGAGGATACTGGACCCGCTGAATCCGGTCAGTGATCAGTTTCTCTCCGTCCAGACCTATGAATCCTTTTTCAGGGTGCTCTACAATTCATCTTATCTAAGTCGCGAGGCATCGGATTGGGCGTTGCAAATCATGTCCAACTCAGAATTTAAGACCGGCCTGGTCGCCGGGGTTCCATCAACAGTTACGGTGTCCCACAAATTCGGCGAGCACTCCGATCCGAACGGAGCTCAATTGCATGACTGCGGAATCGTTTATTATCCCAAACATCCTTATCTGCTTTGTATTATGTCCCAAGGCCCTAATTTTGAAATGCTCGATGATGTGATTGCCGGGGTTTCACGCGTTATTTATTCCGAGATTGACGCACAAAGCCAAAAACAATAGTTCTCATCAAATTTTTCGCCACAGCGGAATATCTGCCGCGACGAATAGCCACGCTCTGAGCTTTGCGGGCATATCTTTCCCTGGACCAACTCGTAAAAACGCTTTGTAGGGCGAATTTGAGAGCCTTCCCAGAGAGGTGTGGTATTAGCTTGTGCGTCAAAGGTGTTGGAAGTTTTCCGGTGTATATCTATCGTACTTTACATAATATAACTTATGGGACAAATATAAAGATGGCAGTACCTTGCCGTCGGTAAATTTCTGCCCCTTGAAAAAAAACGGGATTAGGCGTAATAATGCTGATTACAGTCTTCAAGGTATTGATAAATGCTGAACGAAACCATGTTTACCAATAAAGCTCCTGCCCGGATGTCATATTATACCGAACGCCTTATGGATAGAAAAATCTCGAGTCGGATAAAGTATGTTTGCAGAGTCGCTGCAATTTTTCTGCTGATTGTGCTGATCAATGATGGCCGGGTCTGTCTAGCCGGGCAACCCAAGGCATCCCCTCAAAATCAGTCCTCCTCCAATGTCAATTTGAACGAACTGGAACAATTGATCGACAATGCAAGAGACCTTTACGAGAAGGTGAAGGCAAACCACTGGAAACACCTCGACAGGAAGATAAATTCAATCATAAAAGTCGAACAGTCCCTCCCGGGTGTTACCCCCGAGAAGGACATGCCTTACTATAGGAATCTTGTCGTAGCCACATCGGATCTTGAGCGGGCCATTACCTCACAGGACCGAGCGGTCGCCATGAAGTCGGCAAACAAGATCATGATCCTTGGCGCTCGCCTGGCCGAAGCCCACAGTTCCCCTGTTCCGATAAATGTCGCGGTAGTCGGTTTTTGTGGCCGCAAGCTGGAGATACTGTCAGAGCATGAGAGCGTCACCGAGCTTGCCGACACGGTCACCAAATTGCACCTCGCGTGGCAGCAGTTGATTCCATTGGTCACCGCTTCTGGCGGGATAAAGGAAGTCAAGAGGTTTGCAGAGATCATGAAGCATCTCGAGTCGGCCAAAAAACCTGATGAATATGGCAAGCTGGCTTCTTCAGTGGTTGATGAAGTCGATGCTATTGAGAAAGTGTTTAAAAAATAGGACAGAACGCCTGCAGGTATGATTGCGGGGACATTTCGGCACTCTTTCACAAGTTGAGGTAGCTGATATGGTCGTGAGTGCTGGCTCTCGTGAACACGGCCTGTTGAGGGCCTTGCGCTCCAGAAATTACCGGCTCTTTGTGGCCGGTCAGGGGATTTCCCTGGTCGGGACCTGGATGCAGCAGGTAGCCATGAGTTGGCTCGTCTATCGCTTGACCGGCTCGGCCCTTCTCCTTGGCGTTGTCGGTTTTACCAGCCAGATCCCTACCTTCCTCATAGCGCCCTTCGCCGGCGTACTGGCCGACCGCTGGGATCGCCGTCGCCTCCTCATGATCAACCAGGCGCTGGCCATGCTCCAGGCCGCCTTTCTGGCCACCGCCGTTTTGACCGGTTTCATCCAGATCTGGCTGATCGTTCTGCTCAGCCTGCTTCTCGGCACCATCACGGCTTTCGAGATTCCCATACGGCAATCTTTTGTTGTGGACTTGGTCGAGCATCGGGAGGATCTGGGCAATGCCATTGCTCTCAATTCCTCCATGGTGAACGGCGCCCGCCTCATTGGGCCGTCCGTTGCCGGGATGCTGGTTGCGGTGGCAGGTGAAGGGGTCTGCTTCATCATTAACGGCATCAGTTACCTTGCGGTTATCATGGCCCTCGCTGCCATGCGTATCGCGCCTCGCCCTCCCCGTCCGCAGCAGCGGCGCATCCTGCACGAACTCCGTGAGGGGTTTGGCTATGCTTTCGGATTCGGCCCGATCAGAAGCATCTTATTACTCATAGCCTTTGTAAGCCTTATGGGGATGCCGTACGTTGTCCTTGTTCCGGTCTTCGCCCGGGAAATCCTCCATGGCGGCGCCCACACTTTTGGTTTTCTCATGACCGCAGCCGGCAGCGGTGCCCTTGTCGGCACGCTCTACCTCGCTTCCCGCAGGAATGTTGTGGGACTTGGCCGGATTATCGTCCTGGCCGTTATTCTCTTTGCTGCCGGTATGGCTTTATTTGCCATATCGAGCTACCTTCCCATCTCTCTGGCAGCCCTCGCCATGGCCGGGTTTGGATCGATCACCCTGGTGGCATCATGCAACACGATCCTCCAGACCATACTTGAGGAAGACAAGCGTGGGAGGGTCATGAGTTTTTTCACCATGGCATTCATGGGCATGGCGCCATTTGGCAGCCTGGGTGCCGGAGCCATGGCCGATATTATTGGCGTTCGGCACACGTTGTTGATCGGGGCCGGTTTCTGTCTGGCCGGCGCGGCAATTTTTGCCAGGAATCTCCCGAAAATTCGAGCGAAAATCCGCCCGATCTATGTGCGCATGGGCATTATCCGTGAAGTGGCATTCGAAATCGACCCTTCGGAAGAACAACTTCCGGATCATAGAGGAACGACATGAGAACATGGGTACGCGTGATGTCATGGTGCTGGAGGGCCACCATGACCATTGGCCTGGTACGTCCGGTGACTATGGCGGCCATCTTGCTGGCCTTTACGTATAGCCTCGCCCTGGCCGGGCCAACTGCACAGATCAATATCCCATCAACCGATGCCAAGGCGTTCAAGGAAGTCGCGATCAATATCAGCAATTATTACCGCTTATCAAGCGCACCCGACGCAGGTGACAACATCTACAATGTCGGTGTCGTAACCGGCCTGCTGCCTTGGGAACAACTCAGGCTGGAGGTCGGCAGCGATTACACCACGGCCGGCACCGGTTCCAGGGCCGATGCCCACCCCTTCTCTTTCAATGCCAAGCTTGCCACTGCTGAAAATGCTTTCGTGTCTGGTTTCCCGGCCCTTGCCGTGGGTATATACAATCTGGGAACATATGATAAGCCGGAAATCAGGGATGGTCTCTCCACCCGACAGAACATTTCCTATATTATAGCCGCCAAGTCCCTGCCGGCTGTCGGCCGTCTGATGTTCGGCGGTTATTACGGGTCTGAACGCGCCCTTGCCACGCCGGGCAACCCCAGGCACAACAACAGCGGTATCCTGGCTTCGTGGGATCGCACCATCACGGAACTTTCCGATAAACTCTGGTTTGGCGTGGAATACATGAGCGGCAACAATGCAAATGGCGAGATGAGCTTTGCCGGAAGCTGGGCCTTTTCCAAACAGGTTACCCTCCTGGCCGGCATGGTTATCTTCAACCCGTTCTATCATCTCTCCCCGGCTGACAATGGTGCCATTCCCGGCGGCAAGCCGGCCATTACGACACAGCTGACCATTAACCTCCCGTAAGGGTTCACAAAAATCGGCGCTGTTCGACAAAACATCACCCGCACGTTCCTGGCGGCAGACCTTGCCACGCGTTTTAGTTAAGCGATCTGTGTAATTAAACTTGCATTTTTGCGTAGTTGTCGGTAATGTAAGAAAGTTTCACAACAAATGTAATGAGGAGTCCCCTTCGGTATGAGCAAAGAAGAAGCGATTGAAGTCGAGGGAACAGTTATCGAGCCACTGCCTAATGCCATGTTCCGTGTCAAGCTGGAAAACGACCATGTAGTTCTTGCCCATATTTCCGGTAAGATGCGAAAATACTTCATCAAAATCCTCCCCGGCGACAAGGTGACCGTAGAGCTCTCCCCCTACGATCTGAGCCGTGGCCGGATTACATATCGCGCCAAATAAAACCTCTAACGAGCCGGCTGGTACGATAGCCCGTCCTCAAGATGGGCTTTGTCGTATCCCGATATCCAATCCAATACATCAGTGAGGAACGAATGTACACAGTAGCAGATCTGAAAAAAGGGCTGAAAATCACTCTTGACGGTGACCCCTACCTCGTCATCGCCTTCGACTTTACCAAGCCGGGTAAAGGCCAGGCACTCTACCGCACCAAGATGCGCAACATGATCAATGGAACCATTCTCGACCGCACCTACCGTTCCGGAGAGACCTTCGAGCCGGCCAGCCTGGAAGAGCGCCAGATGGAGTACCTCTACAAGGAGGGAACCCACTATACCTTCATGGACCAGCAGACCTACGAACAGGTCGTCATGGAAGAAGAAGCCATGGGGGATGCCAAGAACTTCCTGTTGGAAAACCTCAAGGTCGATGTCATGCTCTTCGGCGAAAAGGCCATCGGCGTAGCGCTTCCCAATTTCGTCAACCTGCGGGTCATCCAGACCGAGTCATGGGCCAAGGGCGATACCAGCGGCAACGATTCCAAACCGGCTACCGTTGAAACCGGCTATATTCTTAGGGTGCCGCCTTTCATCGATGAAGGTGAACTGATCACCATCGACACCCGCACCGGCGATTACTCCACCCGCGTTAAAGGGTAACCTCAATCAAAAGTATCCACAGCTTCAGATTCGCAACAAAAAAGCCCGCTCGACGCGGGCTTTTTTGTTGCTCTCCAGCAGGCATCCGCCCCAGGTATGTTACACCTTTGAACCGCTCGACCATGATGGTGCATGATGATGCGAACGGTTGAGCTTGCAGGCCTGGCTGTGATAGTCTGTTACGGCACCAGCACGTCACAACAGAGGGATCATGTAATGTCGTCATTTCGTCGTGCCAATCTTCATCTGCGTGCCAGGGTTATACAGTCGGTCAGGGAGTTTTTCGTTTCGCGCGGATTTCTGGAGGTCGAAACGCCGCACCGTATCCCGGCCAATGCTCCCGAGGAGCATATTGAACCCTGTCCGGCCGGCTCCGGTTATCTCCACACCTCGCCGGAACTCTGCATGAAGCGGCTTTTGTGCCGGGGATACGGGAAGATTTTCCAGATTTGCCGTTGCTGGCGGGACAACGAGCGCGGTAGGCGCCATGTGTCGGAATTCACCATGCTGGAATGGTATCGGGCCGATAGCGATTACTTCGATCTCATGAGGGACTGTCAGGAGTTGCTGGAGCAGGTGGTGCGGGCGGCATGCGGGGGGACAACGTTATCCTACCAGGGGGAAGAGATTGACTTCGGCAGCGGCGTGCGGCGGATAACGGTCCGCGAAGCGTTTGAACGCTTTGGCGGGGCCACCGTGGAGGCGGCCCTCCGTGACGGCACCTTCGACGAGATCATGGTCACCGCCATTGAACCGGCCTTGCCACAGCATGTGCCGGCCATCCTGATGGACTATCCGGCCGAAATGGCCGCCTTGGCCCGCCTCAAACCCGGCGACCCGACGGTCGGCGAAAGGTTCGAACTGTATGCCGGCGGTCTGGAGCTTGCCAACGGTTTTAGTGAGCTCAATGATCCCCATGAACAGCGGGCACGCTTCCAGGAGGCCAACGAGCGGCGGTCCCGTGCAGGACTTCCTCCCCTCCCCCTCCCGGAACCATTTCTGACCGACCTTGGCACCATGCCGCCAGCCGCCGGAATAGCCTTGGGTATCGACCGGCTGGTCATGCTCTGTGCCAATGCGGAAAGGATCGACGATGTCGTTGCCTTTACGCCGGAGGAACTCTAGTTAAAATCATAATCGGTTCTCTCACCCGCTCACTGACGCTCGCTCAAGCTCACGGAGGCGCCCGAAGGGTGAGGCCAAAGGCCTCAGTACAAAGGGGCTTTCGAGGACGCGGCGAGATGCCTGTTTTTCAACAACTTTGTCAGATATCCCGGTAGGCAACCCGCTCGCCCCGGTACGTGGTCACAAACACTTGATCGCCGTCCCGTTCGAGCGTATCGGGCAATATGGGCACCTTTCCCTTGCCCCCCGGCAGGTCGATTACGTAGTGGGGTACCGCCAGGCCCGAGATATGGCCGCGTAGCGCCCTGATGATCTCGAGGCCGCTGGCCAGAGGAGTGCGGAAATGGGCCGTTCCCCGTACCAGGTCCATCTGGTGGAGGTAATATGGCCGTACCCTGATGCCAAGCAGTCCCGACATCAGGTCGCGCATGATGGCGACATCGTCGTTCACCCCGCGCAGAAGCACGGTCTGATTGCCCAAGGGTATGCCGGCATCGGCCAGGAGAGTGCAGGCCGCGGTCGATGCGCTGGTGATCTCAGCCGGGTGGTTGAAGTGGGTGTTGACGTAGAGCGGGTGGAATCGTCTCAGCATGGCGCAAAGTTCCGGAGTCACACGTTCCGGCAGGGTAACCGGAATGCGGGTGCCGATGCGGATCACGGTGACATGGCTGATGGCGCGCAGCCTGGTGAGGATGTCATGGAGCGTGGCATCGTCGAGCATGAGCGGATCGCCGCCGGAAAGTGTCACATCGCGGATGGCCGGGGTCGCTCTGATATAGGCGAGGGCCTGGTCCAGTCTCTCCCGGCTGGGGGGTTCAGTCCCGCCACACCCCACATGGCGTTTCCGCATGCAGAAACGGCAGTATACCGGGCAACGGTTTGATACGAGCAGTACGACCCGGTCGGGATAGCGGTGGATCAATCCCGGGACCGGGCTGAGCGAAACCTCGGCAAGCGGGTCGGCAAGCTGGCCGTCATCCTCCAATTCCCTGACATCCGGAATGCACTGCCGCCAGACTGCATCGCCCGGTGCCTGGATTAGACCGGCATAGGACGAGGACACCAAAAATGGATAGCGGGTCGCCACCGCCTGGATATCTGATATTATTTCTTTATTTATGTTTAAATTATTAATAGTTGCGCAAGAATAATTAATGTAGTTCATGAATTTATGCTTTCCGGTTGAGGTTTCTGCGATTCGCGGGGTGCGGCAATCCGTCTGAATGACCGAATTCTCTTGAAAATAACCATATTATGTGAAATATACAACAGATTAAAATCATCAGTCGTGCTGTGACGGTGGTATCCATGTACACGAAATATTTCGGATTCAAAGAAAAACCATTTACCCTGACGCCCAACCCCCGCTTCATCTTCCTCAGCAAGCACCATAAGGAGGCGTTCGCCCACCTTCTGTACGGCATCAACAGCCGTTACGGTTTTATCGAGCTGATCGGCGAGGTGGGCACCGGCAAGACCACGGTATTGCGCACCCTGCTCGGGCAGCTCCAGGACAAGAACTATCGTACCGCACTGATCTTCAACCCCAGCCTGACCGGCGTAGAGTTGCTGCGCAGCATCAATAACGAGTTCGGCATTGATGCCAGCAGTCACTACGCCAATGAACTTCTGGCGGTCCTGAACCGTTTTCTGCTGGAGGAAAACACCAACGGCCGGACCGTCGTCCTGGTTATCGACGAAGCCCAGAACCTTGATCCGGCAACCCTGGAACAGATTCGTCTCATCTCCAACCTGGAGACCGAGGATGACAAACTCATCCAGATCATTCTTGCCGGCCAACCGGAATTGGAGCACCTGCTGGCCAAACCGGAGCTGCGCCAGATCAATCAGCGAATCGCCGTTCGCTACCGGCTCAGCCCGATCAACATGGAAGAAACCCGCGCCTATATCCGCCATCGCATGGAGGTTGCCGGCGAGAGCGGCGGCGTTTCCTTCAGCCGCTATGCCATCAAATACATCTACCTTTATACCCGCGGCGTCCCCCGCATGATCAACATCCTCTGTGACCGGGCGCTCCTGATCGCCTACGGGGACGAACGCCGCGACATCAGCGCCGGTATCGTCAGCCGGGCCATCAGGGAGATCCTCAACCTGCCGCGGAACCGGTTCACGGCGCAGCGCGCTGTTGCCGTGACAGCAACCGTCGCTGCAGCGGCATTCCTGGCGTTTGTGGCCATGCGTTGGCACCCCGACCGCCTCAGACAGGCCGGGCAACAGCTTATGGACCGCACTCCCGCCGGTGTGACAACGGCGTCGCCGAAAGTGCGAGTTCCCAACAAAACAGACGACTCGACAGCCAAGGAAACAGTGTCATCCGCAGCAAATGCCCGGCAGCTCGCCACCGTGGAGCAGGAACTCCTCTCCTACGACCAGGCAAGTACGCACCTGCATGCCCTGAATGCCCTGATGGGCCGTTGGGGGGCTCAGTCATACGCGGCAACCGGCGTCCGCCTGACAACCCCGGAGACGTTCTCACGTCTTGCCGCCAAAGGAGGCCTGCGCCTGACCTTTTTTAAAGGAACGCTGGATGAAGCCATCAGGTTTGATCTCCCTTTCCTGGCGGTTACCAGGGTATCAGGCGATCTTGGTTCCTACTGCCTTGCCGTGACAGCGGTTCGGGATGATGCCGTTACCGTTGCCCCCGCCCTGTTCGGCAAAAGCGTCCTCGATAAAAAGGAGTTGGCTTCGTTGGTAAACGGCACCTTCTACCTGGTCTGGAAAAATGTCGGCCGTATTCCGGTTACCATCACGCCCGGAGAACGCCGGTACGAGGTCGGCACCCTGCAACGGCTCCTCAGGCAGGCCGGGCCGTACCATGGCCCCTTTGACGGTATCTACGGCCGCGCAACCGAGGCTGCTGTGCGGGAGTTTCAACGTTTGCGGGGCATTGCCGCGGATGATATGGTGGGCGAACTGACTCTGGCCGCGCTCGTGTCGTATGACAGGAGTGCCAGGATTCCGTCTCTCAAAGGGAATTGATACGGTGAACAGATGAGCTCCATTCTCAAGGCGCTGAAAAAACTTGAAGAGGAAAAGTCGGCCCATACGCCGGATGCCCTCAAGATCGATACCGAGATTCTGCGCGGTGGCAGCCCGTCCCGCTCTCCCAACTACCGCAATGCCATGCTGCTTGCGGTCCTGTTTTTCATCTGCGGTTCTGCGTTCACGTATCTCTATGGCAGGCGCGGGGCCCATCCAACCGGCAACCGGACAGAGGTCCCGCAGCCCAAGGCGGTGCCGAACCCATCGCCAACAGGGGAAAAACCCCGGCAAAACGTGCCCGCAGAAGATGGCACCGCTGCGGTCATGCCGGTTGAACCGCCGCGCCTTCGGGCGCCGCATGTGAAACCGCCCAAGCATAGCCGCCCCGCAACACCGGTAGCGGCGGGACAGCCAGAGCCGGGTGCCGTGGCCGCGCCGGCAGCAGCACCGATAACGCCGGCCAGACGCGTGCCTCTCCTCAGGGTTGACGGTATCGCCTACCATTTCGGCAGTGCCGACAGTCTTGCCGTGGTCAACGGGACTACCGTATATGTGGGGGCACTTGTCGAAGGGGCAAAGATTGAGGATATCGGGAAGGATCGGATCAGGTTCAGCTACGAGGGGGAGAAGTTCGAGATTCCCCTGGGCAAGTCCAATTAGGAGGTTGTTGAAAAACTCGAACAACCTGAGTTTTTCCACAGTCTGTCAGTTTCCGCGCGTTAGCGCACTATCACCTTGACGAATTTCGCCAGATAGTCCAACCCCGACCAGATGGTCAGCAGGGTTGCGATCCAGAGATAAAACATCCCCACATTATGCATGTTGACATGTACCAGCGGGTTGTCGATCCCGAATAGCCAGTTGTAATCATAATGCAGGATCAGCCCCAAGATGGCGACAATCTGGAAGATCGTCTTGAATTTGCCCAGATCGCTGGCCGGAATGACGATCCCCTCGCTCGACGCAATCCCCCGTAGTCCGGTAATGATGATCTCGCGTCCCAGAACCACCAGAACCATCCAGGCGGGAACCCGCCCGAATGGGAGGATCATGATCAAGGCCGCCATCACGATCAACTTGTCGGCAATCGGGTCGAGAAACTTGCCGAAAACCGTAACAATCCCCATACGCCGCGCCACGTAGCCGTCGAGCCAGTCGGTGACGGATGCCAGGGCAAAAACCGCGGCAGCCCAGAAACCTGCCGGCTGTGAAGGCGAAAGGAGCAAAAATGCCATGAGCGGTATGGCTGCGATCCGCATCATGGTCAGTATATTGGGCGGATTGAGGATGGGATGGGAATGGGGCATTGTCATGGATTCAATTGGCCTGGTAGGATTGCATGTAGGATAATACCCGGTTGACATAGGTGCGGGTCTCGGCGTACGGAGGAATACCCCCGAATTTGGCCACTTTGTTGAGCCCGGCATTGTAAGCGGCTACAGCCAGGGAAACGTCACCGCGGAACGTATCCAGCAGAAAACGGAGGTACTTCACCCCCCCTTCCACATTGTCCTTGGGATCAAAGCTGTTGCCGACCTTGAGCGACCTGGCGGTGCCCGGCATGAGCTGCATCAGTCCGCTGGCCCCCTTCGGGGAAACGGCATTGGGGTTGTACCCGGACTCGGCATGGATGACCGCCTTGATCAGCGATTGGCTGACTCCGTATTTGCCCGCATACGTCATGATAATCTGGTCATACTCGGCCGGATTCACCGAAGCGGCGAATTTCAATCTCGTGCGCAGTTGCCGGTCCTTTTTGAGATCGCGCATGAAAACCTTGAAACGCTTGTCCGTCGGGGCGTCGGTAAAGTGGACGATCCCTTCCTCATCCTCATAGCGGTAGATATCGGCATGGCTGGGCAGCGCCGCACCCCCTGTCAGGTACAATCCCGCCAGGATGGAGAAGACAATCCCCCTAGTACTGATTTTTCGATCCCGTCGCATGGTTTTTTATAATCCCAAATTAAAAAGAATTGTTCAAGAATAAATGCGTGTTCCGTGTGGTTCCTCATGGGCCGGAATTGCAACTTTATGGACAAACCGCACGGAGCGGATGCTCACCCGCGACGGTGACGCCTGTCGTAGCGTTCCAGCCGGTCGCTCATTTCATTGGTCAGCCCCTTGGGAACCATGTCCCAGGAGAAACGCCACTCCCAGTTGCCGAACGCCGTACCGGGCAGGTTCATGCGGGCCGTGCCGGGCAGGGCGAGGATATCCTGAAACGGTATGACAACCGTGTGAGCCACGGACATCAGGGCGGTCCGGATGATATCCGCAACAATGTTGCGCCCGTTGGAACCGATGTAATTCCGCACCAGGCTGCGCCGGTGTTCATCCAGGCCGGTATACCATCCCAGCGTGGTGTCGTTATCGTGCGTGCCGGTGTAGGCCACACAGTTTCTAACATGATTGTGGGGCAGGTAGGGGTTGCCCGGACCGGAATCAAAGGCGAATTGCAGGATCTTCATGCCGGGAAAGTCGAACCGGTCCCGTAGCGACTCAACCTCGGGGGTAATGACGCCCAGGTCTTCGGCAATAATGGGCAAATCCCCGAGCGCAGACCGGACGGCTTCAAAAAGACGCACCCCCGGCGCAGTCACCCACCGTCCCCGTTCCGCGGTCGGGTCGCTGGCCGGCACCTGCCAGGCCGCCTCAAATCCCCGGAAATGATCGACACGGACACAGTCGAACAGCGTGAACGCATGGCGAAAGCGCTCGATCCACCAGCCAAACCCCTGACTTTCCAGCCGTTCCCAATCGTAGAGGGGATTGCCCCACAACTGCCCGGTCGTACTGAAGTAATCGGGTGGCACGCCGGCCACGGCGGTCGGCTTGCCCTGTTCGTCCAACAGAAAGAGGTCACGGTTACGCCAGACATCGGCCGAGTCATAGGCCACAAAGATCGGGATGTCGCCGATGAGGGACACCCCCAGGCCGGCGGCATACGCCCGTAATGACTGCCACTGGCGGGAAAACTGCCACTGCAGGTATTTCTGGACCCCGATCTCGGGCCCAAGCTTGACCGAGGCCTTTTCATAGGTTTCCGTCGTTAAGAGCGCCGCTTCCCTGGGCCATTTCTGCCAGCTCTTGCCCTTGTAATGCTGCTTGAGCGCCATGAAGAGGGCAAAATCGTGCAGCCAGGGCGTTGTGTCGCAAAAATGCCAGAACTCCTCTCGCCTGGAATTTTTTCCGCTGGCGAAGAAGGCTTGGGCGGCCTTGTGGAGCAGGCCGGATTTCAGATCGGATACGCCACCATAGTCAACCCGCTCTTCGGGGAAACGTCCGCCATACACCTCAAGCGGCAGGTCCCCCTCCCCGGCAAGCTGATGGATATCTATCAAAAGCGGGTTGCCGGCAAAGGCGGATAAGGCGGAATAAGGCGAGTTGCCGCAGGCGGGCGGGGTCAGGGGAAGCACCTGCCAGTGGCTCATCCCCAGGGCTGACAGAAGATCCACAAACCTGCGTGCATTGTCTCCCAGCGTACCGATGCCGTCGTGTCCTGGAAGGGAAGAAGGATGGAGCAGGACCCCGCAACCCCGTGCCGTCAGCATGAATGCCTCCTGAAGCGTAGTATGTGCAATTAAGCATATATAATTTAATTTTGCAAATAAAATCAATATTTTGAATGACATTAAAATAGTATTTAATTATTGGTCCCTTTCGGGTATAGTCCTTCAAATCCGCAATATTTCATCATCATTTTTGCTACGGTCCCATGAGCAAGCAACCCTTGGACATACCAAACGATTCCATCGATACCAGGCTGCTGGCGTCCCTGATCATCGAGCTCAATATTTCGCGCCGTTATTCCAAGTCCTATCCTGCCGGACATCCAGTCATCGACGCTTCCCTGAACAAGGTTGTTGCGCTGTACGCGAGGCTCATGGAGACCCATGGCGAAATCGTCATTGCCGCTGCAAAAAACACCCTGTTGGTGGAAAACGTCTTCCTCGACAAATCGAATCTTGTTTTTCGCGACTTTGCCGGCGTCCTTTTCGAGCATGGCATCGGAGCGCTGGTAATGCGGCAAGGCCTTACCGTTGAGGAACTCGGGAGCTTTAACCTGATCCTGGGACTCAAGCGGGAGGAGGTCGGCGCCCAGGGGGGCATCGAAAGAATCTGGGAACGGTCGCACATCCGCGCCCTTGGCGTCCGCCCCATCCGGTATGACCTGTTCAATACCACCGAGGACGGCGTACCGCCGACCGGTTCCCCGAAAACGGAACCTTCCGGCGAAGGGCTCTGGGAGCGCTTTGCCCGGGGTGTGATGGAAGGCACACTGGGGTTTGGAGCGGGTGATGATGCCGGCATCGATCCCAAGCTGCTGGCCCAGGCCTTCAACCGTCGTTACCGCAAAGCGTCCGCAGGTGAGGAGAGTATGCATATTGGCGTATTCGCCGACCTGCTTGACCAGGAAGAGAGCAACCGGGAAAATGGCACCGGCAGGCATGTTCCCGGCAGCCAGATCGCAACTTTCGTGGCAAACCTGGACCCCGATCTTCGCCGCAGACTCCTGTCCAGAGCCCTCGATACCGGCAAACCGGGCCCAACCCCGGTTCTCGAAGACATCCTCGGCCATATGCCCGATAACGTGATCACAGGCATCCTGGACGATATCGGCAACGACAGGGTCACGGTTTCGCCTGCCGTCATGACGCTCTTGCAGCGTTTGTCCCTGCACTCGGCCAGCGGGACCCACGATTCAATGCCCTTTGCCCAACTGGCCGGTCCTGACGCACAGGAAAAGCTGCACATGATCTTCAGCGAGCACGCTGCGGAGGAACATGAGGCTGAATATGGCCGGCGGACGGCAAAACAGCCCGTCGCCGCCCCTCCCCTGTCCCCCCGCCAGGAGTTGGAGTGTCTGCGGGAGACCATGCAGACCGGCTGGCTGGAAAGCCATGTGGGCGAGATAATTCTGCGTCTTGCAACACAAGGGGGCGATCCGGCGGAAACGGAAAGCCTGGCCCAAAACCTGGGGGATATGTGCTGCTACCTGCTCCAGACCGGCGACTATCACCAACTGCTCGGGATCATTGAGCAGATGGCCTCCCCAGCCCTTCCTCCGGCATTCCGGGATCTCCTCACGGAGCGGTTCCGTCGCCGTGATTTCCTGGAGGAGGTATTGAACGGCCTCACCACCTGGGGCAAGAGCCGCTTCGAGGATATTCGCCTGTTGATCGATAGTATCGGCGAACCCTTCATCGAACCGCTCCTGGACAGCCTGGCCGTGGAAGAGAATATGTCGCTGCGCCGTTTCATGATGGATCGCCTCCTGGAATTCGGCCCGGCAGCCAAAGGGCCGATCCTGGCGCGCCTTAACGACCAGCCGTGGTATTATCTGCGCAACCTTCTCATCATGCTGCGCGCGCTGGATGATCCCGAGATCATCCCCCACATCCGGCCCCTGGTCATGAACAGGAATGCCAAGGTCCGGCAGGATGCCTTGCGCACCCTGCTCTCCTATAACGATCCGATTGCCGAACACCAGATTTTGCGTGACCTGGAAAACAGCGACAAGGAAATCAGGCTGGCGGCCATCGGCATGGCCGAGAAAAGCCATTCTCCCGATGTTTTCAGAAAACTTCTGGCGATTGTCGCCAATAACGGCCTCTCACCGTTGGATGTGGAACTGAAAAGCACCGCCATCCAATCCCTGAAGGAGATCGGACGGGAGGAAGCGTTGCCGGAATTGCTCAAAATACTGGGCTCAGTGAACCTGATCCGGGCAAAGGCGCTGAGCCGGCTCAAGCTGGACATCGTCCGGTCTCTCGAAGGTTATCCCCCGAAAAGCACCCTGCCGGTCCTGGAAAAGATCGCCAGGGGCAACGACGAGTTGGCGCGGCAGGCCGAAGAATCCCTGCGGGTAGTGAGGATGAAATCCAATGGACCGTGACGGCTCCGTCATACAGGAGGCCATCCGGTCGTTGCTCTCGGCAATGGCCAATGCCGCACTCTACTCCATGGGGCACCCCCAGGTGGTGCGCCTGGCCGAGTCAGCCTATAAAGGCATCAGCGCGGCCCTTGGCGTCTCGCCGCAGATATCATTGACGGTCATCGAGAACGAGCTGATCATCAACGGGGAACCGCCCGCCTTCAGCCTCGCCCTGAACCGTTTTGCCGAAGTGCTCACATCCAGGGGCATCGGCCATGTGAAGTTTATGGAGGGGCTCGGCCGGGAGGAGATCAGCGCCCTCATCGCCGGCTTGGCCGGCCAGCGGGACGGGGGAGTGACTTTAATCTCCGGCGAACACATCCGCCTTGGACAGGTGGAACTCCGGGATGGAGAGGAAAACAATGGCGAATCTTCCGCCGCCTCCGGGGGAGACATCGACCTGCGGAAGATGCCGGCTGAAGAGCTGACGCGCTTTACGGAGATCTACGAGGCGCTCAAAAGAAGGCAGAAGATGAAGATTGCCGGCATTGTCGATATCGTTTCCGGTTTTATCGCCGCCTTCCGCCGTGAGGGGGAGGCCCGGCTGGTTACGGCAACCATGCGCAGCGACGAGGAATATACCTTCACCCATTCCGCAAACGTCTGCATCCTCAACCTGGCCCAGGCCATGTCTCTGGGGATCGAGGGACAGATGCTGCACGACATCGGCATCGCCGCCATGCTGCACGACATCGGCAAGCTCTTCGTTCCCGAGGAGATCCTCATAAAAAAGGACAAACTGACACCCCGGGAGTTTGAAATAATGAAGGAGCACCCTGTGCGTGGCGCCCGCCACCTCCTGGAAACTCCCGGCGTTCCCCGGCTGGCGGTGGTGACCGCCTACGAGCATCACATGAAGTACGACCTTTCCGGCTATCCCGACGTACCCGCGGGGTGGCGCCCCAATCTGTGCAGCCAGATCACCATGATCTCCGATTTCTTCGACGCCATGAGGACCCAGCGCCCCCACCGTGACCCCGTGGACCTGCGGACCATTGTCAGCCAGATCATGGATCTGTCCGGGAGTAATTTCCATCCCGTGCTGGCCCGGAATTTCCTGACGATTCTCAAGCGCATGGTGGACTCGCGCCGTTCCTGATACCCCCTCTTCCCTTCCCGATACCTGAATCCGTGACGCCGGAATGCCGCACTGTCTGGAAGAGCCGGAGCACGCCCGCCGTCCGGTCGCACCAAACCACTCACTTCATCGGTCCTCCGCCGCTTGGGGTACATCTGCTCAAAGGCAATGGCAGAGGCCTTTGGACCAACGGAGGCATGGAGACGTCGCGGATTCAGGTAATAATACTTCTCCTTCTCCCCTTCTTGACATTCCCCGTTGCCATGCTTACCTAACATGTGTAGAGCAGTACAATTCCATTCTGATTTCAAGGAAAGAACCATGGACTTCAATCGTCTGACGCAAAAATCCCAGGAAGCTTTCGCAGAGGCACAGAACAAGGCCGTTACCTGCGGCCACGTGGAGGTGGATGGCGAACACCTGCTCTGGGCCTTGCTGGAACAGCCGGACGGCCTGGTGCCGCGCCTGCTGACCCGCATGGACATCCGTCCTGAAACAATCAGGAACGCGGTGGAAGCGGAGCTGGACCGGCGACCCCATGTCTCGGGCCCCGGCGCCGAACCGGGCAAGATTTTTGTCTCCCAGCGGCTGTCGCGCATCCTGGTGGCCGGCGAGAACGAGACCAAGCGGCTCAAGGACGAGTACGTGTCGGTAGAACACCTTTTCATGGCGCTCCTGGGCGAAGGGGACAAGTTTCCCTCCGGCCGGATCCTCAAACAGGCCGGCGTCGATCGGGAAAGATTCCTCAAAACCCTGACCGATGTGCGCGGCAACCAGCGGGTAACCTCCGCCAACCCGGAGGCCAGCTACGAGGCCTTGGAGAAATACGGCCGCGACCTGGTCAAAATGGCCAGGAGCGACAAGCTCGATCCGGTCATCGGCCGGGACGAGGACATACGCCGGGTGATCCGTATCCTGTCGCGCAAGACCAAGAACAACCCGGTACTGATCGGCGAGCCGGGCGTTGGCAAAACTGCCATCGTGGAGGGGCTGGCCCAACGCATCGTGCGGGGCGATGTGCCCGAGGGGCTCAAGGACAAAACGGTCTTTGCCCTGGACATGGGGTCACTCGTGGCCGGGGCCAAATACCGCGGTGAGTTCGAGGAACGGCTCAAGGCGGTCCTGAACGAGGTCAAGGAAGCCGAGGGGCGCATCATCCTCTTTATCGACGAACTGCACACCATCGTGGGGGCCGGCAAGGCCGAAGGCGCTATGGACGCCGGCAACATGCTGAAACCGATGCTGGCCAGGGGGGAACTTCACTGCATCGGCGCCACGACGCTCGACGAATACCGTCAGCATATAGAGAAGGACGCCGCCCTGGAGCGCCGCTTCCAGCCGGTCATGGTGGAACAGCCTTCGGTGGAGGATACGGTCTCCATCCTGCGGGGGCTCAGGGAACGCTTCGAGGTGCACCACGGGGTCAAGATCCAGGACAATGCCCTGGTTGCGGCTGCCACCCTCTCCAACCGCTACATCACCGAGCGCTTCCTGCCGGACAAGGCCATCGACCTGGTGGACGAGGCCTGCGCCATGCTGCGCACCGAGATCGACTCCCTCCCCTCCGAGCTGGACACCATCTCTCGCCGGGTCATGCAACTGGAGATCGAGGAACAGGCCCTGAAGAAGGAGAAGGACCCGGCCAGCCGGGAACGTCTGGAAACCCTCCGCAAGGAGCTGGCCTCGGACCGGGAAAAGGCTGCCGCCATGCGAGCCCGCTACGACACGGAAAAGGTGGCCATCCAGCGGGTCCAGGGACTGCGGGAACAGATCGAGAAGACCCGACGCGACATCGAGCAGGCCGAGCGCTCCTACAACCTGGAACAGGCTTCAAAACTCAAATATTCCGAGTTGCCGGGGTTGGAGACCGCCCTCAAGAACGAGGAAGCCGCCCTGAACGAAAAGCAAGGGGGGCAGAAGCTGTTGCGTGAAGAGGTTACCGAGGACGAGATCGCCGAGATCGTGGCCCACTGGACCGGCATCCCGGTCACGCGGCTGGTGGAGGGAGAGCGCGACAAGCTGCTGCGTCTGGAGGATATCCTGCATCAGCGGGTGGTGGGCCAGGACGAAGCGGTGCGCCTGGTCACGGACGCCGTACTGCGCGCCCGCTCCGGCATCAAGGACCCGCGGCGGCCCATCGGCTCGTTCATCTTTCTGGGGCCCACCGGGGTCGGCAAGACCGAACTGGCCCGCACCCTGGCCGCGGCCCTGTTCGATTCGGAAGACAACATGGTGCGCATCGACATGTCCGAGTACATGGAGAAGTTTGCCGTTTCGCGCCTCATCGGCGCACCACCGGGCTACGTGGGGTACGAGGAGGGGGGGCAGTTGAGCGAGGCGGTCCGGCGCAAGCCCTACAGCGTGCTCCTGTTCGACGAGATCGAGAAGGCCCACCCGGACGTGTTCAACATCCTGCTCCAGATTCTGGACGACGGCCGGGTCACGGACAGCCACGGCCGCACGGTCAGCTTCAAGAACACGGTGGTAATCATGACCTCCAACATCGGCGCTCCCCACCTGCTGGAGGGGATCACCCCCGACGGGGAGATCAGGGAGGATGCCCGCAAGGCCGTGATGAACGAACTGCGCGCCAGCTTCCGGCCCGAGTTCCTGAACCGGGTGGACGACATCGTGCTCTTCAAGCCGCTGCATCTTAACGAGGTGGTGCGCATCGCCGATCTGTTGACCGAGCAGTTGAAAGAACGGCTGAAGGATCGCCACATAAACCTCGAAATATCAGACGAAGCCAAACGGTTCATCGCCCAGGCCGGTTATGACCCGGTCTACGGCGCCCGGCCGCTCAAGCGCTACCTGCAACGGGAACTGGAGACCCGGGTGGCGCGGGCCATTATCGCCGGCAATGCGGTGGAGGGGAGTACCCTGCGGGTGGAGGTGAAGGATGGGGCGCTGGTGGTCGGGATGGAGGGTGGCCAAGGGGAGGTCGTGGGGCAGCTAGCTCGACAATAAAAGATGTGCCACGCAACGGACAAAAGCCGGTTCCTGCTCAACCAGGGCCGGCTTTTGCCATTCAGAAAAACAACATGTGCAGATGAAGGGGGTGCCGACGATTTGAAAATTTAGCTGCGCGTCTCGACCAAACCCTTCCCATCAGCCCTGATTGGAGAAAATCCTCCAACTGTTCCGGCGGATTGTAGCATATTCCATATTCACGACATCCCGCACAAGCCCGCCCACAATATTTATCCCTGTATTTATAGCATGTTACTTCATTGATAACACTTTGGCACATCAGTTGAAATAACAATAAACAAAGGCGGCTGCCTTATTCCATACATCTCAGAGGAGAAAAGACAATGAAAAAGAACTTGATCATCGGCACGATACTGGCGCTTGGAATGCTTTCCATGAGCGCACTGACAGCTTCGGCAGCCGACACCTGCGGAAAATGCGCGGACAGCCAGGCGGTCCGGCAGTTCCACCAAGCAACAGACACACTGGCATCTGCACTGAAAACAAAGGATCTCGAACTGCGCTCCCTGTACGCTTACGACAGCGTCGATATTCACGCGGTTGATGCTCTCGAAGCGGAGATCAAGGAACTGAAAAACGAAATCAATGCTTCCGCTGCGAAATTCAACCTTCCATCCTGCAGCAGAAGCTAATGTTTGTGGTGGGCGTGCCCCGGTTTCCCTCCTACCGGGGTGCGCCATTTTTTGAACGGCGGGCGAAGTTCACACCCTCTTTCTTGAGCTGTGATGTTTGAGGAGGGCTCCTTAAACTATCTCAGAGAGAATGTTAAAAATTATCATTCGTTGTGTGACACTTCCATCATTTTGTTTTTACGCAAGAAACAGCCAAAATTACATCCCCATATTTCCTCAGTTGTATTATTTTGATACAAATATTTTTGCCCGACACACAAAAGAGCCGTCCAGCGGCGCATTCCCTCCCCTCTTGACAAAATCCCCCCGCAGGAGAATAATTCAATACTTTCGTGTATACAAAACCAGAAGGGACCTGTGCATCATGCTTATTGAAAGCGATTTCCTCGTCATCGGCAGCGGTATCGCCGGGCTCTCCTTTGCCCTCCAGGCCGCCGACCACGGCAGCGTTGCCCTGGTAACCAAGCGCGACATCTCCGAATCCGCCACCAAATACGCCCAGGGCGGCATCGCCTCGGTTTTCTCCACAGAGGACTCCTTTGACGCCCATGTGAACGACACCCTGGTGGCCGGGGCCGGCATCTGCCACGAGGATGTGGTGCGCATGGTGGTGGAGGAAGGCCCCCAGACCATCCGCAACCTGATCGAATGGGGGGTCAAGTTTACCACCGGCAGCGGCAGCGACGACTACGACCTGACCCGCGAGGGGGGACACAGCGCCCGTCGCATCCTGCACGCGGAGGACATCACCGGCCGCGAGATCGAACGCGCCCTGGTTGAGGCCGTCCGCCAGCACCCCAACGTGCGGGTGTACGAACACCACATCGCCATCGACCTGATCACCCAGGCCAAGGTCGAGCGCCGCCCCCTGGAGCAGAATCGCTGCCTGGGGGCCTATGCCTTGGATATCAACGCCGGCGAGGTAAAGACGTTTTCGTCCAAGATCACCCTGCTGGCCAGCGGCGGGGCCGGCAAGGTCTACCTGTACACCTGCAACCCGGATGTGGCGTCGGGCGACGGCGTCGCCATGGCCTACCGGGCCGGCGCCACCATCGCCAACATGGAGTTCATGCAGTTCCACCCCACCACCCTCTTCCATCCCCTGGCCAAGTCGTTTTTGATCTCCGAGGCGGTGCGCGGGGAAGGGGCCATCCTGCGGCGCCGGGACGGTACGGCCTTCATGGAAAAATACCACAAGCTCAAGGACCTTGCGCCCCGGGACATCGTGGCCCGCGCCATCGACCACGAGATGAAGATCAGCGGCGATGACTGCGTGTTCCTGGACATCACCCACGAACCGGCGGATTTCGTGCGCGGCCGTTTCCCCAACATCTATCAGACCTGCATGGAGTTCGGGCTGGACATGACCAAGGAAGGTCTGCCGGTGGTGCCCGCGGCCCACTACCTGTGCGGCGGCGTGGCGGTCAGCACCGATGCGGAGACCGATATCCCCGGCCTGTACGCCATCGGCGAGGCCGCCTTCACCGGGCTGCACGGCGCCAACCGCCTGGCCAGCAATTCGCTGCTGGAAGCGGCGGTCTATGCCGGCAAGGCCTATCGCCACGCCATCCAGGCGGTGAAAAAACTGTCCAACGGCCATCCCGAGCTGCCGGTGTGGGACTCGGGCACGGCCACGAACAGCGACGAGATGGTGGTGGTCTCCCAGAACTGGGATGAGATCCGGCGCAGCATGTGGAACTATGTGGGGATTGTCCGCTCCGATAAACGCCTGGAACGGGCCATGCGGCGCATCAGGCTGATCCAGGACGAAATCGAGGAGTATTACTGGAACTTTATCGTCACCTCTGACCTGATCGAGCTGCGCAACATCGCCACCGTGGCCGAACTCATCGTGACCTGCGCCCAGATGCGCAAGGAATCCCGCGGCCTGCACTACAACATCGATTATCCGGAGCGTGACGACGTGGGCGGCAAAAAGGATTCGTTCATCAAAAAGCAGTTCTGATCTTACGTTTCACAGGAGAGTGCATTGGATATCAATGAAATCCGCACAAGGATAGACCTGCTGGACGATGTGCTGTTGCGCATCTTCAACGAGCGCGCCCGTCTTGCCCTGGAGATCGGGCATCTCAAGAAGGAACTGAACCTGCCGGTCTTTGATCCGAGCCGCGAGAAGCGCATCTTTGCCCGCATGAAGGTTGACAACCCCGGCCCGCTCGACGATGGGGCCATTGTGAGGCTGTTCGAGAGGGTCGTGGACGAATCTCGGCGCTTGGAACGCATCATGTCGCATGCTGAAGAAGAGGCATAACCGCTGCACAGCGGGGCGCGGGAAAACAGATCGCAAATACTTTGTGTATTAGATGAGAGGAGTTTGCTCAATATGCTGATTATCATGAAAAAACATGCACCGGAAGAGGTTCTTGACCAGATAAAGGAATATCTCATCACCCATGACTTCGATATCCATCAATCAACCGGCGCCAACCGCACGATCATCGGCGTCATCGGCAATACGGACACGTTGGACGACCACGAGATCGAGGCCATGCCGGGGGTAAGCCAGGTGGTGCGGATCAAAAAAGACGACTGAAAATCTGCTGCGGGAATAGGCGGTGTAATGAAAACGGCGGGTTACCCCGCCGTTTCGTCATGTCAGCATATTCCTGATGTCTTCGTTCTTGAGGGGAACCTCAATCTGTTCCCCGTCCCTCATCCGCTTGAAGGCGGCCTTGCCCGAAGCCACCTCGTTCTCACCGATGACCACGCTGTAGCGTGCGCCCAACTTGTCGGCGCGGCGCATCTGGCTCTTCAGGCTCTTCCCCTCGTATTCCATCTCCACCCGCACCCCCGAACCCAGCAGTTCGTGCATCAACCGGAAGGCAAAATCACGCTCTCCCGCCCCCATGGTGGCGATGAACAGGTCCGGCTGGCGGGAGAAATCCTTGTCGCCCAAAAGCAACGCCACACGTTCGAACCCTATGGCAAAGCCGATGCCGGGGATGGCCGGCCCGCCCAGTTGCGATATCAGGCCATCGTAGCGCCCTCCGGCCGCCACGGCCGATTGGGAGCCCAAAAGCCCGGTCACCAGTTCGAAAGTGGTGCGGGTATAGTAATCCAGGCCGCGCACCATGCGGGGATTGATGCTGTATGGAGTGGCGGTGGAGTCCAGATACCCCCTGACGCCGGTGAAGTGGTCGGAACAACCCGCGCAGAGGTGGTCCAGCACGGAGGGAGCGCCGACGGTGGCCTCGACGCACCCCGGCACCTTGCAGTCCAGGATGCGGAGCGGGTTGGTGGTGAAGCGCCGCTTACAGTCCTCGCAGAGGCTGTCCAGACGTTTCTCCAGGAATGCCACCAGGGCCGCCCGGTAGGCGGGGCGGCATTCGGGACAGCCCAGGGAATTTATCTGCAACGAGGGTTCGTCCAGGCCGATCTCCCGGAAGAATTGCACCAGCATGTTCAGCACCTGGGCGTCGGCCAGGGGGGCGGTGACGCCGGTTATCTCGGCGCCGATCTGGTGGAACTGGCGATAACGCCCTTTCTGTGGGCGTTCATAGCGAAACATGGGCCCCAGGTAGTAGAGCTTGGCCACGGGGTCCTGAGCATACAGCTTGTGCTCGATGAAAGCCCGCATGACGCTGGCCGTCCCCTCGGGGCGCAGGGTGACGCTGTTGTCTCCCTTGTCGGTAAAGGTGTACATCTCCTTTTCGACGATGTCCGTTGCGTCGCCGATGGAGCGGCAAAACAGCTCGGTCTTTTCCACAATCGGTACGCGGATCTCGAAAAAGCCGTTCAACTCGAAAACACGGCGGGCCGCCTGCTCTATGTACTGCCACCTATCCGATTCTATGGGAAGGATGTCGTTAAATCCTTTTATTGCGGTAATGGACATGGGGTTTCCTCGGGTTGCTTAAGATAACAATATGATGGGAATGGGTCAGGGGGTGATGGCAAAATGACTGACGCAATTCTTTCCGCTGGACTTGCCGGAGTACATGGCCTTGTCGGCCATCTCCAGAAGCTCGTACTTGGACAGGGTGTCATCGGGACAGCAGGCATAACCGATGCTGCAGGTCAAACGGATAGTGTAGCCTTCCGCTGCCAGAAAAACGTGGGACTCGACCCGCTTCCGGATACGCTCGGCAACCATGCGGGCTGCGTCACCCCCGGTTTCCACCAGGATGATCGTAAACTCGTCACCGCCATAGCGGATCACCACATCGATCTCACGTACCGTCTTTTGCAGGAGGGAGCCGGTTTCCCGCAGCACCCGGCTCCCCACCAGATGTCCGTAGGTGTCGTTGATATTCTTGAAAAAGTCGATATCGAGGAACAGGACGGCAAGCTGCGAGGAATGGCGTTCGGCCCGCTTCAGCTCATGGTTGAGAGCTACGTCGAGGTAGCGGTGGTTGAACAGACCGCTCAGATCGTCGATAAAGAGCATGTCCTTGGCGCGGGAATAGGTTTCCGCGTTCTCGAAGGCCTGTGAAGACTGCTCCAGCAAAAAGAGAATGTTCTTCCGTTCGAGCTGGATGTCGGGCAACCGGTTGCCCGGCTCGCTGAACAGCACGATCACGCCGTGGAACATCCCCCTGTTGCAGACGTATATCAGGCAGGCCTCTTCAAAGGTGTCTGCGGCTTCTCCGGGGAGCGTACCCGTGTCGATCCGGTGGTTTGTCGGCAGTTTCCCGGGGAGCGACGACTGGATAACCTTGCGGTAGTGTTCGGCGCTATCGGAGGTAAGTCCCCGCACCTCTTTCAGCTCAAGCTGGTTGTCGGTCTGGAAGAAGCCGAGGTAGCGGCCGACGCCTAGCTCGCGGGCCACCGCTTCAACCATGAGATGGTAGATCCGCTCCAGTTCGAGACAGCTTGCTATGGTCTGGCTGACCTGAAACAGGCTCACCATCTTCCTGAGTTCTTCGTTTTCGTTCAAAAGCCTGCGCTGCTGCAGGCACAAGGCGACGGAATGGCGGAATTCCTCGGGGTTGACCGGTTTGATCAGATAGTCCCGCGCACCATGTTTGAGGGCAAAAATAGCCGATTCCAGGTTGGTGTTGCCGGTCACCATGATGACGTCGATATCGGGATTGGACCCCTTGACCCGGGACAGGACCTCCATGCCGTCGATCCCGGGCATGATCAGGTCGGTGATCACCAGGTCGAAATGGTTCGCGGCAAGCATCTCCAGCCCTTGGCTGCCGCCGGAGGCGCACTCCACCTCGTACCCCTCCTTCTGTAACAAGTCGGAAAAGGCTTCCTGAAAAAAACGGTCGTCTTCTATAATGAGAATTTTTTCCATGAAGTTGGCCCGTGAGTGCTGTTAAGTGCGTCGCTATCTTCTTTACCGCATTTACGCAAGGCATGTCAAATTGCTTTATTTTTTTTGCGGCGTTTCAGTCCCGGCGATAGGGGGTTGCCACGTCCCAGGCGACCCCGTCGCTGGTCAATTCAATGGTGCCGTCCCGGTCCGTGCGCCAGGTGCGGATGCCGCGCCGGTGCAAGCGTTCCAGGGTCTGCCGGGCCGGGAGCCCGAAGCTGTTGTCCCGGCCGGCCGAGATCAGGGCCAGCGATGGCGAAACCCTGCCGAGCAGTGCCTCGGATGTGGAGTAGCGGCTGCCGTGATGGCCGGCTTTGAGTACGGTGGAAGCAAGCTCGGCACTGCCCGCCAGTATCCGCTCTTCGGCAGGGAAACCCGCATCGGCAGTGAAAAGCATGCTGAACGATCCGAAACAGAGCCGAAACACCAGCGACTCCTCGTTTTCCTCAACCTCATCGGTTGCCGGCCGCAGGGGGGCAGTCCCCCGTGGCGGGGAGAGCACGGTCAGCCTGACGCCGCCGGCAAAGGTGAATTCGTCGCCGGCAGCCAGCCTGCGCCTCGGCACGCATCGTGCCGCCAGGGCGGCGCACAATTGTTCGTACTGTTCGCCGGCGCCCCCCTGGGCCGGCTCCCAGAATTCACCCACCGGAAAGGTGCGGGAAATGAACGGCAGCCCACCGATATGGTCAGGATGGCTGTGGGTCAACACCAGATGGTCGATCCTGTGAACGCCCAGCTTCCACAGGGCAGGTCCCAGGGTCTGGCGGCCGAAGTCACGGCCGTTGTCATGCAGATACCCTCCCCCATCCACCAGCATGGTTTCGCCGTTGGGAAAACGAACCAGCAGCGACTCTCCCTGCCCCACACTGAGCATGGTGATGTGCAGGCGTCCATCGGCCGCCGCCGGCGCACCCAGATGAGCCATGACAGCGACCAGAGGCGGCACGGCGCATAACGCGCAGGTTCTCCGGGATCGATGTAAAAAAGTGGCCAGCACCATGAAGCAGACAAAGCAGGCCATGTCCAGGCGGGTTATGGCGTGGAACGAGAGCTGTGGAAACTGCGCGAACAGGGTCACCAGCCAGTTGGAGAGAGCAGTGAGCTGTGCGGCGCACCACAGGAGCGCGTGAGCTGCGGGCGGGAAAATAGCGATCAACGGAAGTGCGGTGAAACCGGCAAGAACGGCTCCATAGCCGAGGACCGGAACGATCAGGATATTGGAGATGATGCCGTTGAGCGAGGCTTGATCGAAATAGAACAGAACCGGAATGATGGTGGCGCACGACGCGGCGCAGGATGCGGCAATGAGTTGCGCGAGGCTGCGTTGCCAGGGCCTTGGCAGTCTCCGGATATATTCCGTGACCGGTGGGCCTGCGACGACAATGCCCCACAGGGCCAGAAACGACAGTTGAAAGGAAAGGTCGAACAGGCTGGGGGGGCTGATGACAACCAGGGCAAAGGCGGCCAGGAGCAACGCATTGAGCGGATCGGTCTCCCGTTCGGCGTGAAGCGCCAGGACAAAGGCAGCCAGCATGATGACCGAACGGGCGGTGGCCGGCGCAGCACCGGTCAGGAGGAGATAGGCCAGCATGGCAGGCACGGCGACCAGCAGCGCCGTGCGCCGCAGATTGAGGCGGAGTGCCAGGAATTCGGAACGGGCCGCCAGGAAAAGGGTGGCCGTGACGATAAACCAGGCGATGATGCCCACATGAAACCCGGAAATGGAGAGAATATGGTTTACGCCGGCTCGTGTGTAGGCGTCGTTCAATTGGTCGGGGATCCGTTTCTGGTCGCCGATGAGGAGGGCCGTCAGAACCGATGACACTTCCCGGTCCGGTACGGTCGCCCGGATAACGTCGCCGAGCCGGCGGGCAATGAGGTCGAAACGGCGTAACAACGAGTCCTCGGCAGCGCCACGGACCAGAACCATCTCGCCCGGTGTGGCGACCCGCCCCGTTGCCGTCACTCCCCGGTAGGATAAATAACGTGCGTAATCGAACTCACCGGGGAGCCCAAGCCTATGGGGCACTGCGATGCGGGCCAGGCACCGGACCCGGTCGCCGCGCGTCACGGTGGTGTCACCCGTAGCGAGATATACCATCAATCTGCCGCCCGCAGGTGCAGGAACCTCTCCCCTGACGATCTTTTCGACCTGTAACACAAAGTTGCCGCCCTGGGTGGTGGTCACCGGCCGCGACTGCACGACCCCCTCGACAATGACCGGGGTACGGGCGGCAAAATTGCGTATGTCCCATGGCGGGACAGCCGGATTCAGGTACGGTCCCAGGGCATACATGCCCAGAATGAAAAAGAAGAGCGAGGAACAGCAGTGAAAGGGCACACGGTTTTCGACCAGGCAACTGAGCAGTAAACAGCAAAAGGTTGCGGCCAGCACTCCAACCGGCAATGTGGCGGAGCAGCCATCCGCCAGACAGAGTCCGGCGGCCATCGACCAGAAGGGTATCAGCAGCGGATGGCGGCTGAACATGGGGAGCTTGCCGGCGACGGGTGGGACAGCACACTGATATTCATCACGTTTTCTCCAGGGAAAAGTATCTGCCGCCCGTTTAATGGTGTAAGGAACCATTGAGGTAAACGATATCAGAATAGCACATGAGATACAATATTCGCGCAGACACTTGAAAAAATGACGATTGGGTGATAGAAATGTAGCTGGGTGTAAAAGTGGGTAAGAAATGAATTGAGGCTCCATGATCCCTGATCAGTCTCATTCCACGAAATCCATGTTACTGGCTGCAGCCGAATTGAGACGCTCATACCGGACCGCCGAGAATTACCAGCGCCGGCGTCTCACCCTGGCCGAGGCCGTAACGGCGGCCAACCTGCGTTTCATCGAGTCGGGCAGCATCAGCCAGATGGCCTCCGTTCTGCTTGACGCCTCCATGACGGTCACCAATTCCCCCTTCGGTATGTTCTACGACTTGCTCCCCAACGGTTCGGCCTCCATTCAGGCGCTTTCGCTGGCGTCATTCGATCCGATTTCCGAAGAAGAAAGTTTTCGCGATATTCAATGCGCTATCCGGCGTTTCGGCAGTCACGAGATGAAACGCCACCCCTCGGTCTTTTTTGCCGCCGTGGATGCAGGCGCCAGCGTTGTCATGGACTCTCCGCAACACCATGGGTGGGTAACCTGCCCCTGCCCGGTCTGTTCTCCGCTTCTGACCCGTTTTATGGGCATTCCCCTGAAAATAGGCACCACGACGATCGGTATGCTCTGCCTTGCCAACAAGAGCAGCGACTATCGCAAGGATGAGGTGATTGAGCTTGAGCATTACGCCCAGACCTGTGCCATGGCCATCGGCATCGCCAGGGCCGAACTCGAGCGAAAAACCGCCATGGAGCAACTTCGCCAGGCTCAGAAAATGGAGGCCATCGGGCAGCTGACGGGAGGGATTGCCCACGACTTCAACAACCTGTTAACCGTGATCAACGGCTACAGCACGCTTCTGCTCCAGAAGATGGAGCCGGACTCGCAGATGAGCAAGGAAGTCGAACAGATACTCAACGCCGGCGAGCGGGCCACCGGCCTGATCCAGCAGTTGCTGACCTCCTGCCGTCGTCAGATCATCGCGCCGCAACAACTCAATGTTAACTCTTTCATAACCAGTCTCCACAAGATCCTCGGCCGGCTGATCGGCGAAAACATTTCTCTCGGCACAAAGCTCTCGAATGATATCGGTCTGATCAAGGCGGATGCGGGGCAGATTGAGCAGATCATCATGAACCTTGTCATCAATGCCCGCGACGCCCTGGAACGGGGGGGCGCCATCACCATTGAGACCGCCAACTGTCCCCCCGATGACGGTTTTATTCGTCAGCAAAGCGATGCCCCGCCGGAGAACTTCATCGTCATCTCGGTCAAGGACAACGGCGTGGGGATGCCGCCGGAGATAATCGGCAGGATATTCGAGCCATTTTTTACCACCAAGGGACAGGGGTCCGGCACGGGCCTGGGGCTTGCGACGGTTTATGGCATCGTCAAGCAGGGCAACGGCTCTATTCAGGTCAAGAGCGAGGTTGGAATAGGGTCGGAATTCCGCGTGTATCTGCCCAGATGCCCCGATGGCGAACAATGCGCGACCGGCACCGCCGCGACACAGGTGGTCGGTCAAACGGCGACCGGTCTTGTGCTGATCGTGGAAGACGATCAGGCGGTGCTCGACCTGTCGGTCCTTACCCTCAAATCCTGTGGTTTCAGGGTGCTGAGCGCTGCAACGCCCCGGGAGGCGCTGGAAATATTCGGGCAACAGGGCAGCAAAATCGACCTGCTCCTCTCGGATGTCGTCATGCCCGGGATGACGGGCCCGGAAATGGCAAGGATCATGAGGGCTTCGTGTCCGAACCTGAAGATCATGTTCATGTCCGGTTATGCGGACGAGCAAAAGAGTGTCGCCGATTTTCCCCACGAACTGCCGAACCTTGTCATGAAGCCGTTCAATCCGGTTGAACTGGCGCATACCGTTAACGAGTGCATAGGAACCACTCCCCGGCGTGAAGCGAATGGAGGCCTTTCATGAAGGAACATATCCTGATAGTTGATGACGAGGAGATGATCAGGGAACTGCTTGCCTCGGCGCTGCTTCAGGAAGGGTATGTCTGCCATCTGGCGTCCAATGTGGACGAGGCCTTCGGCATCCTGAGCGAGCATCCAATCGATCTGGTCATTTCGGACATCATGATGCCGGGCAGGAGCGGCGTGGACCTGCTCAGGGACATTAAAAAGATCGACGCCGACATTGCGGTTCTGATGGTCACCGGACTCTCCGACATGAATACCGCTCTTGAGTGCATCCACCTGGGCGCCGACGATTACATATCGAAGCCGTTCAGCATCAATCGCGTTTTTTTGACGGTCAAGAACCTCATCGAGAAGCGCACCCTTGCGATCGACAAAAAGAATTACCAGATAAGTCTCGAATTCAAGGTCATGGAACAGACCGAACAGATTCGCCGTACCATGAATGAGTTGCACAAGGCCTACGATCACACCCTGAGCGCCCTGGTGAAAGCCCTGGATGCCCGCGAAAAGGAGGTCGGCTCACACTCGGAGCGCGTGATGAATTATACCTCGCTGATGGCCTCAAAGCTGGGCATCGGCGGAAACGAGCTGGAACAGCTGGCCAAGGGTGCCCTTCTTCACGACATCGGCAAGATCGGAATCTCCGACAACATCCTGCTCAAGCCCGGCGCTCTCGATGAAGGCGAATGGGCCGAGATGCGCCGCCATCCCCAGGTGGGATACGCCATCCTGTCCGAGATAGGATTCCTGAAGGGACCAGCCGAAGTTATCCTCACCCATCACGAACGTTTTGACGGAACCGGCTACCCCAAGGGGCTGCGGGGCGAACAAATCCCCATCGGTGCCCGCATCTTCGCTCTGGTGGATACCCTGGACGCCATGACTTCGGATCGTCCCTACCGCAAGGCGCTCCCCTTCGATGCCGTCATAAGCGAGGTGCGCGCCTTCCGCGGCCGCCAGTTCGACCCCGACATTGCCGATCTCTTCCTTTCCCTGTCCCGGGCCCAGTGGGAGGGATGCGCAGGCAAGAAGTTCATCTGAATGGTGGTGGCCAGACATAAAAAAAGAGGGACGGTATAATCCCGCCCCCCTTCATTACCGCATATCGTCAAGCTCAGCCGTTCAGTCGTCCTCCCAATCGTCCCCGGTGTCGTCATCCAGGCCGTCCTGGGCATCCCCGTAGGCGTCATCGTCATCCCCCTCCCCATCCTCCGGTTCTTCGGTAAGGTACGTATGCGTGTCGTCCTTTTCCGAGATACGGTCAAAACGGGCCAGCAGTTCGCCGTTGGTGCAGAAACGGCCATCCTTGTGGTTGCACCGCTCCAGGTCGCACAGGTCGAACAGCTGAATTTCACTACAAAGCCGGGGAACCGGCGTTTCCTTTTCCACTTCTTCGCTGTCATCCTTGTCCGGCACAACCCACCCCCTATGCGGAATAACCGTTCAGGAATTCGCCGGCCTTCGCCACGTCCTCACGGCATCCGATGTACACCGGGGCGCGCTGGTCCAAGCCTTCCGGCACGATGTCCAGGATGGGAATCTTGCCGTTGGTGGCGGCTCCACCGGCCTGCTCGATGAGATACGCCATGGGGTTCAGCTCGAACAGCAGGCGCAGCTTGCCGTTAGGGGAATCCGTGAGGGCCGGATACAGGAAAATCCCCTTCCCTTTCATCAGCACCTGGTTGATATCCGGCACAAATCCACCCGAATAACGCAGTTTGGAGCCGCTTTCCTCAAGATGGCGGATAAAGCGCTCGTTTTCTTCCGTGTATTTCTTGCGCAAACCGCCCGGTGCGTGGATGTCCCCGCTCGGCTTCATCCTGACGTCCTCCCTGGTCAGGGTGAACTCCATCAACTGGTTCATGGTGAACTCATAGACGCCCTTGCCTATGGAGTAGACCAGTGAAACCCGTGGTCCGTAAAGGATATACATGGCTCCGACCATTTTACGCCCCGGCTGGAGCAGATCGCACCCCTGGTAGATTCCGACAATGGTGCCCACCGCCAGGTTCACGTCCACCAGCGACGAACCGTCCAGAGGGTCGTACGCCACCGAAAACATGCCCTGCGGATTGCTGGTGACCTGATAGATCTCTTCCATTTCCTCGGAAGCGATGTTGCACACAACCCCGGAATGGACCAGGCGCTTACGCATGATGCGGTCGGAGAGCACATCCAGGGCCAGTTGCTCTTCGCCATAGAGGTTTGAGGTTCCCGCAACACCCAGGTCCCCGGTGCGCACGGCATTGATGACGTATTTGCTCGCTTCGGCGATCTCGCAGATAAGATGGACCAAATTATCGCTGATATTCTGTTCGCGCAAATGCGCGCGCAGATCAATCTGGAATTTGGTTTTCCCCGGTTCGCTAAACATTGCCACCCTCCACGTTGAGTCAGATTTATTTACTCGTTTCGCCGCCGTAACCATACTGTAAACAGCCCTTTTTAGCAATACTAAACCCCGCCTGGCCGGGCTGAAACGGCAAAAAGCCAGCGCCGTGACAGCTTTGTCGCCCTGCCAACAAACGTGCGTGGCGTCAGGAAAAAAGACGTAGCGGCGAAAAAACAAGGTAATAGGAAACGATCAGGCTAAAGAGCAGGTACGATGCCAGCGCAAAAATGGTGAGCGACCGCTGGACGGGCGGAATAATGTGCGAAAGGCTGGTGTGGTTATGAAACGGCATCAGCGCCCCCACACCCAGCCCCGCCACCCCGCCGCAGAAAAGGCTCGCATAGAGTGCATATCCCACGTATCCGTATTCTCGCTGGAGAATGCAAAACGGACAATGATGGGACGGCAGTTCATAGACATAGAGGCATGCGAAGGAAACGAGCGCCGCCGCGGAAACGGCAAACGCGAGACAGCTGACGGCCGAAAAGAAATAGCCGCCGCGGCCTTTCAGGCAAAAGAAAGTACCGCCGGCGAAGGTTGCAGCCATGGCGGCGTAAAAGGCCCACTCCGTCGGGACAGCCGGTAACGCGGCGAGATCTCCGCCGATACTCCTCTTGTCCACGCTGAACAGGCTTCCGCAGCAGGATGTGATCACGTCCGCATGCAGGCCCTGGAAATATCTGAACTGGAGCAGGGCTTCGACAAGCACCAGCGGCGCCAGTACGGCAACGAGAACTCCATACTTCACCCGGATCAGTGGATAGTCATACCCCCGGGTATCCACATGATTGATGATCAGCCACACACCGGCCAGGATACAGGTGGCGATCTTCAGGAAAAACACCGGGTAGCCGTAACCGTTTGCGTTAAGGCTGCCAGCCGCGCACATGGCGCCGGTGAACTGGCTGTGCAGCGTGTCGGCGGTAAAGATGAAGAGAAACAGCGAGAGGATCTGAAAAGCCAGGACATACCCCATGATCGATGACACCAGATACGTGCGCCGTTCCAGTTGCAACTGAAGTTCGCTGCCGCTGCGCAGGTCCCAGGCGCGGAGGATTTTCACCCCGTACCGGGCGGCATACAGCAGCATGCCGGCAATCAGGAACGACGAGGTAAGCAACGCCTGTATGGCGGGGTGCTGCATCATGGTTGCTGCCCGCCCGGGATGATGCGGCCGTCCCGCATCTCCACGACGCGGTCGGCCAGGTGGGAGTCGTACGCGATCGGATCGTGGCTGGCAATCAGCACCGTCTTGCCCTGGGCCTTGAACGTGGCGACAATCTCCATGAATTCCCGGGAAAGCTTGCTGTCCAGGTGCGCGGTCGGTTCATCGGCTATGATCACCGCCGGGTCGTTGATCAACGCCCTGGCAATGGCGACCCGTTGGAGCTCCCCGCCCGAAAGCCATTCCACCCTTGAAGCGGCGTGGCGCGAGAGGCCGAACAGGCGTAACAATTCCCGGGCTCGTGCCTGGAACGCAGCGTGGATTTCCGTGGTTGGGTAGGCGGGGAGCATGACGTTTTCCAGGGCGGAAATCCCTCGTACCAGGTTGAATTGCTGAAAGATGAACCCGAAGGTACTGCGGCGGATCTCGGTCAGAAAGCGTTCGGGCAGGCTGGAGATGTCAAACCCCTCCTGGCTGGCTTCCGCCGGGAGAAACGCCGTCCGGATGCCGCGCAACCCGATACGGCCCGAAGTCGGGCGGCTCATGCAGCCGATCAGCGACAGAAGCGTCGTTTTGCCCGAGCCGCTCGGCCCTTTGAAGATGGTGAGCTGCCCCGCCTCGATGGTAAGGCTTATGTCCTCAACGGCGGTAAACTGGTTGCTCTTGCCGACATTAAAACTTTTGCTGACCTGGGACAATTCGATCATGGTCACGACCTCATGGCGGCATCGGGATCGGCCGTGGCCGCCAGCCAGGCGGGGACGATGGTAGCCGTGGTGTAGGGAAGGACCGTCAGGAAAAACAGTACGGCCAGGTTATAGCCGTCGATCGTCGGCACCAGTTTGAATTTTGGATAGAGCACGGCCCACCCCTTGAGCGCATGTTCGAACAGGGATGCGGAAAAGAAGAACACATGGCCGTAGGCAAGAAGTCCCCCCAGCAGAAAAGCGCTCAGGGAAATCACGATACCCTCCCAGAACTTGAGATACAGCACATCGGCAGTTTCCCAACCGATGGATTTGAGGATGCCGATCTCCCGGCGTTCTTCGGCTGAAAGGCCGGTCGCCTTGTCCCAGGCGAATATGACAAAGGAGAGTACCGCCGCGGACAGGATAACCACCATCATCCCGCCGCGCCAGTCGAAGATGGAGTCATAGGTCCGCAACATCTCGCTCTTCAGAATGGGACGGGCGTCCGGAAACGCCTCCACGATCTTTGCTGCGACCGTGCTGAGTTCACGGGGATTGGCCACGGTGACGGCAAGGTCGGTGGCGTGGGCTTTCGGAAGATTGAACATCGCCTGAAAATCCTCGGACGCCATGACAATAAGGTCTGCCGCCACCAGGTTTGAGGCGGAGGGATAGATGCCCTTCACCGTAAGCAGCAGGGGGATGTGATCCGAGGTGCGGAATGCGACCATCTCCCCCACCCTCACACGCTGATTCCGCGAGACCTCCGCCCCGACAAGTATGCTCCCCGGTTCGACCGTGGGGGTTGGCGGCACGATAAGGGTATAGTTGGCTCCGAACACCGGGTCATAATAATACCCCCACAATCGTGGGGTAACCGTGCGCACCCCCGGTATGGTCCGAATCTTCCCGGCATAGGAATCGGGGATCAGCTCGTGTCTGCCCGCCATCAGGCGCTGCACCACCATGTCCGGCGCGTCGGCGAGCAGGAGTGCCGCCTCCCGCTTCAAGGCATGGACAAAAAAGAGCAATGAGGCGATTACAAAGACGATCAGCGTATAAACCGCCAGCAGGGAAAAGTTTTTCATCTTGCGGCGCAGCAGGGATGACAGGGAAAAATCGATGATATTCCGATGGCGGTTCAAGGAAAAGTTCATGCTACCTCGCAGGTAATGCCGGTGGTGAGAGAAGCGACCCTGACGGGAAGTGTTCCAGACTGGACGGATGATCCTGGAATGGGCTGTGCAGGTCCGCCATGGACGGATGGCGCGTGTAGCGCGCCTCAGTGAACAGGCACAAGTCCGTGAGCAGCAGCTCTTTGGCCAGTCTGGCGCGTTCCTGGCGTTCGGCGTGTGCCATCGCCTGCTCGCGATGGCTATGGAGGAGCATCAGGATGCACATCATCCCGCTGAATGCCGTAAACAACAAGAAGTGATCGGACTTGCGCACGATAGGTCCCCCTGGACGGATTATTCCAGCGATTTCAGGATGGCCTGGGTGATCTCGTCAATCCGCACTACCCTTTTACCCCGGTGATCGTTCATAAAGCCGCGGGCATCCGTGAGTTTGGCAAACGGCACGAGTTCCCTGCCCATGGGGCCATAGACATCGCTTCCGATCACGTAATAGGCGCTACGGCCGTCGATGATCGACAGTGAGTAGTAGTCCTTTACCCGGATAGCGGTGATGGCGCTTCGGGATTTACCGGGATTGTATTTTCTCAGGTCCAGGTAATAGGTGAAGAGGTCCTTGGGGCCATCGAAAGCGGCATGGCTGCCATCGTTGAACTGTATGGTCCCGGCCCAGTCCGGATACTTGGAGACGAACATCCCGCACACGGGGCACTTTTCCTTCGCGGCCTGGGCCGGCGCCGCATGGTCGGCGGCGAGGGACGGGAGAGAGGTGAACAGGAGCAGCAGCAGAACAGATATCATGCGGCTGAGCGATTTCGTCGGCATACAACCATCCTTTCCGTGCATCGGGTTCAATGGATTACCCAATCGCTTTTCTTGACAAGTTCCGGAGTGGGGCCTTCGGAAAGCTGGACGACATAGCACCCCTTGGACGCATAACGCTGTCCCGGCCCGAAACTCAGGCGGCCGAAAACAGACGATGGCTGATCGGCGACCATGCCGATGACATCAAAGAAGGTATCGCGATAGTAGTTGCCCCTCATATCCATTAACGCCATCGTCAGGAGCTGGGTGAGGGATGCGCCCAGACTCGCCATCTCCTGTGCTTTGCTTTTGATCAAAACGTTCGCCCGGTTCAGGGTCTTCTGCCGATCCTCCTGGAGTTTTGCGCTGCCCATGGATGAATAGGCGACATTCAAGGCAAAGGTATGCGGGTAGGTGATATAGGTGAACGGGCGAACCTGATCGGGTACGGACCACAGGCCTTTGTCAAGATAACGGGCCGAAATGAACACCGATGCAGGCCTGTTTTCGGCGGTCGCAAGTGCTTGCAGAGCCGGCAGCATTTCAGGCCCATCCCACACCATGATGGCCGCCGGTTTCTTTGCCGTTATCCCCCGCAGCAGATCTCCGGTGACCGTCTGTGCCGCCCCCAGCGTGACGGTTGTCGGCGCCGGGTGGCCCGCATCGAGCCACGCTTGCCGGAACCCCGTCGCCAGAGCCTTGCCTTCAGGAGAATCCCGCATGATCTGCACAACCGCCCCACCCTCCGGCACGACGCCGTCTGCATGCAGGTAACGGGCAGCGGCCTCGCCCTCCTGATAGTACCCCTTCGACGGATACAGGGTATACCAGTCCGTTTCGGAGACAACCGGGAGATCGGTCATGGGAAAGAGGCAGGGGACATGATTCTCCTCGCTGAAATCGTGGACCGGTTTCCATTCACCGGAAGAGATCCCGCCCAACAGGGCAAAAGCCGGTTCCCTGCGGTTATACTCCTCAAGCTGCTTCCGCCATGTCTGGGGCGGACCTTTCAACACCCAGCGCGACAGCGTCACGCTCCTGGTCGCCAATTCCTTGGAAACAAGCATGTTTTCAGCCATTTGGCGCGACCTGTTTCCCGGTGCCTTGTACGCCTTGGCCTGGTTGTTCTTGATCGCGATATACTGCTCCAGGGGAGCCAGCATGGCGTCACGGTCTTCTGGATTTACCCCATCCGTAATGACCGTGGCAAAGTGAAGCGATGCAGCCGAAATACCGGGAGAGTAGCGTGACGACAGTTCTTTCAGATAGAAGAGAAGGTCCTCCATATCCCCATCTTCAAGAAAATAGCGGGGCATGACATCGTTCAGTGCGCCCCCTGCGGGGGTTGTGCCGCTCCGGATAACTTCGGCCAATGTCACGTCGGTATATGCCGGCCTGCGGGGAGGCAGGGGGAAATATTTCTGTTCAAGCCCTTTAAAGAGAAGTTGGAACGGCTGGAACAGTTTATCGCCGTTCGTGGGCGGCGTAACAACACCCCCCTCCACCGACCCGAGCCCGCTGCGCAGGTGGCAGCTTACACAGGTAAAGGCCGTCCCGGGGACGGGAAGATCCCCTTTGACATAGGCTTGCATCGGTTCTCCCGACGGCAGGAGCCCTTCACGATACATCCGTTCCCCTCGCTGCAGCCTCTCCTGATCGGAAAATACCCGCTTAGCCGTTTCGCCGAACGAGTTCGACACGACGGGAAACAATGAAAAAACCATACCGGACAGAAACGCAACGGACAAGCCACGGAGCCGTCCATATCGGCCGGGCCCTTTCATTGTATTCCGACCTTCCGGCACTCCTCCAGGAACTCGGAACTGCCCATCAACCCAAAAATCCTGATCCATTTGCCGTCTTTGGACGAGCGAATGAGCGTAAGCGGAAAGTGGGACATTTTGTTGGGTATGTACGCATTGAACGCATACATGACCTTGTCGATATCCGCCCGGCTCCCGGTCAGGAAATCCCACCCCGGCTTGGCCCGGTACCGTTTCAGGTATTCCTTCATGACCTTTGGGGAATCGTTCTCGGGGTCGATGGATATGGACACCAATTGGACCTTGCGGGAGTCTGCAGCGAGTTTCTGTTGAAGATTGGCGAAACTTACGGAGAGGATCGGACAGATGGTGGTACAGGTGCCGAAGATGAAATCCACGATAACCGGCTTATTCGATTGCATCAACTCCTTGAGACGAACCTTGGTCCCGTTCTGATTTACCAGAACCACATCCGGCATGGCATAGTTCTCGATGGTGCGCTGATACTTGGTTTCGGCAGCAGCCGGCTGCACTGTCAGGGGCATCCCCAGCACAGAAAGGGCAAACAGGGATATCAGTGTGGTTCGTAACATGCAGCGTACCTCCGGACATGGGTTGTATTGGTACTATACTTATGCAAAAAATTGCATAAGACAAGGGGCAACTGTCATTTCATCCCATCTTTTTCCGCAAGGCTCAACGCTTCCCGGTACGTTGCCAGTTTACCGCCATGATTTTTGATGAACGCCTCTGCGGCCGATTTTTCGGCAAAAGCCCATTTTGGTGTTTTCGTCATCACGCCACGCCGATCGCCTCCGATTACCCAGAAGGCCTTTTCAGCGTCGATCAAGACCTTTGAGTTATAATCGCCGACGTGTACGGATTTGATCGCCGTGCCCTTATCACTCCCAAGATCGATGGCGGCGCAATGGATACTGCAGGTAGCTGTCGTTCTCCCGTCGGCATAGGTTATCACCATCCTGGAATGGGCGAACGTTCCTCTGTCCATGCCGCAATGGGCACAATCGCCGTGCAGTTTCACATCGGCCGGGGGGGCGGCATCTGCAGCATCCGCGTGCAGGTGGTGATCTGCGCTGAGGACGGAATGTGCGGCCAGAGCGAAATTCAACGTGATAATGAGCGAGACCACGAATCTTTTCATACCATCTTTCCCTTTCTTGTGCGTAGGTAACCATAATGAGCCGGGGCGAACCGTTTCACGGTACAGTGTACCAACAAATCGGCAGGAGTAAACGGGATTGGTATCGGGTGGGTGAATCGCCAATCTGCCCTTGCCGTCATCAGGGAAGAGGACGCAGGGGAACAACGGGGGCACCAGCGAAGTTTTCCTGGGTGACCATGAGATAAAGGCGATTATTGCGGGGGGAGATTCTTGTTGTTCAACGGTTTGTGCTGCATCTTGAGGACCACCAGGAAAAAGGGAAATATTCCCGATAACAATCCCCACAAAAACGGGTTTTTGCCGCGCCTACGAGCCATTTGAAAGCCGATGGCGGCGGGCAAGCCGAACAGGATCAACAGGAAGGCCAGTTCGCTCATTTTTCCCTCGCAAATAACCGGTTATTATTTTACAACTATAGCACTCGTCCGGTGTTCTTCAATACCTTCGGACAAGCGGACCATACGACAATACAACAGGAGGTGATACCACAATGGCAACCTGGAAATGTGCATGTGGATTTACCAAGGAAGGGCGTTGCAAACCGCAAAAATGTGAGAAGTGCGGAGAAAAGGGCCAATTCGTCAAGGCCGAATAGCCGCCAGCACCGGGGGCTCCCCAACAGGGTGCCCCCGGGGTCCGGTCACATCCAGGCCACTACCGCGTCGGCGATATTCTTCATCAGCCAGTCAGCTCCCTGCTTCTCGACAAAATCGAATTTCTCGCTGCCGACCGCTCCGGCATATTCGGCGCAGGGCGGGCAGACGCCTAAGGTGGCGCCCTTTTCCTTAAGCTTCTTGATCAGTTCCGCGGCATTGCCGAATTTTTTGAAAATGGGTGAGTCGATCCGCTCGGCCTTGCCCTTGACAGCCAGTTCAGCACCTTCCAGGGTCATCCAGACATGCACTGCGCCAAACCCCTTGTCCTGGGCCGTCAAAGCCATCAGCAGCGCCAGGATCGCCCGGTTGGGATTGTTTCCGCCGTTGGTGATCGCCACGAGATACTTCCGCGGTTCCCCCGGCGCGGCCAACGCCTGGCCACCCATGATCCCGCCCAGCGCAACCGCTCCCAGCCCTGCCCCCATACCCTTCAGAAAGTTTTCCCTGCTGATGCCGTCGCCTTTTTCCATTCTACCCTCCAAGTCTAGAGTATTTCCCACAGGCAGTGTAGAGAAATTCCATCGAGTGTCAAATGGGTAGAAGCGAATGATATTTTTGTTATTATCGGTTATTTCGATTATCGTCCTTCCAACGGGAAATCATGAGATCCCAGAAGGCGGCAGCGGCCGGCGACAGTTCCCTGCCATCCCGGCGGGCGGCGTAGAATTTTCGAGAAATGTTCAGTCCGGGGATTCTGACCGTTGACAGTTGTCCATGGCTCAATTCTTCCGAAATCACCATGCTGGAGATAAAAGCATAGCCGGTGCTGTTCAGGAGGGCGCGCCTGATCGCTTCGCTGCTGCCAAGCACGGCAACGATACGCAGCGAATCCTTGTTGATCCAGGTCCCGGCAAAGGCTTCGTAGACCGCCTTTTGGGTCCCCGAGCCCTGCTCCCGGACAATCATCGGCACCTTGCACAGTTCAGCCTGGCTGATGCTCTGCTTGCTCTTTGCCGCGATATCAGGCGAAACCGCACACACAATGGTGTCTTCGCCCAAGGCCTCAAAGTGAATCCGTTCATCGTTAAAGCGGCCGCCGATAAACCCGAGTTCCACCTCCTCGGCGACCAGTTGCTCAATGACCGACGTACTGTCCCCCTGGAGCACCTCCAACCGGACATTGGGGTATTGCTTGTGAAACTGGTCCAGGAGCGAAGGGATCAGGCAGGTCCCGGGCGTATTGCTCGCACCGACGCGCAGCACCACGTCCTCCATGCCGACGAACCGGCGGACCGCCGAGCGGGATTCATCACATTCGGCCAGAATCTTCCGGGCGCGAGCAACGAGCAGTTTGCCGGCCTCGGTCAGAAGGGCCCCTCCCCTGCCCCGGTCGAAGAGCCTGATGCCCAGCTCTTCCTCCAGGCCCTGGATATGCTGGCTGGCTGTGGACTGGGTGATGCAGGTCTTGTCGGCACCCCGGGAAAAGCTGCGGGTCTCGGCAACGGCAACGAACACTTCGAGTTGTTTCAAGGTCATGGGAAACACCTCTATTAGCAATTACGATGAAAACAATCGGTAATTTACAAAATACCGGTACGTGTTTCAAGGTAAATTGCAGATATCCGGAAATATGTGCGTGGCGTGAACCACACCATACCCATCTTGAACAGATCATACCGCCCCCGCCGCGGCGCGGCTGATTACCGATTATTTAAGCAATAAAATTTGACGAATGTCATGCAATCCCGGATGCAGGAAGATTATGTTGGGAACACACGGATGGGAATCCGATTAACTTTCAAAGAGGAGCGGATTATGTGTGATTGCGGATCAGCGAGGCCAGCGGGAACCGGACCTCTCGCATCCGGTAAAGATCTCGTGGAATTTGTGCTCGCAGCACATGGCGGGGCCGTAGCAGTATCTCCGGTGCCGAATGGGGGACTGACGACAACGTGTCAGGGGTGTGGCGCTTCGTTCCTGCTGGAAACCTTTGTCCAGGCCTGCCCGGAGTGCAATGGCGTGCATGCCGTGTCGCCTCTTCGCGCCAGTGATCCGGCTGCCGTTCAATTTGCGGGAAAAGATTTTGCGTTGCCAACTGCGCAATGAATTTTGACATGTATGGAGAAGGAGGAAGGTGATGCACACTACCAGTGAAATAGTCGTTACCGCAACTATCTGGGCATTGACCGCGGTCGGCGGTTTTTTCGGCATACGCGCCGCGGTGTGCGGGAAGAAAGGGAAACGTGCCGGCAAGTAATATGGCTCAGAGTCACGTCAGTGCAGGAACATACGGGGCAGCCGGCTTACCCACCGGGTCTGCGCCGGGTTGTACCGAACCTCTGCAGTACCTGCCATTTCATTTGGTACGGGGCGATCGCACCAGTGCCATAACCTCCGCCTGGATTTCCGCCGGATCGATTTTGGCCTGCTGCAAGAGCGCTCCCCAACTCGTTTTTCCCCCTCTGACACTTCGGTAAAGCTGGGTTGCCGGCTGCCGGGTCTTTGCCGCAACCAGTCCCGCAAGAATAAGTTCCTGGTTTCCGGCGCTGGCCCTGCGCAGGTCCGCCAACTCCGGTGCGCCGTAAAAGCGGAAGCGCAGCAGCAATTCATCAACCACCGCTTCGGCCAGCCGTTGGTCGGTTGCATTGCTCTTCAGCGTATCAGCAACCCTGACTCCAAGTGACTTGACAGGCACTGCCGCCGATGTGGCCACCTGACGCCATGATCCCGTGGTTGTGCGCTCATTCAACAGCGATTCCGGGTTGGCCCCGGATCGGGCAGCCAGCCAATAGGCCACCCATAAATCATCAGCGGAAACCCCTTTCTGCTTATTGATCACGATCGATTTTTTATCGACTCTAAAAGCTGCGGCAAAAAACGAGTTCTGGGTTGTGGCCAGGAAATAGGGGTCGGCTGCCGCCGGACGTGCTGCATCGTATGAGCGATCCGTAAAACAGTGGCACGTAATGGTCGGCATCGCGGTTGCCGGTACAGGAAGACAGAGCAGAGCCGCAAGAACGAGATAATATCTGTTACGGGTATGGTGATGCATGTGAAATTTCCTCCGGGCCATAACCAGTGATTGGGGCAAGAGTGGTAGCTCCCCATAGGCGGATGGGTGGTGTGGGTAATGTTCTTCTCCCAGGGTAGCATCAGGCCGGCAAATGGCTTTGACCCAGATCAAATTAATGGTGATGGAGGTGAAAGGTGAAAGGATCCGGCCAACGGTGAGATACGTAAGCAGGCCTTGAATGATTGAGACAATGGCGGGGGCGATGCCTTGGGTCGGCAAACGATACAGAGCCGCAAAAATCTGGCTGTGGACAAAGACGGGGCCGCGAGGTCAGGAATCAGTCTGAGCTGTCACCCTGTGATGAGACGCGCAGACAATCCGTCTGTGAAATACCTTATTCATGCCCGGCAATGGTGACGCCGTTGCAGAACCTAAACCGGTGTGCCTGCCAACCTGGCTTCGCAGGCGGTCAAACGCGCCCTCATCTCCTTCTCCCGCTGCCATCGTTCCGTGACATCCCGCATGATGGAAGCGCAACCCTGCATGCGGCCACTTTCATCGCGCAACAGAATCATGCCGAATTCCAGCGAAACACGGCTACCATCCTTGCGGACGCCGGGTGACGAAAGGAGGCCTGTCGTGTACTTCGTTTCCCCGGACAGCATGACCCGCCGATAACCTTCCCAGTGTCGCCCCCGTAAATTTTCGGGAATGATCAGATCGAGTGATTGCCCCACTGCATCCGCGGACGAATGGCCGAATATCTGCTCTGCACCGGCGTTCCAGAAGCTGATAATCCCTTCCCGGTCTGCGACGAGAATCGCGTCCGGCGAATTATTGACCAGCTGTTTCAATTGGTTGTCCATGTTCCTCTCCGCGGCGACTCCTGAGATATTTAGATTTTCATCTTTAAATTAGGAAGATACGTCAGCAAAAGGGAAAGGATGCTCGGCTCGGAAGGGTAAAGCCGGAGGGGGAAAACGCGGGGCTCTCCCGGATTGCCTGACTTGTCCGGAAAAGCCGCAGCACAGCTCGGGTCGTTCCCGTTCCGCCCCATCAGTCATTGGGAAATAAAGCACAAATTTTGTTTTTATCGCCTTCCTTGGCCTTTAATAACGCTTCATCGGCTAAGTGAATGATTTTTCTTTTATCCATGGGCATTTTGGAAGGATCGCAGCTGGTTAAACCAATACTGATGTGGGTATTGATACTCTTGTTGTCCATCTGGATCGTCAATGCATCCACGCAATTCAGCAGGTGTTCGGCCACAACGAGCGCACGGGAACCGCTCGTCTCCGGCATTATTATGGCGAATTCGTCGCCGCCCCATCTGACAAAAACATCGACAGCCCGTATGATCTTGCCGACAGCCTTGCAAATCTCGATGAGTACCCGGTCGCCAACAGGATGGCCGTGTGCGTCGTTGATTTTCTTGAGGTTGTCTACGTCAAAAACAACCAACGAAAACTCGTGGCCGTACCGTTGGGATCTCACCATTTCACGCTCCAGGGCCTCCTGGAAAATACGGTAATTGAAGGTCCCCGTCAAACTATCCCGTGAGGCAAGCTCCTGGAGTTTCACATTGGCGCTGCGGAGTTCATGTGCCTGTTGCTCAAGACGTTCCTTGGTCTGCTTGAGCTCAATAATCTGTAACGCGTATGAGTCGTACAACTGGCTGAGTTCTTCATTCGCCTCCTGCAGTATGAGAGAAAACGGGCGGAGGGTCCCGGGCGCAATCTCAAAGGAGGACAACACCGACAACGTCTGGGTGCCGACAGATTCGATCAAATCATCCACGGCGCTCCCGCTGATATTGAATGTTGAATCGAGAACGCTTTTCATGTGCCTGATTTTGTTAACATCCTGCTTCCCACTATAAAAGGATGAAAGGTCGTTCGCGATACTCAGTATATCCGCCTGGAGACGATATTTCTCCGGAACCAGATTGTCCTGATGGTGATGACGTATCGGCTCGTAGATATCCTCCGGCAACTGCCAGCTCTCCAGCAACTCGGCTCCCACGTCCTGATGATCGCAGCCAAAGATCAACCTTTCGACCTCCGGCAGAGGCAGCGGACTGTTCTTCCGGTAGTTGAATACCAGTTGATAGTCGCGTGGCCGGCAACCATGCATTACCATAATGCCGATATCCTGAAGCAGGGCTGTCACGAAAATATCGGCGCACTGCAGACCTGTCAACTTGAGGATCATTTCAGCAGCAACTGCCGATGACAACGCCCGTCGCCAAAATACGGTAGCATCGAATATTTCATACGGCTCACACGTCAGTTCGGAACAGATGACGAATGACAGGGCGATATTTTTGACCGCGTGCGTGCCAAGTATGGCCAGAGATTTTTCGATGCTGCCAATTTTTTGGTTTTGGCTGCAATAAGAGGAGTTTGCGGCTTTGAGCACTCGAGCGGCCAGCGCTGGATCCGATTCGATGACGCGAGCGAGATCCTCAAAGGAAAAGTTCTCCTTGCGCACGGTTTCAAGGATTCTGATGGCGATTGCCGGAGGTGAGGGCAATCGGATATTACCTGATAGCAATTCTTGGGCTGGCGTCAACGGCATCCCCTTTGGATTTAATGTCATGGTTTATCCATAATCAGTCTGAACTCATCTTCCAATACGACAAAAGCTTTGACAATCTCCGGATCGAAGTGCGTACCATCGCTTTCCACGATCAGCGTTTTGACGTAATCATGGTCAAAACCGGCCCGATAGCAGCGGTCCGAGCGTAGCGCATCGTAGAAATCGGCCAATGCCGTGATGCGAGCGGAAAGCGGGATATTTTTTCCGATCAGACCATCGGGGTACCCAGTCCCATCCCATCGTTCATGGTGGTATAAAGCAATCTCAATTCCCATTCCGATGAAAATGTTCTCCGCATATTTGTTGTACACGACCTGCAAGTTCTCGGCACCGACAACCGTGTGGCTTTTCATCACTTCAAATTCTTCAATGGTCAGCTTGCCGGGCTTCAGCAGGATGCTGTCCGGTATGGCGACTTTGCCGATATCATGAAGCGGAGAGGCGTATTGGATACACTCCACAAACTCCTGCGTGATATTGGAAGAATATGACGAGTCCTGAAAGAGTTGCTCAGCAAGCAGGCGACAATACTCCCTGACTCGCTCCAGGTGGGTGCCTGTATCACCATCCCGGTATTCAGCAAGTTTCGCGAGGGCAAAGATAGTCGCCTGCTGGGCTTCCGAAACCTCTTTGACCTTTTCTTCGACCATCTTGTGAAATTCCAGTTTATACCGAAGCGAACAGAGATTGAGGTGTGTGCCCACCCTGGCCTGCAATTCGGGAAACTGGAAAGGCTTGGTGACGTAGTCAACACCCCCGGCCTGGAATGCCTTGACTTTTATATTCGCTGAGTCAAGGCCACTCATGAAAATTACCGGTATGTCCTTGAGCCTGGCGTTAAGCTTTAACCGCTCGCAAACCTGATATCCGTTCATTTCCGGCATACCGATATCGAGGAGGATCAGGTCCGGACGGGTGATTTCCGCCACAGCCAATGCCTCGACACCGGAGAGAGCTTTAAGGGCATCACAACCATACTGCTGCATCGTCTCATCAAGAACGGCGAGAACATTCGGGTCATCGTCAACGATAAGAATCCGTGCTTTTTGGGGTTGTAAGGCCTGCTCAACCATAACGGAACTTTCTTAGAATAAAATTAGAAATTGGTCAAGGAACTTCCTGAATCCGGCAGAGGGTTTCCCGTAACGTTGACAACCGGTAAGGCTTTTGGATGAAACCGGCCAAACCTTTGCCGATGAATCTCTGTGTGACTTCCTGCTCGTTGTAGCCGCTCGACATGATGACTTTAACATCTGCTTGCAGGCGTCGCAATTCCCGGAAAGTCTGTTCGCCATCCAGGTGCGGCATGGTGAGATCGAGAATTACGCAGGTAATTTTCTCCTTGTTCTCAATAAAGAGATCGATCCCCTGTAGCCCGTCAAGTGCGGTAATGACGTCAAATCCCAACTCACGCAACATTTCGCTGCCGATTCCGAGTACCGATTCTTCATCGTCCACCAGGAGCACGGTGCCTGTGCCTCGCCAGACGCTGTCCTCTTCGGAAGTGTTGTTAAACAGCTCTTCCGGCAAGGTTACTGCCGGAAGAAACACCTTGAAGGTCGTGCCCTTCCCAACTTCACTATAAATCTTGATGGCCCCATGGTGGCCGCGAATGATTCCTTGCACGGCTGCCATGCCCAAACCCCTTCCGGTAAATTTGGTCGTGAAGAACGGATCGAAAACCCTGGCCAGCGTTTTTTCGTCCATGCCGCAGCCGGTGTCGGCAATTTCGAGAAAGACGTAAAGGCCTATGGGGATGTGTTTATCGAGAGAAATCTGTTCGAGATAGCGCTTGTCACAATTCATGCAGCCGGTGGTTATCGCAATAATGCCGCTTCGATCATCGATTGCCTCGGAAGCATTTATGACAAGGTTCATAATGACCTGGCGAATTTGAGTGGCGTCGGCGGTCACTGACGGCAAAGGCCGGTGCAGATTAAATCTGAGCACGGCACGCTTGGAGATGGACACTTCAAGCATATGCGTCATCTCCTGAACAAGCACATTGATGTCAATATTTTCGATGATAAACCGGCCTCTGCCTGAATAGGCAAGCATCTGCCGGACCAGGTCAGCAGCACGGGACGAGGCGTCCAGCACATGACGAAGGTTATCCGTTGCCGGGGACTCCTTGTTGATACGCGTCAGGGCCAGATCGGCATTGCCGATGATGGACATGAGAATATTGTTGAAATCATGGGCAATACCTCCGGCCAACACCCCAAGGCTTTCCAGTTTCTGGGTTTGCATCATCTGGCGTTCAAACGCGAGGCGTTCTTCGTCGGCTTTTTTGCGGCTGGTTATATCCCGCGCTATTTTCGAAACACCGATAATGGTCCCCTGCTGGTCTTTGATTGGGGAGATCGTTGCGGAGATGTTGATTACCCTGCCATCTTTGCACACGCGTACCGTCTCAAAGTGCTCGACACTCTCGCCACGTGCGATGGCGGCCAGGATGTCCTGCTCTTCATGTTCGCGGTCCGGCGGAAAAAGGGTCAGCAACGATGTGCCAACCATTTCCTGCTCGGAGTAGCCAAACAGTTTTTCCGCCCCATGATTCCACGTAGTGACAATGCCGTCTATTGTTTTCGAGATGATGGCATCGTCGGATGATTCGACTATGGCTGACAAACGGCTGATTTTCTCTTCATTGGCCTTGTGATCGGTAATATCCCGATTGGAAACGCGCCGCCCCAGATACACCGCTTCATCAAATACCGGCCGGCAACGGTGCAGGATCCATCGTATCTGGCCTTGTTTGGAAATTATCTTGAATTCAATGGCGTCATCGTGACTCAACTGCTTACTGGTGACCATCTTGTGATGATCACAGAAAGCAGCTAAGTGATCGCCGTGAACAATCCTTTTGACCAGATCCGGATCATTGGTGAACTCTGTTGGCGCATACCCGGTAATGTCGATACAGGAGGGGGACACGTAACGCATTACACCGTCCGGGCCGATCCAATATTCCCAATCCTGGGTCCAATCGCAGACGGTACGGAACTTTCTTTCACTGGCGTGTAATTTTTCGTCGTAATTCCAGCGTCGGCGTGATGCCGCTGCTACGCCTGAGCTGCCAAGCAGCCAAAGCAAGAGATAGCCGCCAACAATTTTTTGATTGGAAGCCTTTTCCAGAACATAATGCTTGGCAAGGGGGACCGATATGGTAATCCCCCCACGGATATCCCCGATCCGGTACCCTTGTCGGGCATGGCATTTCAGGCACGTCTTGTCGACCACAAACCGTGAAATCAGGCGCAAATAAGGTTTGCCGGAAATGTTGATCGCCTCGAAGCGCTCATTATATTCGTGTCGCGCAAATGCTTCGAGACTCTCACGCTCCCATTCATCGGGCGCATTTATTGGGTTGAGCGGTTTGAGGCTGGTGATTTTGTTGATAACCGGGTCGGGCGAGCTGGCAGTGATGGACTCGAAAACCATCCTGGTCATGTAGGCAGGATTAATGAGGGTGAGTTGTTTTCCGCTGGTGGCGGTTATGTCGTGGTCCGAAACGTTGAGGTAGGGATTGGGGGCGACTTTATCCACCGGAGCATAGACGCCGCCCATTTTTGCGCCCCAGGCGCGATAGAACATGTTGAGGTAGAAATAGTCCCTGGCCTCATTCTCTCCTGCCGTCAAGGTTTCCTGATGACGGTAATACACGCTAGAAATTACCAACAGACAGATAAGGCCGGTCCAGCAGCCAATCAACACCAGGCCATATTTTTTTGTCAATGATTTCAGTGCAATAATTGACATTATCACTCCCTTGGCTGCGTAATCTGCTGATTTATGGGAGCATGATTAATTTCTACATGACGAGCGCACAAATTTCAATGTTATTTCAGAATATAAAAAAATAAACATTACTGCTTGAATCACAATAACCACCTGGTTTCAATGCAAGTAATACGTATGCTTACGCAAGAGTTTTTCCAACCGGGGCCAGGTAGACGGTGGACTCCTCGTCCCCGTCAACCTTCAGCAAATCGTCGGCAAGGATCTGGTTGTATGCCGCAATGGCACAGGTGCCGGCTCCGATAGCTTCACATGCCAGGTAGAGATTCTGGCAGGCATGCCCGGCATCCAGGGCTATTACCTTATATGATGCTTCTGCATAGCGCCATTCGGTCCGGGACGGGACGACGGTCCAGATGAAGGTGACAGCCGCCTGCCCGGTGAAGCTTTGACCTCGCGCCGCGGCGGTCAGGTGCGCCGACAGGTTATCGACCTCTCTTACGAAAACAAGCGCGTGATCGAGTGGGAGGTATCGATAAATACCAATAGCAAGATTTTCGACCTTCAACACGGCAAGATAGGTTTCAAAGGGATGGCGACAGCCGGCGGAAGGAACGGTTCGAAGGACAGCCGCTTCGTGGGCTACCGCCCGGACGCCCTGGGTGGCCCAAAGGAGGAAGGATAATTCATCCAGGGTCAGGGATTCTGCCGAAAACCGACGGTGGCTCTTGCGGTTGGCGATGGCGGTTTGCAGATCGCACGCCGGTATAGACCATGCTTCCCGGGCGGGCAGTTTGAGTATCTTCTGGCCCGAGAGCGCTGGTTTCTGGGGCGGTGGCGGATCCGTCCCCTCGGATTGCGGTGTTTCCCAAAAATCAACCACCTCCCTTATCCGGTCGGTAAGAAAATATCTGCCGATTTCCCTGGTAATGTTTGAATGTTTTTTCATCGGTCTCCCTCTTCCTGTTATCGGGGCGAATCAAGGATCAAATCAGCTTCCTGATTTTCTGTCAGTTAGCTAAAATCGTATAATGGCTCACATGCCAGTCTTTCACCTGGATGGTTGGCTGTGCGATCGGCAAGGTTCGCGATCGATGGAAAACGGAAGAGGGCGTACCCGATATCGGAAGCGTACATGATGATAATGCCAGTGGAAATTAACAATAGATATTTTGCGATCTTCCCTGTCCTTTTCGACGATCTGTTGAATATGAAGATATTTTTTGCCGAAATGTGCTACCCCTACCGCAAATTTCTTCTTAATTATAGCCGATTATTGCTAGTATATGGTCCAATTTTACAGTTCAAGTCACCATAATTATGGAGAGTTATAATGACAAAAAAAATCCTGCTCGTGATAATACTGGCTGCACTCCGCACAGCCGCCGGAGCGGGCGAATATCATGTCGGCGCCTTTTCTGCCGAAGGATTACACGGCTGGGAGACCAAAAGTTTTAAAGGCTCAACCGAATATTCGCTGCTGCGGGACGACGGCCGGACCGTCGTCAAGGCAACCAGCAGGGGGACGGCATCGGGGATGTTCAAGAAGGTGCAACTGGACCCCGCTCACTTTCGGTACCTGCGCTGGTCGTGGAAGGTTGCCGGCATTGTGAAAAACGGTGATGAAACGACCAAGGCCGGCGACGATTATGCCGCCAGGGTGTATGTCGTCTTTCCGGGCCGTTTTTTCTGGCAGACCAGGGCCATAAACTATATCTGGGCCAACCGCCTGGCCAAAGACGCCGCCCTTCCCAACGCTTTCACCTCACATGCCATGATGCTGGCCGTGGAATCAGGCCCCGAACGGGCCGGGCAATGGCTGACCGAGGAACGGGATATCCTGGCCGACTACCGCCGCCTGTTCGGGGGTGAGCCCCGCGAGATCGGCGCCATTGCCATCATGACCGATACCGACAATACAGGCGGCGAAGCGACCGCCTGGTATGGCGACATCACCCTTTCCACGGCCAGGTAACGCCTCGCCTTGACGTTGTCCTTCCAACAGGGTATCTTTTCAACCCGAAGCTTATGGCTTACGCAAAACAACCCACTGGAGTCCCTCATGTCCCAAACCGATCTGACCTGGAACGCCGCCCTGCTCTACCCCGCCCCTGATTCACCGGAGCTTGAGGCCGACCTGGCCTCCTTTAGCGGCCTGGCCGCTGCCTTTCGCGGACGTTATTTCAACAGGATTGCCGGCATGGACAGTGCCGCTATCCTGGCTGCCGTACAGGAATACGAAGCCTTGCAGCAACGCATGGCCAAACCGTTCTGCTACGCACATCTGCTGTTTGCCGCGGATTCAGCCGACGAAACGAACCGCGCCCTGGCGCAACGCTGCTCCGAGTTGGGCAGCAGCCTGTCCCAACAACTTCTGTTTTTTGACCTGGAGTTGATGCATGTGGATGACCGCGATTTTGAATCGCTCTGCAGCCTGCCGGAAGCTGCCCCCTACGTCCACTTCCTGAGCGGCATCCGCAAATTCCGTCCCTACAGTCTCAAGGAAAACGAAGAACGGCTCTTGACCCGCAAGGACCTGACCGGCGTGAACGCCTTCACCAAGCTGTTCGACGAACTGTCGGCATCCTTTACCTACCGGATGGAACTGGACGCCGAGGAACGGGATTTTACCGGCGAGGAATTGCTTTCGCTGCTGCACCACCCGTCGGCCGAGGTGCGTTTCCGGGCTCAGACCACATTCCTGGAGCGCCACGGGGAACACGGCATTGTCTTTAATTCGGTGTTCAACAATATGGCCCTGGACCATGGCCAGGAGATGGAGCTGCGGGGCTATGCCACGCCGATCCAGCCCACCAACATTGGTAACGAGATCCCGGACGAGGCTGTGGAACATCTGATGAGCGTGACCGAAGCCAATTACGGCCTCGCCCAGGAGTATTTCCGCCTTAAGGCCCACATGCTCGGCATGGGCAAGATCCGCAACTGCGACATGTACGCCCCGGTGGCCGAGTCGGAGAAGCAGTACGCCTTTGACGAGGCCCGTGATCTGGTGGTTTCATCCTACAACCAGTACGACCCGGATTTCGGCCGCATAGTCGGGGCTTTCTTCGACGAGCGCCGCGTGGACGTGCTGCCGCGCGCCGGAAAGTCTGGTGGTGCCTTTGCCATGGGCATTTCACCGAACATGCCGCCGTTTTTGCTCCTGAACTATACCGGCACCCTGCGGGACTTGGCCACCATCGCCCACGAGGCGGGCCATGGCCTGCATTTCGTCCTGTCCCAGAAGCAGAACATGCTCAATTACCACGCTCCCCTGCCCCTGGCAGAGACGGCGTCGGTCTTCGGCGAGATGTTGTTGACCCGCACGCTGCTTGAGCATGAAACCGATCCGGCGGTTCGGAAATCGTTATTGTGCGCCAAGATCGAGGACATCATCGCCACCACCTTCCGCCAGACCGTACTGACCCGCTTTGAGCTGCGCCTGCACAACGAGCGGCAGTCCGGCCTGCTGTCCAACGACCGCATTGCCGGGATTTGGCTGGAGGAAAACGGCAAATTGTTCGGAGATGCCGTGGAGCCGATCCCGGCCTACCGATGGGGGTGGAGCTATATCAGCCATTTTATCCACAGCCGTTTTTACTGTTATTCCTACACCTTTGCCGAACTGCTGGTTCTGGCTCTGTTCCAGAAATACCATGAAGAGGGAGACGCCTTCAAACCGGGTTACCGGCGCCTGCTGGAGTCTGGCGGAGCGTTGTCGCCGGCCGATACGGCCCGCCTGGCGGGGATCGACATTTCAGCCGGGGATTTTTGGCAAAAGGGTTATGATTTTCTCAAGGGTCTGATCGAGGAGTTGAAAGAGATCACCTGACCTGCCGGCGGATGTGCCGACCATTGCGAGAAAGGCCCGCCGGATGACAACAGTGGGCCTTTCTCGTTTTCGTCGAGCAGCAATAACATAGAACGTTGTTAGATATACTTTAACCTTCAGAGGCGTGTTGCGTAATACCGGTAAATCTGAAACCCCAGCACCGCAACCATTAAACCGGCCAGACAGAGAAGAAAACTCAGCATACGTAACACCCCCTTGTGTTTTTCTGTAGCACCGCATTTAATATAACATCATTATAAAAAATATTAAACCTAAATTATTGATTGATAAGGGCAAACACAAACATGCCCCTCGAACTATGGTAAACAATCCGGGGAATGAGGGTGGATAGGAAAGTTGGCGGTCAGTGGGCCGCCAATCCGCATCAGTGGTGATGTGTGTGTACCAGACGGCAGGGCGGAAAAACAGGAGGGCGTTGACAGGGGGTGACATTACCGGGGAGCCCCTCGGAGCGGCTCCCGGTAACGTGTTACACTTGAAACTTACTCGCCATTGCCCGCAGCTCGATAGCCGAGTCAGTCAGGCCGGAGGCGGCCTGATCCGTCTCTTTGGTGCCTTGGGAAACGCTGTCGATAACGTCGCTGATCGCCCGGATATTATTCCTGACGCCGGCGGTAGTTGCAGATTGTTCCTCAATTGCGGTTGCAATCTGGGCAACGCTGTCGGTCAAAACCTCAATGTGAGTCTTGATGTCCGATACGGCCTGACTGGAGAGCTGAACCCCCTGTTCACCGTTTTTGACACTTCGCGAACTCTGCCCCATTGACGCAACGACGTTTTCAACATCATTCTGCAGTATTGCTATGATCTTCTGAATTTGCTGCGTTGCCGCTGTCGTGCGCACCGCCAGGCTTCTGACCTCATCCGCCACCACGGCGAACCCGCGCCCCTGTTCGCCGGCGCGGGCCGCTTCAATGGCCGCGTTCAAAGCCAGCAGGTTGGTCTGATCCGCAATATCCTCGATGGTTCCCACGATCTCGCCGATCTGGTGAGAATTGTTGCCCAGTGACTCGACCGCACGTGTCGTATCGCTGACCAGGGTACCTATCTCGGTCATCATCCGGGACATGGCGTCAATGGTCCGTGCGCCATCCATAGTCGATTCCTTCGTCTCCGTCGCCTTGCCGGACATGAGTTGACAATTCCGGGCAATGTCCGAGCTGACCGATGTGAGGTCTTCGACCGCATTAACCACCAATGCCGACTGTCCCACCGCTTCTTCGGCGCCGGCCGCCATGTTTTCAGAGGTCCGGCGCAGGTCGCCGGCCGCCTTGGTAAGCCCCTCGGATGTTGTTTGGATTGCCGAGATCATGGACCGCATGTTTTGCTGCAGCTCGGCTATCGTCTTGATGATCAGGCTTATCTCATTGTTGCGCCTGGCGACGACATTCTGGGACAAGTCGCCGTTGGCCATGGTCTGAAGGATTGCGATAACCCGGTTGATCGAGCTTCCGATCCCCAGGATATTCAAAAGGCCGAAAAAAGCACCCAGAACTATGAAAAGCCCCAGCATCCCCCATTGCACCACCCAGGAATCGGAGCGGGACAGAACGGTTAAGGCGACCATGCAGAGGCTGTAGCAGAAGCAGAGTAATGCAATGCGCATCTTGATGGAGAGACGCAAATAATAATCCTGAAGAGCATACATAAACAGTTTCTCTCTGGTGTTTGATTTTCTGTTATGTTTACACAAAAACAAGACAATATTCAACTATAATTTCAATATGTTGAAATAAATTCACACTTGTACGGCGCCGGTTGGATATGATCGAAACCGGCAGGGAGAGGATAAACGCAACGCCCGTCTCCGGGGTTATGAACGCCTTGAGGTGAGATAATCAAAGTGTTTGTTGAACAATTCAATCCCTTCGCGGCGCGGGATGAGGTGAATATGGGCGTGCAGCACGGATTGGCCGGCGACCGGGCCGCAGTTGATGCCTATGTTGAATCCTTGTACCGTGGAGTCGTAGCGCATGATCTGGTCCCTGAGCGCAATCAGCAGCCGTTGCGCGTCGGAGCGTTCTTCATCGGTCATGCTGAAGTAATCAAGGGTATGGCGATAAGGAATAACGAGCAAATGCCCCTGGGTGACCGGATAGAGATCTTCAACGGCAAAGACCGTTCCCTGCTCCATCAGGATGCGATGCTGTATCTCATCGGAACAGAATGCACATTTCCTAGCAAATCCCAACATGTGCCCCCCATGCAAGACTATCCTGCTTACGCATCGAGCACCTCGCGGACCCTGGACAGCAAATCGCGCTGTTTCAACGGCTTTTGCAGCAAACGCTGTCTCTCTTCAGCCGGCAATCCATTTCGGAGTATATCATCACCCGCGTAGCCGCTGATAAAAAGGACCTTGATATCCGGCCGCGTTTCCCTGATCTTTTGGTACGCGCTCCAGCCGCTCATCTTCGGCATGACCACATCCATAACCAGTAAACCGATCCTTTCGGAATGCATCCCGAACTGGGTCACGGCATCCTCACCATCATCAGCTGAAATAACGACATAGCCGTTCTCGGTCAGTATGCTTGAGACCAGAACCCGCACCAGAGCATCATCTTCAGCCACCAGAACAACCTCCGAACCGACCGGGTGATTATCGGGCATCGCATCTGCGCCCGAGACTCCATCCGCCAAAACGGACATCTCCTCGGCAAGCGGCAGAAAGACGAAGAAGGTCGTCCCAGCGTCCTCTTTACTGGATACGGAGATATATCCTCTGTGCTGTTTGATGATGCCGTGCACGATCGACAACCCCAGCCCGGTTCCCTTGCCGCTCTCCTTCGTGGTGAAGAACGGCTCGAATATCCGTGTCAGGATGTGCCTCTCGATACCGGGACCGGTATCGGTTACAGAAAAATGGGCATGCCTGCCGGGCGGCCCGTAACCATGGGCTGCGGCAAAGTCACTATCAAGTTCCGTTTTTGCCACCTTGATGCTGATACGTCCTCCGTTCGGCATGGCGTCACGGGCATTGGCCGCCAGATTCATAAACACCTGTTCAATGCTGCTGCTGTCTGCGTGTACATAACACTGGCCGACACCATAGTCCATTTCGAGCATTATGTCCTCGCCAATGATCTGGCGCAGAAATTCTTCCATATTCCTGATAATGCCGACCAGATCAACCAGGCGCGGTTTCAATACCTGTTTTCGACTGAAAGCGCTCAAGGAACCGGTCAGTTGCACCCCTCTCTGTGCCGCGGAAAGGATACTGTCCAACCGGGACTGTACGGTATCCTTGGCCCCGTTATTGCCCTTGAGCATGGTTGCGTAACCAATGATCACCGTCAGCAGGTTGCTGAAATCATGGGCCACGACACCGGCAACCTGGCCCATCGCATCCATCTTCTGGGAATGGCGCAACTGCTCCTCAAGGGATTTCCTGTCGTTGACATCTTCCATGATGGCTATGTAATTGCTGGAAAATGCCCCCTGAACGCTGATGGGGAAGATGGTGGCGTATTCCCAGAAGACGCCACCATTACCATGGGTGCTGCATAATTCACCTTGCCAGATTTTACCGGACAAGACCGTCTTCCAGGCATCCCGATAGTTGTTGCTGCCCGGACCTGCCTCGGCCTTCAGATCATACAGCTTTTTCCCGATCACTTCTTCCCCGGACCAGGCCATCGTCTCCATAAATTTGGGGTTGGCGAATTCGATACTGCCGTCCGTATCCATGATAATGACCGAAGCCGGGCTCTGCCGGATGGCCGCCGACATCTTTATAAGCAGCTTTTCAGCGCGAATGCGCTCATCCAACTCATGGGAGAGTTGCTCATGGGTTTTGGCCAGTTCCTGTTCGCTCACATCGAGGAAGTTCTGGGTCTCCACAAGCGCCCGATACGGGAGTATGCGAAACACAAGGAAGATGAATATGCCGAGCAGCGTTGAAGCGGCACCCGCCAGGGCAGTCCCGGTCAGAAGCCGTTTCAGGGAACGGGTAATCTCGAACTGCGCCACCACCACGCCTGCATCGACAATATTCCTCCGCAGGGAGATATACGGTGGAGACAAAATATCCACGTTTTCCGCAATCACGTTGCCCTTTTGATCGATGATGCGCCGTATCTCGGCCACCCCGGCGGCGGTACGCCGCTGGAGCAATTCTGCCAACCGGGTTTGCTCGAACATCCATATGTGGGGATTCGACATCACCATCTCCGTGGCGGCGCGGGCGTTGATGTCGGCCTGGGTCGCCATGCTGCCCTGCATGTATTCATAGGAAATGGCGAAATAGCCTGCCGGTATCAGTAACGCAACGAAAACGGCTACGATTCCGGCGAACAGGGCGGTAATACGGTGTATGCTGTGGATTTTTTGTCTCACGGCCGGCCTTTTTCGCCGACAGCAACCAGTACACCGGTTTTTTCGGCAATGGCGCGTCCCTGGCGGGAGTAGACGAAGACCAGGAATTTTTGAACAGCAGGGGACGGATGGGCGGTGGTAACGAAATGAATTTGTTTGGCGAGCGGATAGTTTCCGTGGGCGAGCGATTGCAGGGAACCCTTGACCCCATCCAGGCTAAGGATGTTGAGCGGCTGTCTGCCGGAGATGACCGAAACCAGGGCCGCAGTCCCGATTGCCCCCGGTGTCCGGGAGACGGCTGCATCCGACTCCGGATCGGTCGCAGCAAACAGGACCCCTTCCAATGTCCGGCTCTTGTTGAGGGCGTCATTCATCCCACGGGACAACCCCCGAAGTATCTGGCTGTCAACGTCTTCCCAAGGGCGCAACACCACCCTGATCCGCTCACCGTTGGGCCATTGGCGCAACCTGCCGGTATAGATATCCTCCAGTTCCGCAGTGGTAATATCCTTTTGGGGAACAGCTCTTTCAGTCACCACCACGAGAGGCGTCGTGCCGAATCCGTGAAGCCTGAGTCCTTGAGCAGCTTGCCCGGAGGTAAGAGGTTTGCTGCTTACGACCAAATCAAGCCTGCCGGCAAGAAGGGCCTGAACCGCTCCGCTGCTGCCCAGTGGTTTGCCGGTTTCGATTCGAACCTCGCGATGCCGTTCGGTGTAGGCCTCCGCCAAAAGTCCGACCATGCCGAGCGGACCTCCCGAACCGTTGATCCTGACGATTTCCATGGCGCGGGCCTGACCTGCAGTCCAGACTGCGGTACAGACCGCCACAAGGATCATCCTGAGAAAAAAAGGGGCCAGCGTGCCAGCAACATTGCCCATAGCTATCCATCGTGCCGCTTCCAACGGCTTGTTTTTTCGATACGTAATAAATATCATTAATTTTTTTGATAATGTCAATGGTTAGGTCCATGGGGGGAAGATGGCGAAGGGAAGACGACACGACGGGAGGCGCCGAATCAGTAAACAATGCCGGGTGTGGTCCCTTTAAGCGGCCGGGATGGTCTTTCTCTGCGATATATGCCATAATTATAGCCAGGAAAAGGAGGTGTTCGCCATGAGATGCGAATTCACCGACGGCCTGAAGGTCAATTATTCCGGTTCCCTCCAGATAACAAAGGGAAGCGACGTCAACGTCTTCATGAAGGAAGGAGCCATTCCTGTCGACATAAAAGGGAGACTGGAAAGTGCTTCACAGCATGCCAGTTGCGAAGAGATGCGGTCGATTGCCCAGACGGTTCGGAATACGGTAGGTGACCGGGCATGCATACACTAAGAGCACAAAGAGCACAAACCGCGGATAGCAACACGGTCAAAGCCGCCCCCGGCAACGAGAGCGGCTTTTGTGTATAAAGGGGGCTGATCGGGTTACAGCACCTTGAGAACGATCTCGCCCCGCGTATGATTTATCCCCCTGCACAAAAGAATACACACCCGCATCTTTCCCTCGTGTCCCGTGCGGGCGCCTATTTGAAGATCTCCGCGAAGAACAGTTTCATCGCCTCCCACGAGCGTTTGTCGGCCTTCTCGTTATAAGCGGCACCTTTACTGTTGTCGCTTCCGGCGTCCGGGTTGGTGAAACTATGCACCGCATTGGCATAGGTGATGAACTGCCAATCCGCCTTTACGGCGCGTAACTCCTGCTGGAAGGCCGCCACCTCATCCGCTTTCACGAAGGGGTCGTCGGCGCCGTGCAGCGCCAGGATCTTGGCCTTGATGTTTTTGGCATCCTCCGGTCTGGGCGTTGCCAGACCGCCATGAAAACTGACCACACCCTTCAGGTCCGCACCGTCCCGGGCCAGCTCAAGTACCGTCGTGCCGCCAAAACAATAGCCGATGGCGGCAAGGCGATTCCGGTCAACGAGCTTCTGTTCCTGCAGAATGTCCAGTCCGGCCCTGGCTCGGGCACGCATCAAAGCCCGATCGTCCTTGTAAATCGCGGCAATCCTGGCCGCCTCGGACGGAGTCGATGGGCGAATCCCTTTGCCATATATATCGGCCGCAAAGGCCACATAGCCCAGTTTTGCCAGCATCTCGGCCCGATTTTTCGCATAGGGGCCAAGTCCGGTCCATTCATGCACCACCAAGACACCGGGACGTTTGCCCGTTTTGGCGTCGTCCCATGCCAGATACCCCTCCAGCACGGTATTCCCCTGTTTGTATTCAATGACCCTGGTTTTGACGGCAGCCTCGGCAGAGGCCGCACAACAGGTGAGGGCCACTGCTACAACGATCTGTCTGAGCATGATCTCCTCCACGATTAAACTTGATCCCGCAGCTTCCTTATCATTATATACTCTTGTGCGACTGCCCGGTCAATCGACCTGCATCATTGCCGCAACAGCCGGAGCAGGTATAACAAAGGGAACGGCCGAAATCAGCCGTTCCCTTTGCATGTACCGGCACCCGTGCCCCAGATGCGGCTATTTGAAGGTTTTCAGGACGTACTCGGCAATGGCCTTTGCTTCCTTGTCCGGCATCCCCTTTTTGTCGAATTTGGTCATGCCCGGACCGGGGTTGCGGATCTTTGCCACAATGTCCTTCCAGCTCTTGATACCGTCTTTCGCAAGAGCCGCCTTACCCAAAGGCTTGGCCTGGTTAACGATATTTCCACCGGCCGGATGGCAGACCGCGCAATGCTTCTCGAACTCCGCCTTGGCATCCAGTTTCCCTTCCATGTCCGCCTGTGCGTTGAGGGCAAAGGCTCCGACCGCGATCAGTGTGGCTGTTACGAGACTTTTCTTCATAGGGTTATGCCTCCTTGTTGTTTGCCTGACAGGTCAGGTTCCACGCATACAAGAGAGACAATAACACAATAACCGTGTATCTCAAGGCCCCTCTCCCCTGCGCGGTTGAAGTTATATCAGCACGGCAGGGTCGGCAGTTCCAGACCGGCCATCTTCTGCACCATGCGGACCACCTGGCGGCTATAGCCGAACTCGTTGTCGTACCACACATAGAGGACGCAACGGTTTCCCTCGGCAATGGTGGCCAGGGAGTCCACCACCCCGGCATGGCGCGAGCCGACAAAGTCGCTGGAAACCACTTCCGGCGAATTGGTGTAATCGATCTGGTTCTGCAGGGGCGAGTCCAGCGAGATGCCCCGCAGATAGTCGTTAATCTCCTCCACGGTGACCTTCTGTCCCAGCTCCAGATTGAGAATGGCCAGGGAGACGTTGGGGGTCGGCACCCGGATCGCGTTGCCGGTCAGCTTGCCGGCCAGTTCAGGGATGACCTTGGCGACCGCTTTGGCCGCCCCGGTCTCGGTGATGACCATGTTCAGCGGGGCGCTGCGGCCGCGACGCGAGGCCTTGTGGTAGTTGTCGATTAGGTTCTGGTCGTTGGTATAGGAATGGCAGGTTTCCATGTGGCCGTGCACGATGCCGAAGCGGTCGTTGATGGCCTTCATCACCGGGACGATTGCGTTAGTGGTGCAACTGGCTGCGGAAAAGACCCGTTCCTGGGGTGTGATCAGCTCATTGTTGACCCCGGCCACCACGTTGGGGATGTCGCCTTTGCCCGGCGCGGTGAGGATCACCTTCTCGATGCCGGGGGACTTGAGGTGGCGGGACAGTCCTTCCCGGTCACGCCACTTGCCGGTGTTGTCGATCAGGATGGCGTTGGTGATGCCGTACTGGGTGTAGTCCACCGACTCGGGCGCGTCGGAATAGATGATACGGATCATGTTGCCGTTGGCGATGATGGCGTTTTCCTCCTCATCCACGGTGATGATGCCGTTGAATTGACCGTGGATCGAATCGCGCCGCAGCAGGCTGGCGCGCTTTACCAGATCGTCGTTTCCCCCCTTGCGCACCACTGCCGCCCGCAGACGCAGCTTCTCGCCGCTGCCGGCCTTGTCGATCAGGATGCGGGCCAACAGTCGCCCGATGCGGCCGAAACCGTAGAGCACGATGTCCCGGGGCTCGGCCAGCAGCGAGGTCCTGCCAGTGTTGATGGTGGCCAGTTCCCGGGCCACAAAGTCATCAACCGGCATGCCCGAGGCGAGAAAGCGCACCGTGAGCTTGCCCAGATCGATGCGGGCCGGGGCCAGGTCGAGCTTGGCGACGGCCTCCAGCACCGGTTGGGTCTCCAGCACCGTCAATTCGCCGTCCAGGGTGAGCCGGGCAAAACGATGGGCCTTGAGCAGGTCGATGACCGTACCGTGCACCAGCGAGCGGCCATAAACGGTCAGCACGATATTGTGCTCGCGATAGAGCCGGCCGATGACCGGCAGCATGCCTTCGGCAACGGCTTCCTGACGCTGCCATTCCTTGAGGTGGATCTCGGATTTTTGTCGATTCATGAATAAACACCTTTGCTGATTGAAATAGGTTGCAGAAAAAACGCCCGAACAGACACGGGCAGGGTCATTTTACGACATCAGGCGTGCGGCCTCAAGCTTTTCGTCACCGGCGAGCCGTGGTCTGCCCGGAGATCAGGTGCAGCTTTTGAGTCCGGTCCATGGCCTTGATCCGGGCTTCACGGCTGGCAGCGGAAGAGCGGCTGTGGTTGCACTCCAGATAGACCACCCGTACCGGTTTCCGTCCCCGGAAAAATTTGGCGCCCCTCCCCTCCGCATGCTGGCGGAAGCGGCGCTCCATGTCCGTGGTAACCCCGGTGTAGAGGGAGTCATCGGAACAGAGGATGATGTAGACGTACCATTCCAAAGGACTTAGGGCTTGATATACGCGTTCAGTCCGATGGTTATCGGCTTGCCGTCCACCTCGGCGGTGGTAACGGCGTTGCCGCGGGTGCTGGCCACCACCAGGGTCTTGCCCGAAGCCGACCGGGTCGGCTTCTCCAGGTCGATCTCGATACAGAGTCTGTTGTCCCTGATTTCAACGGTCATTGCCATGATGTGCCTCCTTGCTGTCCGGGATCAGACGAAGAGCGGTACGCTGGATCCCAGACCGTGGACGACGCTGGTAAAGGCGTCCCGGTGGTCCAGCTTGTCATGTCCGAACCGCTCGGTAAAGAGGGCCCGGATACGGGGAATCCTTGAGGTGCCGCCGGTCAGAAAGACCGTATCCATTTGCGCCGGCGTAAGCCCGGAACGCGCCACGACCTCATCGATGCAGTCCTCAATCTGCCGGATATTTTCACCATTGATCGCCTCAAACTCAGCCTTGTCAATCTCCTCGGAAATGGACAGATCGCGCTCCCTGAAGGTGATCAGTGCCTGCTCCCGGTCGGAGAGCTCGCATTTGGCCTTTTCAATGGCCTGAAACAGGAAAAAACCGTAGTTGTCGCTGATGATGTTCTCCAACTGTTCGATGGCCTTACGGTCATCGGCGGTTTCCTTGATCACCCGGATGTGCTCCCTGGTCTTGCGGGAACGCAACAGCGGAATACGATGCCACTGACAGAGGGTGTAAATGATACTCCTGGGGACATTCACCCACTCATCCTTGCCCATGGTCTTGTAGCGGGCGTAACGTCCAAAATGGTGCGCCACCTTGTCCCACATGATCTGCGAGTCGAACTTGTCCCCCGCCACATAGACGCCCCCCAGCGACAGCACGTCGCTACGCCGGTCGGAGCGGGCAAAGGCGCCCCCCCTGACGCGGATCACGGAGAAGTCCGATGTGCCGCCGCCGAAATCGCCGATGAACACGATCCGTTCCTGCCCGGCCTGCAATGTCTCTTCAAAGGCCAGCGCCGCCGCAACCGGCTCATACTGGAACCAGATGTTTCTGAAACCGGCCTTGCGGGCGGCTTTTTCCAGGCGCTGCTCGGCCACGGCGTCCTTGACGGGGTCGGCAGAAAATACTACCGGCCGTCCCAGGACCACGCTCTCAACGGGACATCCCACATGCGCTTCACCCCGGGCCTTGATCTTCTTAAGGATGATCGCCACCAGGTCCTCGATTGCGTAACGCTTGCCGAACACCTCGGTGCTGTCGAAGCTGGTGTTCGGCAGAAAGGTCTTGATGGACTGCATGAACCGTCCGCCGGCACCGTCGTCCACATACTGGCGAATTGCCTCCTGGCCGGCATAGATCTCGTGTTCCTCGTTGAAATAAAGCACCGAGCGCATCAGTTCCCCGCTGCGATCGTTGCCGTCCACGGCAACCACCTGGACCGAGCCGTTCCGGTATACCGAAAGTGCTGAATTGGTGGTGCCGAAATCGATGCCGAATACGATCTGCACGTACCTACCCCTCGCCATCAAATGTGCCCTTCACCCGCCAAGCCGCGCGGGGGTACGCACATTACGCCATCGGCTTTTCAGCTTCAAGCAATTTTCGAAATACTGTGCAAAAAAGCAAGGAGCTGATCGCAGGGGATATAAGGGACAAGTTTTACAACGGGTTGTCGGTTGAGCTGCTATTTCATCTGTGCTGATGCTTCCAGGGCTCGCGCCAGTTGGTCGGGACACGACGTATCCTCCTGGCAGGGAATTCCCTTCAGACGCCGCACCACTTCCGTCACCGGCATCCCTTTGACCAAGGCGGTCAGCACCTGGGAATTGCCGGAGCAGCCGCCGACAAAACTGGCGTTCACAAGAACACCATCCTCCACTTCAATATCGATCCGCCTGCTACAGGTTCCAACCGTTTCATGGCTGAATTTCATTACCGAATATCTCCTGATCCGGGATAAATCGTAATTTTATACCATAAAGCGCCCGGCGCGTCACGCTTGCTGCGAGTTTACTCCCTGGTGCTTCCGCCCATTATGTGCTATCACAGGCCAAGCATATTCCATCAACAAGCGGCAGCACGGCAATCCTGCCGCCGTACCGGCGAACCCCATGAATAGACTCGGCGTAACCATCCTTCTTATCTTTGTCCTTGGCGTAGTTGGCTTTGGGACCTGGCAACTCTTTGCGGGCAATTTGGCCGCATCCTTTTCGACTTTCCCTTTTCTGCTCGTCACCTATCTGTTCGTACTGAGGTTGCGGCGGCACAGGGAATGATGTCCAACCCTCCCACACCATAATACCCGAGAAAACAGCACCCCCCGCACCGGCAAGCCGGAACGGGGGGTATATGGCATACCATCGGCCTTTCGGCTTCAAGCATTTCCTCACAACGTCCTATTTGTATTCAGGCATCTCGTCGAATTGCAGATATTTGTAGATCTTCTCCTTGTTCGGCTCGATCTTCTCCTTGTAAACCTTCAGGTACTCGGCCGGGGTGGGCAGTTTGCCGATGAGTGCCGTTACCGCGCCCAACTCGGCGGAACCGAGATAGACCTTGGCGCCGTTGCCGATGCGGTCGTCGAAGTTGCGGGTCGAGGTGGAGAACATGTTGACGCCATCGGGTACGCGGGCTTGGTTGCCCATGCAGAGCGAGCAGCCGGCGATCTCGATACGGGCGCCGAAGGCGCTGTAGACCGAGAAGTAGGCCTCGTCCTTGAGCTGCTGCTGATCCATGCGTGTCGGCGGGCAGATCCAGGTGCGGACATCCGGGTTGAACTTGCTGCCGCGCCAGATCTCGGCGGCGGCGCGGAAGTGGCCGATGTTGGTCATGCAGGAGCCGAGGAACACGTCCTGGATCTCGGTGCCCTTGACCTGGGAGAGCAGCTTGACGTCGTCAGGATCGTTCGGGCAGGCCAGGATCGGCTCCTTGATGTCGGCCAGGTTGATCTCGATCACGGCCGCGTATTCGGCTCCCTTGTCGGCTTTCAGCAGACTCGGTTTCTTGAGCCATGTTTCTACCGCCTTGATGCGGTTTTGCAGGGTTTTCTTGTCCGAGTAGCCGTCGGCGATCATTTTCTTCATCAGGGCCACGTTGGACTTGAGGTAGGTGGCCACCGACTTTTCCGAGAGCTGGATGCAGCCGGCGGCGGCCGAACGCTCGGCAGCGGCGTCGGTCAGTTCGAAGGCCTGCTCCACGGTCAGGTCGGGCAGCCCTTCCATCTCGAGGATGCGGCCGTTGAAGATATTGACCTTGTTCTTCTTGGGCACGGTCAGAAGGCCCTGCTTGATGGCCCAGTACGGAATGGCGTTCACGGCGTCACGCAGGGTGATGCCGGGGTTGAATTTGCCCTTGAAGCGCACCAGGACCGATTCGGGCATGTCCAGGGGCATGAACCCCATGGCGCCGGCAAAAGCGACCAGGCCGGAACCGGCCGGAAAGGAGATGCCGATGGGGAAGCGGGTGTGGGAGTCCCCGCCGGTACCCACGGTGTCGGGGGTCAGCAGGCGGTTCAGCCAGGAGTGAATGACACCGTCGCCGGGACGCAGGGCCACGCCGCCACGCTCGGCGATGAAGCCGGGCAGGTTCTTGTGCATCTTGACGTCGGCCGGCTTGGGGTAGGCGGCGGTATGACAGAAGGACTGCATGAACATGGGGGCCTGGAACTTGAGGCAGGCCAGTTCCTTCAACTCGTCGGCGGTCATGGGCCCGGTGGTGTCCTGGGAACCGACGGTGGTCATCTTTGGTTCGCAGGCGGTGCCGGGCAGGATGCCGGCCACACCGCAGGCGACGCCTACCATCTTCTGGGCCAGGGAGAAGGCCTGCTTGGCCTTGGGCTTGGGATTAACCGGCAGGGTGAATGCCGCAGTCGGCTTGAGGCCCAGGGCCTTGCGAGCCTTGTCGGTCACGGCGCGGCCGATGATCAGCGGAATGCGGCCGCCGGCGCGGAATTCGTCGGGCACGGTGTTGGGGGCGATGGTCAGCTTGGAGAGGACCTTCTTGCCCTTCTCATCGGTGATGACCCCTTTCTTGGTGTCGATCACGATCACGTCGCCGGTCTTCATGCCGGTCACGTCGGCCTTGAGCGGCAGGGCGCCGGAATCCTGGGCGGTGTTGAAGAATATCGGAGCGATGACGCCGCCGATGATGACGCCGGCGGTTTTCTTGTTGGGCACGCAGGGGATTTCTTCGCCGATGGCCCACAGCACACTGTTGCAGGCCGATTTGCGGGAAGAACCGGTGCCGACCACGTCGCCCACGAAGGCGACCTGGTACCCTTCCTTGCGGAACTTGGCAATGGTGGCCAAACCATCCTTGAAGCGGGTCTTGCCCATGGCCAGGGCGTGCAGCGGGATGTCGGGACGGCTCCAGGCGTCGCCGGCCGGGGAGAAGTCATCGGTATTGATCTCGCCATCGACCTTGTAGACCTTGACCTTGATGGTGTCGGGAACGCCCTGACGGCTGGTGAACCATTCGGCGTCGGCCCAGGACTTGAGCACGGTGGCGGCAGCGGCGTTTTTGGCCTTGGCCATGGCGGCCACTTCGTCGAAGGCGTCATACACCAGGGTAATGTGGGAGAGCGCCGCAGCGGCAGCGGAGGCCAGTTTCTTGTCTTTCAGGGTCGCCACCAACGGTGCCACGTTGTAGCCGCCGATCATGGTGCCCAGCAGTTTAATGGCGGCTGTCGGGTCGATCAGGGGGGACTTCTTCTTGCCGCTGGCGATCTCGGCCAGGAATTCGGCCTTGACCTTGGCAGCCGGGTCAACACCCGGAGAAACGCGGTTAGTGATCAGGCCCAGCAGGAATTTTTCCTTTCCCTTGGGGGGCTTGACCAACAATTTGCACAGCTCGGCGGTCTGCTCTGGCGTGAGCGGCAACGCGGGGATCCCCTGAGCCGCCCGTTCTTTTTCATGGGCTAGATAGGCTTCGATCATCTGACATCCTCCTTTAGGATATATACTACGGTCGGTTTTGCCTTAGCAAGCAGGACTCACTCGTTAAAATGCATACTGTATACACTTCAAATCGGCCGATGTCAATTGGTTACAGCGTGATAAGCGGATCACACCACAGTGTGCCACCTTGGTCTCACAATCTGAATAAAATGCCGTGATGCCAACAACTAGCGGCCAAATCAGGTGTTCATAACGCGTTGACCGGGGATTGCTGCGACAATTATGTGTCATATCGAGCACATCATCATGAAAACACAATACGGTAATGATAATTAAAAAAACAATTATAACGGCATGTTATAACGTAAACCGTGGAGGCCTAATATAGGCACTGTCCTTGCTCATTCAGAGACAACAGCACATCATCCGTTGTCCCGGGGAAGGAGTACACCGAATTGACCCGCATCCTGTTCGCCCACAAGACGAAACTCCTCCTGAAGACGCTCCACACCTTTGCCTCATGCGCCTGGGTCGGCGGCGTGTCGGCGGTCCTGATCATCCTGAACAATGACCGCCGCACCATCAATGGCGATGAGCTCTTTGCCCTCCATTCCGCCATAACAACCATCGACGATATGTTGATAGGCCCCGGGGCCGGCGTATCGTTCCTGAGCGGCGTCTTATTGTGCATGACGTCCAAATGGGGCTTTTTCAGACATTGCTGGGTAGTAGTCAAGTGGATCGGAACCATCGCAGCCATCTACGTCGGGGTGGCCTACCTCAATCCCTGGATGCGGGAGCTGGCCCATTTTTCGGACATCTTTCGCGACAATGTGGCGCAGAACATCGATTATCTGCAACTGTTCCACAAGGGGATGGTTGCGGTTACCCTGCAGATTGCGGCCCTGTTCCTGCTGGTCATCGTATCCATATTCAAACCGGATCTGGATTTACTGCCGAGCGAACATGAGCGGCGCTCCGCCCAGTCCGTCGGCGAGCCCAGAAAGGCCATACGCCTGCGCGCCAGAACCGCAAACAACGTGCGCCGCTCCCTGGGCGCGAATCAATCACCCTGACTACCAGACCGAAAGAGCCGCGTATCCCACTACCTGGTCATTATCGCCGGTAATATCGCCACTGGTTCCGTAGGCCACCAGTTCAATCTCCGAGGCCCCCAGTTCACGGCTCGCCACCAGCATGACCGCAACCGGGATTACCCCGCACATGGTGATCCGTTCACTGCGGCAAACTTTCAACAATCCCTCGGGATCAAAGGCCACGGCCCGCGCCAACGCCAGATTATCCTTTCGCCGGGCCGAGTCAGCCGGCTCGTAATGGGTCATATCCGAACTGGCCACGATCAGGACATCCTCGCCGTATTCCCGCATCGCAGCGGCAACCCCCTTGCCAATCTCCCGTACAGCATCAAAATCGCCGTGGCCTAGACAGAGTGCCGCCAAGGTCGCATCGGGTCGCAGATATTGGATAAAGGGAACCTGAACCTCAAGGGAATGTTCGAAACGGTGGGCGCTGCCGTCCAGCTCCGTGAAAGGGACGCACTGTTGCAGCAGCGCCGTGAGGCGCGGGTTGATCAAGATAGGGCCAAGGGGGGTCAGCCATTCTCCCTCCGGGTAGAGGGCGGCAGCGGCGCCGGCCCCGTGGTGGTTGGGGCCGATAATCAATACGGCACGAGGTATGGCTATCCGGCCATAGGCCTTGCCGGCAATGGCTCCGGAATAGATATAGCCCGCGTGGGGTGCAACGATACCCTGAACACGCCGTTTTTCCGGCACGGATTGGATCAGCCCGGACAGGACGGTTCGAAGCTGTTCCCGCGTACCGGGGTAAAACTGTCCCGCAACTGCTGCATGGCGTTGCATGGCGCACCTCCTGCCGCGTAGTTATTCGGGTTCACCAAAGGGAAGCGGACTGTCAACCGCAGGCAACGTATCCGGTTCCAGGGGCAACTCCTCCTGGCGTTCAAAGGGCGCCGTCTCGCCAAGAGCCTGAATCTCACGCAAAGTCGGCAAGCTTTTCAGGTCCTTGAGACAAAAAACTTCGAGAAACTCTTTAGATGTTCCATAGATCAACGGCCGACCGGGAATATCCATTTTACCCAGAATCTTGACCAATTTTTTTTCCAGAAGCGACTTGAGGACGCCGCCGCAATCGACACCGCGCAGGTGTTCGATTTCGGCACGGGTTATGGGTTGGCGGTAGGCGATAATGGCCAGCGATTCCAGGGCCGATTGGGAAAATTTGGCCGATCTGGTCTTTATGTGCCGAACCACGTATTCCTGAAGAGCCGGGTCGGTTCTGAACTGCCAGCCACCGGCCACCTCGGCGAGGCCGAACCCCCCTCCCCTTCCGTCGTGAAACTCCATCAGGTCGGTCAAGGCGGCCTTGATGGCAGGGCGTTCGTATTCGGGCAACATCTCGCAGAGCCGGTCAAGGGACAGGGGTGCATCAGCAGCAAAGATGATACTTTCAATAATGGCGGGCAAAGACATGGTTAAACCTTGCAACGGGAGTAAGGCCGCAAAGCCGCAAAACAGGGGGATTCACTGAAAAAAGCATACAACGTCCGAACTCTGTTTGGTTGGGCTATCCCTGCTTTTGGGGCTCGACTGTTGACGTGCAGTGCGAGCAACGGGTTGCCGCAAGCGGTATCGCCGACAGGCAGAAAGGACAATCCCTGGTAGTGGATGGGGCGGGTGCTTCCTCGCGCCGCAAGCGGTTGATCTGTTTGACCATGAGAAAGACCACAAAGGCCATGATCGTAAAATCAACGAGGTTGTTGATGAACAGGCCGTAGTTGATGGTTGCGGCCGAGGCTTTTTTGGCTTCGGCAAGGGTCTCGTAGCTTTTCCCGGAAAGGTTCACGAACAAGGAGGAAAAATCCATCTTGCCGACCAGTAGTCCGACCGGCGGCATGATGATGTCATTCACCAATGACTGCACCACCTTGTTGAAAGCCGCACCGATGATGATACCGACCGCAAGATCGATAACATTACCTTTCAGCGCAAATTCCCTGAACTCCTTCAGCATGATATCCCTCCTTATGCGGCAGGTTGAACCGCGTCGTCGTCAGCACCGGCTTGCCCCGATGCAACAGCGGGAACAAACCAGATGGCGCCGTATTCACCATTCTGAAAGATACGGATCAGCTTGAGGCGGCACAACTCCAGAAGAGCCAGAAAGGTGACGATGATCCGCTCGCGGGTCAGCTCGTCCCGGACCAGCTCATCGAATTGAAGTGTATCACGTTCCTGAAGAAGGGAAAGTATTTCATTGATGCAGTCGGCGATACTGAGGGAGTCGCCGGGGGCGACATCGTGAAAACTTTCCGCAGGAATACGCGCCAGAAGGGCACGGAAGGCATCAACAAGCTCAAAGAGCGACACCTCCAGCGGCCCCTCGTCACTACGGGCCACTGCCAGCGCCGGGTCGGGACAGGTCCGCGCAAAAACCTCGCGTCCCAGGAGCGCCCTGGCGCCGATCACCATGCCGGCTTCCTTGTACTGTTGGTACTCCAGAAGGCGGCGGATCAGTTCGGCGCGGGGGTCGCCCTCTTCCTCCTCTCCCTCTTCCTGATTGTCGGGAGGCAGCAGCAAGCGGGATTTGATATGCAGCAGCGTGGAGGCCATGAGCAGGAAATCGCCGGCCACATCAAGGTTGAGCACCTTCAACAATTTGATGTAGTCCAGGTACTGGCGGGTGATGTCCGCAATAGGGATATCGTAGATATCCACCTCGTTCTTGCGGATCAGGTGCAACAGCAGATCCAGCGGTCCGTCGAACTTGTCGAGATGGACGCTGTAGGCGTCCCGGACGTCGTCAAGAAGCGTGGGAATTTCCTCCCGGACCTGATTCATCGGCATCCCGCCCCAGGTAACGACACGCTCAAATCTTCAGAGCCTCGCGGACCTCTGCCATGATGGCATCGGATACCTCGGAGGCCCGGCGGCTGCCGTCCTGCAGCAGGTCGTTGACGAATTGCGGCCGGGTGGCCAACTCCGCCCGTTTTTCCCGGCAGGGGGCAAGGCGCTCGTTCATGTACCCGGCCAGGATCCGCTTGCACTCGACACAACCAATGGCGGCGTTGCGGCAGGCGGGGATGATCTCGTCCAGCTTTTCCTGGGGCACATAGATGCGGTGGAGATTGAAGGCCACGCAGACATCGGGATCGCCGGGGTCGCTCCGCCGGATCCGGGCCGGGTCGGTCATCATGGACAGGACCTTCTTGGTGGTCTCTTCGGCTGTGTCGGAAAGATAGATGGAATTGCCGTAGGATTTGCTCATCTTGCGGCCGTCCAGGCCGAGCAGTTTTGGTGTCTCGGTCAGGAGCGCCTCCGGCTCGGGAAAAACGTTTCCGTAGAGATAATTGAAGCGCCGGGCAATCTCGCGGGTAACCTCCAGGTGCGGCAACTGGTCGTGTCCCACCGGCACACGAGTGGCCTTATAGAGGATGATATCGGCCGCCATCAGCACCGGATACCCCAGGAAGCCGAAGGTGGAAAGATCCTTGGTCTCAAGGTTGTCCTGCATCTCCTTGTAGGTAGGGCACCGCTCCAGCCAGGAAACCGGGGTAATCATGGAAAGGACCAGGTTCAGCTCCGAATGGTGCGGCACCTGGCTTTGGCGAAAGACGATGCTCTTGGCAGGGTCGAGGCCGAAACCGATCCAGTCCAGCACCATCTCGTTGATGCTCTCGCGGATACCCGAGGTGTTGGCGTATTCCGTGGTCAATGAATGCCAGTCGGCCACAAAGAAATAACAGTCGAAGGAATCCTGGATCTTGACCCAGTTTTCCAGTACGCCATGATAATGGCCGATGTGCAGCTTTCCGGTCGGCCGCATGCCGCTGACTACGCGTTGTTTCATCATTACAATGCTCCAGGAAGATCTTAGTGGAATTTAGCGCATCATGAGTCGTGTGACCCCAAGCACAATATTGCTCTGCGGTCCCGCCAACACGTGGACCCCCACATTGAGAACCGGCGAGATGACATAGGAAAAGATATTCGTAAAGAAGACCAGCACGATGATGATCACCATGCCATATGGTTCGATACGGGCCCACGCCGCGGCCTGGCGATGGGGCAGCAACCCGACCAGCACCCTGCCCCCGTCGAGCGGCGGCACCGGGATCATGTTGAAGATCGCCAGAAGCAGGTTTATGTAGACCGAAAAGGCCAGCATCAGCGCCACCGGCTCAACCAGCATGGCGAGGGGGGAGCCCGGCGCGACCGCCGAGTCGTCAATCACGACCAGCCCCCGCAAAAGAAAAGCGGAAACCGTCGCCAGCAGCAGGTTGGTCACGGGCCCGGCGGCAGCCACCCAGATCATGTCCCGCTTGGGATTGCGCAGGTTCTCGAAGGTCACCGGGACCGGCTTGGCCCAACCAATGCCGATGAAGAAGATCATAAGGGTGCCGACGATATCCACATGCTTGAACGGGTTCAGGGTCAACCTGCCGAGCATGCGCGCCGTAGGATCGCCAAAGCGCCAGGCGATAAAGCCGTGGGAAACCTCGTGACAGACAATGGCAAGCATACCCGGCACGAGCATGACGGAGAGTTTGAAGAGAAAATTTTCCATAAACACCCTTGGGAAACCAACCGGAACCCATGATGCCTGAACGGCGGGCAAACGAGGCGGTTCGAATGGGAATAACAGGTTCAGGTCGTAATGAAACAACTGTCTTGTAACAGACTGGCCCGGTAAAGTCAATTGAACCCGGATATTCCATTAGGCGGAGCAAAGCTTCTTCACGAGCCCTGCCGGGCATATTCCGGCATCCTGCCGCCTCTTTTCCGCCCTGCTATTGCCTCGTCAACCGGACGACAAGCTACCAGGAATATGCCTCGGCAGCATCTCGTGGCCTAAAGGAAAATCCGGGTTGAAGCTGGAACGAAAAGAGGCGGGGATAATCCCCCGCCTCTTTGGTGCTGCATACCGTCGTAAACGGTTTAGATGTCGTAGTAAAGCTGGAACTCCATCGGCACCGGACGCATGCGGACCGGGTTGACTTCGGCTTCGGTCTTGTATTCGATCCATTTCTCGATGACGTCGGGGGTGAAGACGTCGCCCTTGAGCAGGAACTCGTGGTCTTCTTCGAGGCACTTGAGCGCCTCTTCCAGGCTGCCCGGAGCAGACGGGATATCCTTGAGCTCTTCCGGAGAAAGTCCGTAGATGTCCTTATCCAGCGGCTGGCCCGGATCGATCTTGTTCTCGATGCCGTCGAGGCCGGCCATCAGCATGGCGGCGAAGGCCAGGTAGCCGTTGCAGGATGGGTCGGGCGTACGGTATTCGACGCGCTTGGACTTGGGGTTGGTGGAGAACATGGGGATACGGAGAGAGGCCGAACGGTTACGGCTGGAGTACGCCATGTTCACGGGAGCCTCGAAGCCCGGCACCAGGCGCTTGTAGGAGTTGGTGGTCGGGTTGGTGAAGGCGCACAGGGCCTTGGCGTGCTTGATGATGCCGCCGATGTAGTACAGGGCGATCTGGGAAAGCCCGCCGTATTTGTCGCCGGCGAACAGGTTGACGCCGTCCTTCCAGATGGACTGGTGGGAGTGCATGCCGGAGCCGTTGTCGCCGTAGAGCGGTTTGGGCATGAAGGTAGCGGTCTTGCCGTTGCGGTAGGCGACGTTTTTGATGATGTATTTGAACCACTGGAGCTTGTCGGCCATCTTGACCAGGGCGTCGAAACGCATGTCGATCTCGGCCTGGCCGCCGGTGGCGACCTCGTGGTGCTGGCACTCAACCTGGATGCCGACCTTCTGCATCTCCATGACCATCTCGTTACGCAGGTCGTTCTGGGAGTCGGTCGGGGAAACCGGGAAGTAACCTTCCTTGTGGCGCGGCTTGTAGCCCAGGTTTGGGAACTCTTCGCGGCCGGAGTTCCAGGCGCCTTCAACCGAGTCAACGGCGTAGAAGGACTGGTTGGCGGTGGAGTCGTAGCGCACGTCGTCGAAAATGAAGAATTCGGCTTCCGGGCCGAAGAAAGCGGTGTCGCCGATGCCGGTGGATTTGAGGTATGCCTCGGCCTTTTTGGCGATGTTGCGCGGGTCGCGGCTGTAGCCTTCCTTGGTGATCGGATCGAAGATGTTGCAGATCAGAGAAAGGGTCGGAATAGCGGTGAAAGGGTCCATCTTGGCGGTGGTGGCGTCGGGGATGATGATCATGTCGGAAGCATGAATCGGCTGCCAGCCACGGATGGAAGAACCGTCAAAACCAAGGCCGTCCTCGAATATATCCTCGCCGAATTCGCTGATCGGTGTGGAAAAGTGCTGCCAGATTCCAACAAAATCCATAAATTTGAAATCTACCATCAGTGCGCCATTTTCCTTGGCAAATTCTACTACTTGTTTCGGGGTCATCAGTTTCTCCTTTCGGGGGGATATGTAAAAACTTCTGTGTTGCCTTACAGCGCGTCTTCACCGGTTTCACCGGTCCTGATGCGGACCACGGCTTCGACCGGCGTGACGAATATCTTGCCGTCGCCGATCCGTCCGGTTTTGGCGGATTGCTCTATGGCTTCGACGACCTTGGAAAGAATCGTCTCGGACACGATGATCTCGAGCTTGATCTTGGGGATGAAGTCCACGACATATTCGGCGCCGCGATACAGCTCGGTATGCCCCTTCTGACGGCCAAAACCTTTGACCTCGCTGACGGTGATACCCTGCACGCCGATTTCATTCAAAGCTTCCTTGACCTCGTCAAGCTTGAATGGCTTGATAATAGCTTCGACTTTTTTCAAATCGCGACCCTCCCTTTCGTGAAAATTGGACAGAGGGTGATTATAAGAATTATGGGTCAAATTGCAAGCAGTAAGCTGCTGCGTGTAACCTCAACCATCAATGCAAACACTCTGCCAAAAGAAATACAAGTGAAATACCGTAACATCAAATAGTTACAAATACGCTGCAACGGCAACGACACATTCGCACTGCGGACACTGCACAAACAAGAGGCACAAATGCAGAATGTGCCAATAAAACGGGCAGCGCGATGACGACATTTACAACGTCTGTTCTTTGAGTTCTTTGATGATTTCAACCTGGCGCTGGTTGATATAGTAGGAAATCTGCTGCTGGGAATGTTTTTCCGGGTGGAATTCAAGAATCCCCATATAGGGGGCACTATCCCCTACGACCTTGATGACCGTTGCGGTAACTCCGACCTCATGGGTCGAGCCGCTGGAAATATCCGGTAGCTTCAGAAACAGGCTGATGTCACTTCCCTGGGCAGGCAGTTCCCCGGACATGACGCTTATGCAGGCACCGCCAAGGGAAATATCCTTGACATTCCCCTTGAGGATATCGTCTCCAACGATCAGATCGGCTTCCAGCGGCTTGTCGAGCACGACCCTCACAAAGCGGCGCATATCCGATCTGATCTTGGCGTAGCTGAACTTGCAGAGTATGACCTTTTTCCGTGCGACATTGACATAAAAGGCTTCCCCCACCATGTCCTCGCGGAAGGCGAATTTGGCATGGGAGCGGATCAGAGCCTTGTGCTCCAGGGCAATAACCTTTGCCTGGTACTCATGCACCTCGAATTCGGCCATCTCGTTGTCAACATTGACCAATTTGGCGTCGTAGGACACCGGAATCTCTTTATAATAGTTCAGAAACGAGAAATTCGTCCCGATCATCTCCTTCATATTCTGGATAACTACCAGGGAGTCTTCACGTTCGGTCCCTTTAACGATTTTGTCGAAATACTGGAACATTACGAAAATTCCCCGGAAGGATCGATTGAATTGCAGAAAACGCGCAGTTGCTGTATAACCGGACAAAGAGTTTTTTAACAGAAATGCCATCGGACGACAAGCACTAATGGAACCAATTATACACAAACGGGGCACAATTCCGTCACCAAGGGCGCAATTCCTTGTGATATTATGCATCTGTGCGGCCGTCCCGGTGGTGCCCGACTTTTGCCGGGCAGACATCTACCGTTTTGTCACGGTTGACGGCGTTGAGTCGTTCACCGACGCGCCCCAGGACAAAAAAGCCAAGGTCGTCATCAAGGAGCATGGCGCGCCGCCTGCCAAAAACAGGAAAACGGCGAAGAACGAAAAGACCAGGGATATCTCCCTGAATGAAATCGCGGAAAAGGCCGTCAGGGCATCACTCAACCCGCAGGAGATTTCGCCGGCGACCTTTGAGCCGCACCTGCCCCCGGTAGGCGGCACCATAACCTCCGGCGTGGGCATGCGCATCGATCCCATCGACGGAAAATGGCGCCATCACAACGGCATCGACATCGCCATCCCCGAGGGGACCCCGGTTACCGCGGTTGCACCCGGAGTCGTCGTCTACAGCGGCCTGCGTTCCGGCTACGGGTACACGGTGCTGATCGAACATGACAACGGCATGATCACCCTCTACGGCCACAACAGCCGCCTGCTGGTCACCCAGGGGCAGCCGGTCGATAGCGGGACGACCATCGCCCTGTCCGGCAGCACCGGCCGCTCCACCGGCCCCCATCTCCATTTCGAGGCTTGGCAGGCCGGCGTCAACGTCACACCTGCCTTCATGCCCGGCAGCGCCACGCCCCTGCCCAAGATCCAGCTGGCCGCGTCGAAGCACAGAAGCCATTTCCGCAAGGCGGTCCTGGCGGACGGCTCGGTCCTGTTTACCAACATCCCCGACTCCGCGCCCTGATGTACGATCAGATAGAGAAATACCGCGCCAAGCTGGTTGCCGACCGTTCGGCGCTGCCGGAGCGGATTGCCATTGCCGCCCAGGACGACACCGTGATCGCCGCGGGTGATGCCGTGCTGTCCCGCCTGGCGGCGTCCGTTCTCGGGCGGCTCAACTGCCTGGCGCTCTGCGCCGCAGCGCCGGCCCTCCCCTTTGCCCATTTCCTGCTGCAACGGACGGCAAGCGGCGAGCGGGAGATTGTGCCGCGCGACACCGAGACCCGTACCTTTCTGCACGATATCCCGATCCTGCGCCGCAGCGACCTGGGCGACGACCCCGTGGAGACCATTGCCCGCGTGCTGGGCAACCGCAAAGGCATCATCGTCGAGGACATCGGCATCGTGGCCAGCGGCGCCCTCACCGTGGAGCAGGCCTTCATCAACTGGTCGTCCGTGTTTCACTCCACCTTCATCAAATACCTGGAAGATATCCTGGAACACGGCTTCAAGCTGCCGGGCGAAGCACAGGCCTTCGACGATTTCCGCCGAGCGTGGCTAAAACCGCTCACGGCCGCGGGGCTGGAGTTTGAAAACGGCCCCCTGCTGGACAAGACCCGGATCCTCGACGAGATGGCCCGGGTGGGACGTTACACGGTGGAGCGGGGGCTGGTGGATTCGTTTTTCGGCAACATCTCCTATTCCAACGGCGACCTGATCTACATCTCCCAGACCGCTTCCAGCCTGGACGAGCTGCCGGGCTGCATCGATCCGGTCCCCTTCGAGAACAGCTCCACCGTGGGTATCACCGCCTCCAGCGAACTGGTGGCCCACCGCCGCATCTTCGAAACCGCCGGATGCCGCGCCATCCTCCACGGCCACCCGCGCTTCGCCGTGGTGATGAGCATGCTCTGCGACGAAAAGGATACCTGTTCCATAACCGACTGCTGGAGGGATTGTCCCAGGGTGCGGATCATGGGCGGCATCCCGGTGGTGGCGGGCGAGATCGGGGCCGGCGGCATCGCGAAGAACGTCCCGCCGGTCATCGGGGAGCCGGGCCGTGCCATCGTCTACGGCCACGGGGTTTTCACCCTTGGGCGGAACGATTTCAAGGAGGCCTTTCAGGCGCTGGTGGATGTGGAAAACTGGTGTCGGGAGGAGTATTTCCGCAGGTTTGACGAGAGATTTGGCGGCAAGGGATGATATGAACGATACGGGATCGATCAACGTCCGGATGCTGACCGGAGCCGCCATTGCGGACAGCCTGAACGATGTGGCGACGCTACGCCTCGACATCTTCCGGGAGTATCCCTATCTGTACCAGGGGCGCAGGGAGGACGAGCTCGACTACCTGGGCGAGTATACCAAGGCACCCGATGCCTGCATCATACTCGCCGATGACGGTTCTGCCGTCATCGGAGCCGCCACCGGCATGCCGCTTGTCCATGAGGACGCCCAACTGCGCGGCGCCTTTGCGGACACGCCCTTCCCGCTCGACGGGATCTATTACGTCGGCGAACTGCTCCTTTGCCCGGCCTATCGTGAGCGCGGCCTGGGCCAAAAGCTGCTTGCCCGGCTGGAAAACCATATCCGCGCTCTCGGCGCCTATGACAGACTCACCTGCGCGACGGTCGAGCGACCCGACGGCCACCCCTTGAGGCCTAGCGACTTCATCCCCATCACACGGTTCCTCGCCCGCACCGGCTTCTCCCGGCTTTCCGGGGTAACCACCAGCTTCACGTGGCGCGAAACCGATGGCGAAAAGCGTGATCATCCCATGCAATTCTGGATCAAGGAGCTGAATTGATCGACTGTTCCGGGCACTGGGCTTACCCGCGAGCGAAGGAATCTGCGAGTTCCGTAGGTGGAGTAAACTACCCCCTATTATCTAAATAAGTAGCCTGCCCCTTTTTCTACTCTGAAGATCAACGTATATGAGCGTGACCGGCGCGGGTTCATCGGGCCCGTGTCCACGCGAGAGTTGAACGTCATCTTTTGAAATTTAGAAATGAATTCATTCGAGAACTAAAATTTCGATGCCGTTCTGCATCTTTAATTGCTTCAGCAATTGCAATATTTGAATCTTTGAAAGACTCGAATAAAACATCCTCATATTGAACCATATCGATAACTATTTCTTTTTTGAACTGCTTACCAGTTTCGTTTTCGAAGCAAAGATCAATATTTAGAACTCGATTTTCTTTCGTCATAGATCCCGGCTCAAAATTGCCTGCGTCGAATTTTAGGACTCTTCCCGGTGCAAGATATGAAATGCCAGAGTGTATCGCTTTAATTGATGAAATCCCTTTATGATTATCGAAGAATTCGAGCCAAGGAAGATCTGATGTGACATCAAACGTAATGTTTTTGGCTGGTGATTGCCCTGAGTTGCCGACCGTTAGTCTCAGCATATGGTCCGGCAGCTCAAAATCAACATATACTGATGGCTCCCGACTCTCTCTCATCGCGTCAACCATATGTTTTGTAAGCTTTACGTATTTCGAAGTTAGCCAAGCAAGCAGAACTGTTGCAAATGTAACGATCAGTGAGTTAGCAGCTGGAAGATACGTTCCTATGATTTCTTTTGTGTCCATTTATCTGCTTCCTGTTGTTGTGTTCAACGGGGTGCCCGGTTCACCCGCTTCGCCCGGTTTCTCAGGGCGGGGCGGTGTGCAACCGGCTGGTTGGCCGTGGTTCAGCCTTCAGACCATGCTCGCATGATCCCAGCCGCAGTTCTTTGGATGTATTCTTCGCTTACGCCATGCCTCTTCACAAATGTTGTAATTTCCTCGCAAAAAGCCTTACCAAGAGATAACGCCTCTTCAGCAATCCAGCCAACTCTGTCGAAAAATACGTGATGTAATGTCTCTTGGTAAAGGTGTTTTCGACTTTCTCCTCTACTGCGGTGAGCCAGCCAATTTCGGTGTTCAACGAAACCTTCAAGCCTTTCCAGTAGGGCTTTTGGAACCTCTTCCTTACTTTTCAATTCGCTCACTAGCTGGCCTAGAGTTTTCTTTCGTGTCTTCTCCAAAATCCCTTCAGCCACGTCGATAGCAATGCCAGGTTCAACCTTGTGGACGATGACCAAATAATGAGCCAACGTGGTTTCAAGTTCCTGAATTTGCCAAAGGGCAAAGCCAACATCTTGAAATGCCCGAAATATGATCTCTGGATTCAGAGGTGGCGGATTAAGCATTTTTGTTTTCTTTACTGTAAATGGATTTTAGACGGAAAAGCATCCTCACCGCCATGACAACTCCGATTGCATTTAGTAGCGGCGATTGAATAAGAGTGAAAATTGTGATGATCGCCAGCGCATATCCGACGATTTCAATTTTTTCGGATTTCTTCATGCAATCATTTCTCTTGTCGGTCAACGTCTCAAGGCGCCAGCGGCGGAGCGTCAGCGGAGACCGCTGTCGCCGCTGGTTATGCTCTTCCGGCACCGCTGTTGATTCCTAACTCTCTTTCCATCAGAGCTAAGAGGCCAGTTGCGATTTTCTTGGCGTCGTTGTGTCTGGCTTTTATTGCGGGCTTTAATGCCTTTAACGTAACTGTTGTGATGTGACGTTGCAGCTCATATTCTATCTCAGACCTCGCTGCAACTAACAGCGAGAATTTCTGATAATTTTCCATCTGGGCAAGATACTGTCTGAATACATCTCCAAGTTGTTCAAACGCTTGATATGTTAGAATTATGAGTGAGCGTATACTGTCGTTACTTATTTTCCCGAGTTTGTCGGCATTTGCTCTGTAGATTATAAAATCTGTATTTACGCAGAATTTGCACTGCCAGATGTCCTCTGATTTTTCGTCAAGCTCTTCAATCGTCTTTCCGATTGATTCCATGTACGTTTTGTGAAACATGGATATCTCGGTGTGTATTGATGTTAGGATTCGATATACCTCTTTTTGCTCTTCCGTGGCCTGAAGATCACGCTGGTGGTCAAATTGAATTTTGATTCCTCTCGCAGTGAATATTCCAGCAACTACTGCTCCCACTACGCCCCCTGTCAGACCTCCCACAACTTGAACAAGAATATCTTTTAGTAACTTCACGTCGATTTCATATCCTGCCATTGAAGTCTTCTTTGTTTTTTGTTATGCATAAACTCCCTAGTTGACATCTCTTTTTACCATGAATCTACTTTATTTACTGTTCAAGGCGAGATACAAGTCTATTCTCAAAGTTTTTGGTTTAACGTATCATATCAAAAGTGGTTTCAGACAACTTTGCTTGATACAGATTGCATTTGTTGTCTATTGAGAACTTCGATATCGCAGAGCGTGTTTGTTCACTAGAATTAAGTCCAATAATGACTTCTTTTATTGAATCGTGCGGAACCTCGAATAAATAAATAGGCCATCCATCTGCTTGGACCATCTTTTGAGCATTTTCAAGAAGAGCCAATAACCTTATTTCTTTCTCATATCTCCAGTCAGAAGACTTCCTAAACATAACCTCGAAATCTATTTCTTGATTTTGGTCCAATGGGACTTGGATTCTCAGATCTGAATAGCTTACTGATCGCGCAGGAAATGGGGAGCCAATTGACGGATTAGTGAAAAATTTGTGTCCTTCGTCAAAACCGACACAGAAACCAGTATGTGAGCTGCCGTAATGTGCCCACATGAGGCCACTATCCCATCTTTCTGAAAGGGAAAGAATTCCAATCCTGGAATTTAGCTTAATAGCTGCGTTTTTAAAAAACTCATCACGTATAAGATACGGATTTGCCTTGATCTCATTATAGATTCTGTTTTTTACATGGTCTACCAACTGTCTCGCCGTTTGACGCGCTTTTTTAGTTGGTGCCTGATTAGCTTTTTTTCTTTCGTTGGCAACGTATTTGGCTATGACCTCATGCGTTTGCTTAGTTGACAAAGCAGGCAGTGCCTCATATGGATCATTCAACGCTATTGGCTGAGTAAACCTGAGCAAGGCATCTGACAAGTAACTAATTCTTTCAGGGGGCAAGTATTTGTAGATCATAGTTTAATAATATAACTCCTGATATGTCTGTCAGTGTCAATAAGGGAATAGCATTCCTTCCCTCGGTTTAAGGTTTTGTTGTTCAGTATGTCCCCCAGGGCACAGGCAGAGACGGGATCCTGTGGCGACGTTTGATCACTCTGATATACGCGGGTTGGTTACCGCATGACTTGGCTGCGTCGCGGAGCTGCCTCGCTCTTATTTCGGAAGTTCGGCTTATGCCTTATTCGCTTACGAGTTTCGAGGGTTCTCCTGAACGTGATCGCGTCCCTGCCTCTGGCCTGGGATGTTTGTAATTTCGGGCTCGCAGCATTATTTAGGGTCAGGTCTACATTCTACACATTTTCAACCTACCCTTGATCCTCTCTACCTTTATCTTTATTCTAACAAAGAAATATGTAGAATGTAGACTTGCCCCCTGTGAGTCCTCCCCTTTTGGTTCAACGGACATAGGCTGACCCACGTAGCGAAGCGAAGATGGGTTTAGACGGTTGGATATGCACTTCAAAGTGAACGCCGCCACACTTGGTTATGTTGTAACCACTCATGACTGCTTTGATCAGTTAAGTATCACTTATCGCTCTGATCGTTTCCTTTGCCTTTTAATGCCTTGGCAACCTCAATCGGCATTTGGGCGAGAGCAGTTGCTAGCGGCTTTGCCATGTTATCTGGTTTTATATCTTTGAATGCAGTTGATGATTCAATATTCCAGTTAAAAGCTCTTTCCATTTCTTCCCACGTTATATCGCCTTGTTTCGTGTAAGCGTACAAGCGACCAAAGCGCAGTGCATGCCTTCTGTTCAACAATATTGTTGACTCATGAAATAATGCCCTCGCAAGGGAAATACAGTACCATACAGCACTCAAAATAAAAGCAGTAACAGTAGTTGACTTTAAAACAAGAAGTGTAACAATTAGTGTATTTAATTCTTTAAACGATTTTACTATTTCTACCACATCAGTTTTATATGTATAATATCCAGATACCATTAATAGTATTAATGCAAAAAAACTTAATGATGCGCCAAGTAACCATAGTTTTAAAGCTTTATTAGTAATATTTATTTGTGCTTTTTCAATAAAAACATCAACCGATGCTAATATGAATGAATTTGGTGCATTTTCTTTTTGCAAATTTGTAGCAGTATTGAATAAAACTTCTCGTCTAATGTCTAGTTCTTTTTGTATATTTTCCCATTGTTTAATCATTTTGTAGTCTTTATTCAGATTGCAACAGATCACATCTGTGAGCTTGCTTTTATTGTCGTTTTCAGATCTTTCTTGGGAGGGTACCCACGATTTTTTTGCATCAAGCTTCGTTTTAGAATTCAGACTGGAAAAAATCCATCTCTTCAAATCAGAAATCATTCAAATCTCCTAGAATTATCAATTTCGGTGACTAAGAAAGAAAATTAACGGCTCTGATACTTTCAAAACCGTCATCCCCTTCTACCCCTCCAAAACCAAAATTTCAACGCAATTTCAAAGTGTTAAAAAAATTAACATAAAATTACAATTATCTTATCGCCCTGTTATCACAAGAAAAACGGCGTCTGAAATCCGTTCAGGCGCCGCTGTTTGTATCATTTCGACACAGAAAAAATTATACCGCCTTGATGTTTTGCAACACTTGCCGCTTCACCCTCCTCCTAACCCCCGCCCATCAAGGGAGGGGACTTTCCAAGAATTTCGATTTTCTCCGTGCCTCCGCGAGCTTGAGCGAACGATAGTGAGCGAGTGAGAGGAACGCCTTTCCGGGACTTTTACAATACATTTACATTCCACCCCCCATAATTGCGGTATCCTCTTTCAAAGGTGAACCCTCCCCCCGCAACCCCCTCCCCCGGACCACCGTAAAGGCAGCAAGCATGAACATCCTGCTCGTGTACCCCCACTACCCCGACACCTTCTGGAGCTTCCGCCACGCCCTCAAATTCATCGGCAAAAAGGCCGCGTTCCCGCCGCTGGGGCTTTTGACCGTGGCCGCCATGCTTCCCCCTGCGTGGGACAAGCGGCTGGTGGATATGAATGTGCGGCCTCTTACCGACACGCAGATCCAGTGGGCGGACTATGTGTTTATCAGCGCCATGACGGTTCAGAGGGAATCGGTCAATGACATCCTGGCACGCTGCCGGAGCCTGGGCACCAGGACCGTCGTGGGAGGGCCGCTCTTCACCGCCGCCCCGGCGGAGTTCGATTCGGCGGATCACCTGGTGCTGGGCGAGGCCGAGGTCACCCTGCCCCGTTTTCTCCACGACCTGGACCGCGGCCGGGCACGACACAGCTATGTCTCCGACCGCTGGGCCGAGGTGGGTGAAACCCCCATCCCGCTTTGGGAGCTGATCGACCCCGCGAACTATGCGGCCATGAATATTCAGTATTCCAGGGGGTGCCCATTCGACTGCGAGTTTTGCGATATCACCCAACTGTTCGGGCGCAAGCCGCGCACCAAGAGCACCGCACAACTGACCGGGGAGCTTGACGCCCTCTATGCCTGGGGGTGGCGCGAAGGAATTTTCCTGGTGGACGACAATTTCATCGGCGACAGACGCAAACTGAAGACGGCAACACTCCCGGCCGTGCTTGCCTGGCAGGAGCGGCACAAGCATCCCTTTGCCTTTTTTACCGAGGTGTCCATCGACCTGGCGGACGACCAGGCGCTCATGGAACTCATGGTGCGGGCCGGCTTTGAGGAGGTATTCATCGGCATAGAGACCCCGAACGAGGAGTGCCTGAGCGAAACCGGCAAGATCCAGAACAAAAACCGCAACCTTCTGGAGTGCGTCAAACAGATCCAGCATGCGGGCCTGCAGGTCCAAGGCGGGTTTATCGTGGGCTTTGACAGCGATCCACAGTCAATTTTCGAGAAGCAGATCCATTTTATCCAGGAGAGCGGTATTGCCACGGCCATGGTGGGAATGCTCACGGCATTGCGCGGCACCAAGCTCCACCAGCGGCTCTTCAAGGAGGGCAGGTTATTGGGCGACACCTCCGGCAACAACACGGCCGTTGCCCTCAACTTTATCCCCCGCATGAAGGCGGAGACGCTTGTCAACGGCTACCGGAGCATTCTTACCAGCATCTATGCCCCAAAGAACTACTATAGGCGGGTGACCGGTTTTCTCCGCGAGTACCGGCCTCTCAAGCGGGGGGGCTTCCATATGAAGTCCGGTTATTGCGGGGCGTTCTTCAAATCCATCGTCATGCTGGGGATAATCGGCAAAGAACGGTTCCAGTTCTGGAAACTCTTTTTCTGGTCGCTTGTCAGACGGCCTCGCCTGCTCCCCCTCGCCATCACCTTTGCCATTTATGGCTACCATTTCCGGAAGATAACGGAAAAAATGGACTGGAGCGGCATGTTCGACACCAGGGGCGTCGGGCATATCTGAAAACCGTCCCCTCATCCGACCCAAAGGGCGCACCTTCTCCCGCCGGGAGAAGGTGGTTCCCCCTCCCCCCTTGTGGGGGAGGGTCAGGGTGGGGGGGACATGAAATGAGCATATTGCCGCTTCACCCTCCCCCTAACCCCCTCCCGTCAAGGGAGGGGGACGTTCCTGGTTAGACCATCCCGCCGTCCAGTTCCCACATGTCCCGGTAACGCGGGCTGCGCGCCAGCAGTTCGGCGTGGCTCCCCCGCTCGACGATGCGCCCCTCGTCCATGAGCAGCACCTCGTCCATTGCCTCCAATCCTATCCGGCTGTGGGTGATCACCAGGAGCGCCCTGGCCCCGGCATAACGGAACAGCCGCTCCAGGAGCGATCTGGCGGCCGCGGGATCCACCCCTTCCGTCGGTTCGTCCAAGAGCAGGATCGGGCTGTCCTTGAGGATGGCCCGGGCAATGGCCAGGCGGCGGACCTGGCCGCCGGAAAGCTTCACCCCACCCTCGCCGGCAGGCGTGTCATACCCTTGGGCAAAAGCGTCGATCTCGTCGTGAACCCCCGCCATGCGCGTTGCGGCAACCATCTCTTCCTCACTCGCCCCGGGCCGGGCAATCAGCAGGTTCTCCCGCAGCGTGGCGTTGAACAGGAAGGGCTGCTGGCCGGCCACGGCCATCAGGCGCCGTACCTCTTCGCCGTCATACTCCCTGATCTCCCGTCCCCCCAGGGTTATGGAGCCGCTGTCGTAGTCCCGGAAACGGAGCAGCAGGGCCAGCAGGGTGCTCTTGCCGGCGCCGCTGGCCCCTACCACGGCCACCTTGCGGCCCGGCGCCAGTTCCAGGCCGATCCCTTCCAGGGTTGCCGTCCCATCCCCATAGCTAAAACCCACATTTTTAAGTGTGAGGACAGGAATCTCCGGCAAGGGCGCGGACTCGTGGGGTTCTCGGACAGCCGGGGCTTCATCCGCCAGGGAGAAGATGCGCCGGGCGGCGGCCAGGGTTTGCCCCAGCAGACGGAAGGCGGGCGGAAGCGGCAGGACCGCCTCAAAGGCGGCCTGACAGAAGAGCGTCAGCATGACCATGTGGGGACCGGTCAGGGAACCGGCGCGAACGAGGGGGATCGAGATCACCAGTGCCAGCCAGAGGGCAAGACCGGAACAGAGCCCCACACCACCGGCCGAGATGCCCGCCAGCTCGGCCAGGCGGGCCTGATCGGCCAGCACCCGCCGGTTCAACTCCGCCACCCGTTCTTTCTGGTGCTCCGCCCCGCCGTAGGCCACAAGCTCTTCCATCCCCCGCAGGCCGTCCACCACGGCGGTACGCAGTTCCGACGATGTCCGGGGCACTCGCGCCCCGGGCGCGCGGCCCAGCAGGTGGACCGCAAGGGGCAGGAGCCCGCCGGCCACCAGGAGCAGCGCCGCGGTCGCCACGGCAACGGCGGGACTGAAAAACCACAGAAACAGGATGAACAGCGGGCCGGCGCAGAGCGCGGTCAGCACCGGCGCCAGCAGGCGCAGGTAAAAGGTGTCCAGGCTGTCGATGTCGGCGCGGATGCGGCTCAGGAGGTCGCCGCTGGCATAGCTCTCCAGCCGGGCCGGGGCCAGCGGTTCGATACGGCGATAGATCCAGACCCGCAGACCTGCCAGAAGTCTCAGCGAGGCCTGATGGCTGACCACCCGTTCGGCGTAGCGGCCAAGGGTGCGCAGGATCGCCAGGGCGCGGATGCCGGCCGCGGGATAGTGATAATTGATGGGGATGCCGCTGAGCCCGGCCAGGGCCATGGCGGCGATGAACCATCCCGAGAGGGCCAGGAGCCCCACGTTGGTCACAAGCGTCGCCAGGGAAAGTCCGAGGGCGGCCAGCAGCCAGGCACGGAACGGCCACGCCAGTTTCAGGAGGCGTATCATGTCCCTCATGCCCCCTCCCCCGCTGCCGCCATGCGGGCGAACAGTCCGCCCGTGCTCCGTAGTTCTTCATAGCGGCCCTGTTCGACGATCCTCCCCTTGTTCACGACGACGATCCGGTCGGCATCCTCCAGGGTGATGAGGCGATGGGCGATGGAGAGCACGGTCCTGCCACGGGCGAGTTCGTTCAGTGCCTCCCGGACCAGGGCTTCCGAGTGGGCATCCAGCCCGGCGGTCGGCTCGTCGGTGATGATCAGGGGGCTATCCTTGAGGAAGACCCGCGCCAGGGCGATCCGGCGCGCCTGGCCGCCGGACAGTCCAGCCCCCTGTTCGCCGATGACCGTATCCAGCCCGTGGGGCAGGCGTCCGATAAACTCGTCGCAACGGGCCAGGGCGAGCGCCCGGACGATGTCCGCCTCTGCGGCATCCCGGCGCCCCAGGAGGATATTGTCGCGCACGGTTCCGTGAAAGAGGTGCGGGCGCTGGGGAATCCAGGCCACATGCTGCCGCCATTGATCAGGATCGCACTCCGCCAGGTCCACGCCGTTGACCAGCACCCGTCCCCGTTCCGGCGCGGCAAAGCCCAGCAGCAGCGCAGCCAGTGTGCTTTTCCCCGCCCCGCTCGGGCCCACCAGGGCCACCCGTTCGCCCGACGTGACGGAGAACGTGACGCCGTCGATCACGGGGTCCGCATCCGGGGTGTAACGGAAGCTGACATCCTCGAAGCATATCCTCAGCGGGGAGACGGGAGGCAGTGGGCGTGGTGCCGCGGGATGCGGTGCGACCGGGGTTTCCAGCAGGCTGAAGATGCGTTCGGCCGCGCCGATAGCCTCCATGCGGGCATGGTAGTAGTTCCCCATCAGGCGCAGCGGCAGGTAGAATTCGGGGGCCAGGAGCAGTACGGTGAAACCGTCCTGGAAGGCCATGCCCCCCTTCAAGAGCCGAAAGCCGATGATCACCGCCATGAGCGCCACGCTGACCGTGGCGAAGAACTCCAGGACCAGGGCGGAGAGAAAGGCGACGTAGAGCACCGACATGGTGGCCAGACGGTAGTCGTCGGAGATGCGGGCGATCATTTCCGCTTCGCGCCGGGAGGCGTTGAACATGCGCAGGGTTGCCAGGCCGTTGACCCGGTCGAGAAAATAGCCGCCAAGGCGGGCCAGGGCATGCCACTGGCGCTGGTTGAGCCGCTCGGCGCCGCGGCCGATCAGGATGGTGAAAAAGGGAATGAAGGGGGCGGTGAAGAGCATGATCCCAGCCGAGATCCCGTCGGCCGGAACAACCGCCGCCAGAATGGAGAGCGGCACCAGGGCCATGACGGCCAAGTGCGGCAGATAACGGCTGTAGTATCCTTCCAGAGCATCAACGCCGTCCACGACCACCGTGGCCACCTCGCCGGCCCGGTCCCCCTTAAGCCGCACGGGGCCGGCGTCCAGCAGGCGCCGGAAGAGATCGTCGCGCACTTCCCGGCGGATAGTGGCCGAGGCGGCAAAGGCGACCCGCTCCGAGGCCCAGGAAAGTCCGGCCCTCGCCAGCATCAGGGGGGGAAGCCACAACAGTTGCGGCAACACCTCCCGGTAACCGGCGCCGTCTACCATGACCCGGTGCACCAGCCGCGCCACGATCAGGGCCTGGGCGATCAGCACGAAGCCGCCCGCAATGCCCAGCCCCACGGCAAGGAGCAGGGTCGGCTTCACACGATTTTTGAGGAGGTTCAGGCGTTGTTCGGGCGAGGGTATTTCAAGGACGGGCGTACTCATAAATTGAACCGGAATCCGTGACGCCGCAATGCCGTCGTATCCGGAAGAGCCGGAGGCCGTACGGCGCCATATCGTGACAGATCGCTCACTATGCCGGTACTCCGGCTGATGGTCGCAAACGTTTCAAACACAATAGTTTGGAGGCGTCACGGATTCTGGTCAGGCGCTGCGTCGGCGCGCCGCCTCGAACAGGGCGATCCCGCCGGCCACCGAGGCGTTCAGGGAGGATACGCCCCCGTGGAGGGGGATGGACAGGACCACGTCGCACTGCTTGCGCACCAGGGGCCGAATCCCCTCCCCTTCGTTTCCCACCAGCAGAACCACCTTGCCGGAGAAATCCACATCATAGAGCGACTGCCCCGCCTCGCCGGCCAGGCCATAGACCCAGTAGCCGCCATCCTTGAGCATCTGAAGGGTCTGGGCCACGTTGGTCACGAGGGCAACCGGGATGGTCTCCACCGCGCCGGCCGAGGCTTTTTCCACGGTTGGGGTGACGCCGGCGGCGCGGTCCTTGGGGATGATGACGCCGTCGCAGCCGGCGCAGGCCGCGGTGCGGATCAGCGCTCCCAGGTTGTGGGGGTCCTGGATGCCGTCCAGCACCAGGAGAAAACCGCTCTTCCCCGCTTCATCCATGCGGGCCAGCAGATCGTCCAGGTCGGCATACCGGAAGGGCTCCACCATCAGCGCAATCCCCTGATGGTGGCTGGAAGCGCACAGCTTGGTCAGGTCGTCCCGCTCGCGCCGGTGCACCGGAACGCCCCGTTCCTGAGCCAGCTTGAGGATTTTCTCAAGGCGATGGTCGGTCGCGGATGACTGCACATACAGTTCGAAGACGCCCCGCGTACCGCGCAGGGCCTCCTTGACCGGATTGACGCCGAAAACCAGTTCGCCCTTCATGGACATCCCCCTGCGATCTCATCCACGATCATCCGGGAAGCGTCCACCGGATCGGCGGCCTTGGCGATGGGCCGGCCGATCACCAGGTAGTCGGCTCCGGCGGCAACCGCCTCGGCCGGGGTCATGACGCGCTTCTGGTCGTCCAGAGAGGCGAACGCAGGCCGGACGCCGGGGGTAACGATCAAAAAGTCCGGGCCGCAGGCCGCGCGGATCGATTCGATCTCCAGCGGCGAGGCGACCACGCCGTCCATACCGGAATCCTTGGCCAGACGGGCCAGGCGGCCGACCATCTCCTCCACCGGGCGCTCGATCCCCACCTGGCGCAGGGTCTCCGCGGTGGACGAGGTCAGGATGGTCACGGCCAGGAGCCGGGGCCGCTCGTCGCCGAACTCCTTGCGCACTGCGGCGGCGGCCGTTGCCATCATCTCCTCGCCTCCCAGGGCGTGCAGGTTGGCCAGTTGCACCCCGAGCCGGGCCGCTTCGACCATGGCTTTGGCCACGGTGTTGGGGATATCGTGGTATTTGAGGTCGAGAAAGACCCGGCCGCCGTGGCGCTGCACGGTCCTGACCGCCTCGGGGCCGCAGGAGGTGAACAACTCCTTGCCGACCTTGAACATCCCCACATGGCCAGCCAATTGCGCCGCCCAGCGATCAATGTCGGCCAGGCCGTGGACATCCAGGGCAAAGATGATTTTATCGCGTGCTTGTTCATTTGTCATACGACACCTCTTTTATACACCTGCCACAGAGACACGGAAACACAGAGGTTCACAGAGAATGGCATAAATAGATTCGGCCAAACCGGCGTCAAAATTCGTATGGTTTGCCTTACTGCCTCGTTTTTCTCTGTGTCTCCGTGTCTCTGGGGCGGATTTTTTATTAGCTACAGCAGGTTGGCCGCCAGCTCCGCCAGCTCCGAACGTTCCCCCTTGGTCAGGGTCACATGGGCGGCGATTTTCTCGCCCTTGAACCGCTCCACCAGGAAGCTCAAACCGTTGCTGGACGAGTCCACATAGGGATTGTCGATCTGGTAGGGGTCGCCGGTCAGGATAATCTTGGTCCCATCCCCCACCCGGGTGACGATGGTCTTGATCTCATGGGGGGTCAGGTTTTGGGCCTCATCCACGATCAGGTACTGGTTGGGGATGGAGCGGCCACGAATGTAGGTCAAAGGTTCGATGTCCAAAAGCCCCATGGCCATCAGCTCCTTGTACCCCTTGCTGTGGCGTTTCTCCGACTCGTGCCCCGAGATGAGCAGTTCCACATTGTCGAAGATCGGCTGCATCCAGGGGGTCAGCTTTTCCTCGATGTCGCCCGGCAGAAATCCCAGGTCCTTGCCCATGGGGAATACGGGCCGGGAGACCAGCAGGCGGTTGTACACATTCTCTTCGGCGGTCTTGTGCAGGCCGGCGGCGATGGCCAGAAGCGTCTTGCCGGTACCCGCCTTGCCCACCAGGGTCACCAGTTTGATGGAGTCGTCCATCAGCACGTCCAGGGCAAAGGACTGCTCACGGTTGCGGGGGAAGATGCTCCAGATGCCCTCCTTGGGAACCTTGCGCACCGGGACGATATTCCCGCTGGCCGCGTCGAAGCGGCAGATGGCGGTGTGGGAGGGGTTGGTGTTGTCCGTGATGGTGATGAACTCGTTGGGGGAGAGGCCTTCCGGCGCCTCCAGCCAGTTCTGCCCGTAAAACCGGTCCACGGCGTCGGGCGCCATCTCGATGCTGCGGGTCCCGGAATACAGATCCTGGATATCGATCTTGTCCGATTCGTAATCTTCGGCGGCCAGGCCGATGGCGTCGGCCTTGATGCGCAGGTTGGTGTCCTTGGTGACAAAGATGAGCTCGGTATCGGGAAAGCGGTCGCGCATGTCCAGGGCCACCGCCAGGATGCGGTTGTCGCCGCTGTCCACCCGCAGGTCCACCGGCAGGCGCTTGAGATAGATCTCACTGAACAGTTCAACCCGCAAGACCCCCTGGCCGGGAAGCGTAACGCCGTCCGCCAGCGACCCCTTTTCCCGCATGGTGTCCAGGATGCGCGAAACCTGTCGGGCATTGCGGCCGGTTTCATTCATATCCTTCTTGAAGCGGTCAACCTCTTCGATGACGGTAATGGGGATGATGATGTTGTTGTCCTGGAACTTGAACAGGGATTGGGGGTCGTGCAGCAGTACGTTGGTATCGAGGATGAAGTTTTTCACGGAAGGCCTTTCTGTCGGGAGTGATTAATAGACCAAATACTTCAACTTGCCACGGAGTCACTGAGACACGGAGAACAGATTAAACTTGATCAAAAACTTAAAATATTTTTACATATCTCTACAATTCAATTGAATATTTTAACATATTATCAAAGATCTTCTCTGCGTCTTTGCGGCAGATTTGCATGTCTTTTTACGGACGGCAGCATTCTACAACGGCATTGCAGAAAATAGCAATCTCTTCACCCGTGGAGAACCAGCCGGGGCTCATGCGCAGGGTGCCGCCGGGAAAACTGCCCAGGGTGCGGTGCGCCTGGGGCGCGCAGTGCAACCCGGCCCGTACCGCGATATCGTGGTTGTGGTCCAGCATGAACGCCAGGGCCGCCGGGTCGGTGCCCGCAACGGTGAAGGAGAGTACTCCGCCCCGCAGGGACGGGTCGGACGGACCGTAGAGCGTGACCTGCGACAACTCGGCCAGGCGCTGGGCGGCTGACGCGACCAACCGGCGTTCTCTGTCCCCGATAGCGGCAGCCCCCTGTTCCAGGACAAACTCGACCCCGGCTTTGAGCCCGGCGATACCGGGCAGGTTGTGGGTGCCCGCCTCAAAGCCGTCCGGCAGGGCCAGGGGTTGTTCCTCGGCAGTGGAACTGGTGCCGGTCCCCCCCTGAAGAAGCGGCTTCAGCGAGACGGCCGGAGATACGTAGAGGAACCCGGTCCCCTGGGGACCGTAGAGCCCCTTGTGACCCGGCGCGGCCAGCAGATCAATGCCGGTCCCGATGACATCAATCGGTTCGCTGCCCGCCGACTGGGCCGCATCCACCAGGAACAGCGCACCGGCCTCCCGGGCGATTACCCCCATGCTGTCGATTGCCTGGATTGCGCCGCATACATTGGAGATATGCGCCAGGGCGATCATGCGGGTGGTGGGCCGCAGGGCGCGCCTGACATCGGCGGGGTCCACCATCCCCGTGCCATCGGCCCTGACCACGGTTACCTCCACTCCCGATGCGCGCAGGGCAACCAGGGGGCGCATCAGCGAGTTGTGTTCCATGGAGCTGGTGATCACGTGGTCGCCGGGGACAAGAACGCCCCGAAGAGCCAGGTTGAGCGCCTCGGTGGCGCTGTGGGTCATGATGATCCGCGAGGAGTCGGGAATGGAAAACAGGGTGGCGATCGCTTCCCGCGTCTGGAGCAGCAGGCGTCCCGCCTCCAGGGAGCGCCGATGCCCCCCGCGCCCCGGCGAGGCGCCGATCTCGCGCATGGCATGCATGACCGCCTGGTAGACGGATTCCGGCTTGGGATGGGATGTAGCTGCGTTGTCGAGATAAATGGTCATGGGTAATCGTTTCACCTGAATCCGTGACGCCTCCATGCTTTCGCTGGTCCGGAAGGCCTCTGCCTTTGCGCTTTAAAAGTTTTCGACAATCAGTCGCAGCACCAGCAACGTGAATGAGTTGTCACGACAGGGCGGTGTGCGGGCCCCGGCTCTTCCGGGCACTACAGCATTCCGGCGTCACGGATTCAGGTTTCAGGGCAGGATGGGCGGCTGGTCGGACAGCCAGGGAAAGACCTGTACCAAGCCGAAACGCGAATCCCGTGAACTGTCGGATATTTTGGACAAAATAGCTTTGCCTTCGCTTTCGCCCCACCAGTTCTGCACGGCAACGACGTCTTCCCGTCCGGTGTTGGAAAGGTTGAAACCGCCGTTACCCCGGAAGGCGCACCCCCAGATCGTTGCCCGGCCGTCCTCGACCCTCAGGGCGTCGTGCCCGTTATCGGCAAAAAGAGACCGGTTGACCTTCATGCGGGTGGAGCCGAGGCGCAGGGCAGTATCCTTATTGAACAAGAAGCGTGTCATGAAGATCTGTCCCTCTCCGCCCGTCACCACGGCCCCGGCGCCATTGGAGGAGATGCTGCCGGAACTGATCCTGAGGCGGCATTCCTCGGCCAGAATCCCATACTGGCCGTTATCGGTCACGCTGGTTGCCGCCAGGACGACCGACGAGCGCGACAGGGACATGCCCAGACGGTTCGTGCTTACACTGCTGTCGCGCAGCTCGAATTCGCAGTCATGGACCTCGACTCCCGTCTCGCAGGCGGAAAAACTCGACGACTCGATACTGACAACGCTGTCGCGCACCACCATTCCCGTTTTTGAAAGGGCAACCCGCGCGGACTTGGCAGTAAAGGCCGAGAAATGCGCTTCAATACCCGTTTCAGCCCCTTCGACGGCGGCATGTTCAAACTGGTTGCGCTTTTCGGTGGAAAGCAGCAGGATACCGCCCCAATCACCTTTGACCGGTGTGGGGGCGTCCGAAGAAAACAGGATCGGGCGCTCGGCCGTACCGATACACTGGATGCGTCCCATGATCACCAGGCGGGCCTTTTTGAGCCCCCCACCGTGGGCAAAGCGCACCGCGGTCCCCGGCTCTATGCGGAGCGTCGCCTGGGGAGCAACCACCAGGGCCCCTTTGACCAGCACGGTCCCGCGCCAGGTAACGTCTTCGGTGATGGTCGTCTGTTCGTAGCGGAGGTCGGCATGGCTGTCGGAGCCTTTCCCGGGAGGCGCTGCCGGCGCATCGAAGACATGGGAGACCGCCGGGCGGGCCGGATCAAGAGGGACAAGGCCCGACAACCGGGCGGAGATGGCGTTTCCGTTGACCGGGTTTGCTTCGCGCGCAACAGAGGTATTTTGGCAGCTGGCCGGCGGCGGGATCATGAGACAAATGGCGATGCTTGCGAAAGCAAAAATCTTCACATGGTGCTCCATTCGGTAATGAGCACGTTCTACCACACTGCGGCGCCACTGTAAATTTTTTGTTCACCCGGATTCGTGTCGCTGTTACGGATTCGGGGTTCATTTCAGCAGGTTATGTTTGTCGTAAATATTCTGTTGACTTGTCATATATGTTGTGGTTTATTTCCAATGCTCCACCAAATGTTGTGGTTTTGCGCAGGTAAACCATACTACCCCAATTGCTCAATATAATTCAATTTTTTTCGCCACAAGGAGAACCGCCCATGAAAAAGGAATCCCCCCTCGACACAATCCCCGGCCTTTCCAAAAATGCCGCAACCGTCCTTGAAAAACGCTACCTGAGGCGTGATGCCGAGGGCAAGGTGCTGGAGACCCCGGCCGACATGTTCCGCCGGGTGGCCGACACCATTGCGGCTCCCGATAAAAAGTTCGACAAAAAGGCCGACCTCAAAGGCTTGTCCGATACGTTTTACCGCATGATGGCCAACTTTGAGTTCCTTCCCAACTCCCCGACCCTGATGAACGCCGGCCGCCAGCTGGGGCAGCTTTCGGCCTGTTTCGTTCTTCCGGTGGGCGACTCCATGGAGGATATCTTCGACGCGGTCAAATTCACCGCCCTGATCCACAAGTCCGGCGGCGGAACCGGTTTCTCGTTCTCGCGCCTGCGTCCGGCCAACGACGTGGTCAGCTCGACTACCGGCATCTCCAGCGGCCCGCTCTCCTTCATGCGGGTGTTCGACATCGCCACGGAAACCATCAAGCAGGGCGGCACGCGTCGCGGGGCCAACATGGGCATCCTGCGGGTCGATCACCCCGATATCATGAATTTCATCATGTGCAAGGCGGATCAGAAGCATCTCAACAACTTCAACATCTCCGTCGGTTTGACCGAAAAATTCATGCAGGCCGTGGAGCGGGACGAAGAGTATGACCTGATCAACCCCCGCGACAAAAAGGTCTTTGGCCGGCAAAACGCCCGCAAGGTCTTTCACCGCATCGTGGTGCAGGCCTGGGAAAACGGCGAGCCGGGCATCATCTTCCTGGATCGCCTCAACCGCGACAACCCCACCCCGCTGGTCGGCGAGATAGAATCCACCAACCCCTGCGGCGAGCAGCCGCTGCTCCCCTATGAATCCTGCAATCTTGGTTCCATCAACCTGGCGAAATTCGTCAAGGACAATGCCGTTGACTGGAAAAGGCTGAAAACCGTGGTGCATGACTCGATCCACTTTTTGGATAACGTCATCGAGGCCAACAACTATCCCCTGCAGCAGATCCACGACATGACCCACGCCAACCGCAAGGTCGGCCTGGGGGTCATGGGATGGGCCGACATGCTGATCCTCCTGGGGGTGCCCTACAACTCCGACGAGGCGATCAAGCTGGGCAAAAAGGTGATGAAGTTCATCAACGACGAAGGGCACCTGGCATCCGAGGAACTGGGCAAGCAGCGCGGCTCCTTCCCCAACTTCAAGGGCTCGATCTTCGACAAGAAGAGTGCGCCGCCCATGCGCAACGCCACGGTCACCACCATCGCGCCCACCGGCACCATCTCGATCATCGCCAACGCCTCCTCCGGCGTGGAGCCGCTCTTTGCCGTTTCCTTCGTCAAGAACGTCATGGACGGCACCAAACTGGTGGAGGTCAACCCGGATTTCGAGCGGGTCGCCAAGGAACGGGGCTTCTATTCCGAAGCGTTGATGCAGAAGATCGCCGAACACGGCACCGTCCACGATATCCCCGAGGTGCCGGAAGACGTGCGCAAGGTGTTCGTCACTGCCCACGACATCACCCCCGAGGACCATATCCAGATGCAGGCCGCCTTCCAGCTCTACACCGACAACGCGGTCTCCAAGACGGTCAATTTCCCCAACTCCGCCACCATGGACGATGTGGAAAAGGTCTACATGCTGGCCTACGAGACCGGCTGCAAGGGCGTCACCATCTACCGTGACGGCTCCCGCGACGAGCAGGTGCTCTCCACCGGCAAGAAAGAGGAACAGCAGGCCGCCGTGGCCGCCACGCCGGTGGAAGAAGAAAAGAAGGCCGTCAAACGCGACCGGCCAAAGGCGCTCAAGGGGTGGACCTACCAGATGCAGACCGGTTGCGGCCCCCTCTACGTGACCGTCAACGAGGACAACACCGGACTGTTCGAACTCTTCACCACCATGGGCAAGGCCGGCGGCTGCGCCGCATCCCAGAGCGAGGCCATCGGCCGCATGGTATCCCTGGCCTGGCGCAGCGGCGTCCAGGCCCGCCAGGTCATCAAGCAGCTCCTGGGGATCTCCTGCCACTGCCCCTCGGGCTTCGGCGACAACCGCATCCTCTCCTGTGCCGACGCCGTGGCCAAGGCGATCCAGGCCCACATGGTGGCCAACGGCTACGACGTCAACGCCGAAACCGCCACCCAGGAGCGGGGCGCCTGCCCCGATTGCGGCGGCATCATCGAGCACGAGGGCGGCTGCTGCGTCTGCCGCGTGTGCGGGTATTCGGAATGCGCGTAACCGTTTTTGCCTGTACCTCCCCCTTTGACAAAGGGGGATTGAGGGTGATTTGCCGTTAACACAAACCGGCGCTGCGGAATTATTCCGGGCGCCGGTTTGTGTTTTGATAATTTGCAGGTATTGACGGAGCTGGATGCTGTAATGGAGCGTATATATTCGGCTGTTCGGGAGCGGATTGAGGCAAATCCCCTCTGACCCCCCTTTTGTAAAGGGGGGATAATTAATCCTATTTCTGGATCATCCCACCATGCCCAAGGAACTGACCCATTGGCTGCTGGCCGAACGATCCCTGGCCGGATTGGACGACACGAGCCGCCTCTCTGCCCTCATACGCGAAAACCGGGCTCTGTACCAGGCCGGTGCGGTCCTGCCCGACACCCTGCTGCACCTCGTCGCCGGCCCCGACAGTCCGACAGCCCTGAGGCTGGCCCATCAGTTCCACGACACCATAGGCAATAGTTATGCACCGCTCATCCGGATCGAGGAGAGCTTTGGGGCAAAGGGCCTTCCTGCGGGACTACTGGCCTGCCTGCTGGGGGTGCTTTCCCACATGGAGGCCGACATTGTCTTCCATCCCTTCGTCTATGCCCACAGCGGCACCGGGGACATCGGTCGCCATTACCGGGTGGAGACCGCCCTCGATTGCCATTTTTCCCGTCACGGCACCCGTATTCCGGCACAGCGGCTGGATGCCCTCGTGACTCCCGCCATCCGGGCCGAACTGGTCACGGCCTGCGCTCTTTTGTTCGACCCCATGGGCGAACTGCCGCGCCAGGCACTGGAACGGGCCCTGGCGCTCCACTGCCGCATTCAGGCCATGTACGACAGTACCTTCTGGAAGCTGACCGCCCGCCTGCTGGCGTGCCTGCCGGTCCGCCTGCTCCGGCATGCCCGCCACCTGTTCTACCCCCTGACCAGGTCCGGGGATGATCCCGGCGAATTGCTCGGCACCTGGCGGCACCCGGTCACGGGCAAAGAGCAGACCGGGACGCCCGATGGCCTGGCACAGGAGGTGGTGCACCGCACCGTGGCCCTGTTTCGGCGGATCGACGCCGAGGGCGGCTTGAAAAATCCCCTGAGCTCTCCACCGGGAGAAAACCTGCTGACCGGCCTCTACGGCGTCGGCTACCGGGAGATGGAAAAACATCCGGCGTGAGAGAGATTGCTTCCCCGTTCCGCAAACCTCAACTATAATGCCTCCATGAGTACGCCAGCCTTTATCCTGATCGTCACCTCGGCGGTAATGCACGCTCTCTGGAACCTGCTGGTGAAGCGCAGCCGCCACAAGACCGTCTTCATCTGGTGGATGTTCATAGCCGCCACCCTGCTCTTCAGCCTGTGCCTGCCGCTGGTGGGCGAACCGTTCCGCTGGCCCGGCGTCAAAACCGTGTTCATGATCGCCATCGGCGCGCTCTGCTATGTCCTCTACCACCTCCTGAACGGCCGCGCCTACCGGGGCGGCGACCTTTCGGTCGTGTATCCCCTGTCCCAGACCTCCATGATCTACGTGCCCATCTGGGGCATGATCCTGTTGCGGGAACACCTGTCCCCGGCGGGCGTCTGCGGTATCCTGCTGGTGATCCTCGGGACCTTCTCGGTGCAGATGCAGCGCCTTTCCCTGCTGGAACTGGTGCGCCCCTTCCGCAACCTGCACAGCCAGTCGGTCCAGGCTGCCCTGGCTGCCGGGTTCATCTACTCCATCGGCTCCATCGCCGAGAAAACCGGGGTCAGGAACTACTCCCCCCTGTATTTCACCTATTTCCTGGTGCTGTCCATGCTGGCCATGATGACCGTCAACCTGGCGCGGCCCAAGTACCGCCCGCACATCGGCCAGGAGTTGCGCGAGCACTGGAGTTTGGTGCTATGGAGCGGGCCGATCATCATGGCCTCGTTTCTCACCTTCCGCTACGGCCTCAACCTGTCGCCGGTCAGCTATGCCGTGCCGGTCCGTCAGGTCAGCATCCTGGTGGGGGTCGTGATCGGCATCCTGTTCCTCGGAGAGTCGTTCGGCAGGATCAGGCTGGGCTCGGCCCTGCTCATCCTGGCCGGGGCTGCCTTGATCAGGCTCGGATAACATAACCATGAACACGACCATCGCCTTTTTGAAAGAGCTGTTCCCCCCATCCTGCCACGGACGCATCCTCCTGGTGGGCGGCTATGTGCGGGATCATCTGCTGGGACGGGAGGGGTCCGACCTGGACCTGGTCACCCGCCTTGATGAAGCGGAGCTGCATGCCTGCGGCTTCCGCCCGGTGGCTCCCAGGAGCACGACCCCCATCTGGTTCAGGCACGACCCGGCGTTCGGTTCCATCGAGGTGACGCTGCTGGCAGACCTGGGCGACGCCCTTGCCGGGGACCTGGCCCGGCGCGATTTCACCGTCAATGCCATGGCCATGACCCTGGACGGGCAGGCCATCGACCCTCTGGGTGGCAGGCACGACCTGGAAAAACGGCTCCTGGCCCCCTGCTCTTCCAACTCGTTCGCAGATGATCCGCTGCGCATCTTCCGCGCCTTCCGCTTCGAGGCCGACGGCTGGCGGATGACGCCCGCAAGCGAGGCGCTCATCCGAAGTCGGGAGTGGCGACAGCCGTTGAGCCTGCTGCCGGTGGAGCGCTTTTCGCGGGAGATGGTGAAAGCCCTGGAGGGTGCGGAACCTGAACGTTTTTTCAACCGCATGCTCCAGTTCAATGTGGGTAGCAACTACCTGCCGGAACTCTTTGCCATGCCCGCCATCCCGGCCGGGCCGGTGCAGCACCATCCCGAAGGGGACCTGTTTACCCATGCGGTGCAGGTGCTGCAACGGGTGGCCGCGCATGCCCATGCCCCCTTGGCCCGGTTCTGCGCCTTTTTTCACGACATCGGCAAACTGGCCACCGCCCCGGCGTTCTATCCCAAACACCACGGCCACGAGAACGCCGGGGGCGACCTGGCCCGCACCCTGTGCGGGCGTCTGCGCCTCTCCTCCGATTACCGCGCGGCCCTGGTCTGGACCAGCAAACTGCACGGCCTGCTCAATCGGTGGGATGAATTGCGGGATTCCACCCGGTTGAAGACGGCACAGCAGGCCCAGAAAGCCGGGATCGGGGAGATCCTGCCCCTGGTGGCGGCGGCAGACAAGCCGGATGGCTCGTTTGCGCTGGAAGCGTGGGAGCAAACCGTCCGGGTCGCCGCCATGACCACGGTGGAGTTGGGGATCGATGAGGCCCGGCTGGGGGGAATAGCGCCGGGAAAACGGGCGGATTTTATCTTGCAGAGAAGGGTTGAAGTGCTGAGAGGCGGGGGTGGTGGGTAAACCGTACTGCAAATTTGGATTTTGGGCGGCCTGAACCTTGCGGGCTTCCTAAGGATAAATGGCTGGGTGAAGTTGTTGAAAAGATAAAGGGGATTCTAAAATTTGAAATTTGTAGGCCTGACCCCTAGCTTTTCCTTTTGATTTTTTCTTATCAGCCGCCCACACATTTGTTGCTACAATCACCATCACCAAAATTATTAAAATCCGATTCATAATCCCTCCTTGCTTCTTCAAGTTTTCAACGGAGCTGGGGAAAATCGGCCAGGGTCAGACCTACAAATTTCAAATTTTCAACATAACCATTACAATAGCCGGGCCATGGTTCACTCTTTTGATGACAAGATTGCCTCTTACCCTCTCAAAAGAATACCATACATTTTTGAAATTTGTAGGCCTGACCCTAGCCTGTTTTCATGACCTCCATCCTATAATCCTATACTTTACGCCGAGCCGTGCAATGCCTTCATTGCCGTTTCCGGTTCTCTGTCGAAGATAGTCAGCAGGGCCGCCGCTGCACCGGTCGGGTTGCGCCGATGCTGTTCCCAGTTTTGGAGGGTCTTGACCTTCACGCCGATCATGGCGGCAAACATGGCCTGCGATAGCCCGGTTTTTTCCCGCACCGTCTTTACGTCCGGCGGCTGAACGGTAAACACCCGCGAAGGCTGAATCTCTCCCTTGGCGATGGCAACCGCTTCTTTCATGCTCTGGTGCAATTGATCGAAAAGTTCTTTATCCATGACGTTCCAACTCCTTTACCAGTGCCTTGAGCAGTGCTGTTTGTTCCGGCTCAAGATTTTCCTGCTTTGCCTTGGTGTATGCCAGCAGCATGTATGTTTTGTCCTTCGATACCTGCCAGTAGTAGATCAACCTGGCGCCGCCCCGCTTGCCTCTACCTGGCAGGGCGAAGCGGAGTTTCCTGATACCGCCGCCCCCCGGTATCAGATCGCCGGTGTGCGGATTTTTAGCGATATCATCTTGTAAAAGGCGGTAGCTGTCGTCAGGCAGCAGTTCCGTAATCAGCTTGGTGAATACCGGGGTTTCAATGAATTCCATGCCTGCACCTTATTATCCGCCATTGGCGGATTAAGTCAAGATTTGATTTGCTGATTCTTCTTAGGAAATTGATCAGAAATTGACCAGAGGCAGACCTACAAATTCCAAATTTTCAACATAACCATTACGATATCCTCGTCAGTCATGGCGTCGATCCGTGCCCAATCAGTTTTTGATTGTTTTTTCAAATCGTGCTTTCTCACGGCTGTTTGCCTTTCGCAGAGAAATTATCCGTATTTTTATATTTACAGCCAAATGATTGTGTCCAAGGTTGTCTGGCCGGACTTTTCCAAAGGATACTCGATTGCCGGCGGGATACCAGTGTTCATCAGCAAAACTGCTGATTTTACCTGCCTGACCCTTGGGGTCCTTCGTGCCTCCGTGAGCTTGAGCGAACGATAGTGAGCGGGTGAGAGAACGGTGGTGCTTGTGACCCTGCCAGTTTATTCCGACATCTTCAGCCGGAAGATCCACACCGCCGCCACAAAGGTCAGCAGGGCCGTGATCGCCACCTGGAGCGCGAAACCCACGGGAAAGACGCCGCTGACCAGGGACTGGCGGGCGCCCTCGAACAGGGCCGTGGTGGGCAGCGCCCTGACCCAGGGGACGACGTTGGCCGGGTAGGAGGAGAGCGGGAAGAACAGGCCGGACATGAAGATCAGCGGCATGATGAAGATCGCCTCGATCCTGCCGATGGTCTCGGGCTTGTCCATGACCGTGCCGCAGATGACGCCGGCGCAGGAGAACAGGGCCGAGCCGGGTATGAGGAAGACCAGGTATCCCAGGAGGTGGTCCGGCGAGAAGCGGAACGGGGTGATGGCGAAGATCACCAGCGCCACGGCCAGCCCCTTGACCAGCCCATGGGAGAAGCCGGACATGATCTTGGCGATCACGATCTCCGAGACCGAGATGGGGGTCACCCGGTAGGATTCGATGGTGAACTGCACCTTGCGGTGGAACCAGAGGCTCCAGGTGCTCTCGCTGTAGGCCGCGTTGACCGCGGTCATGGTGATGAGCCCCGGTGCGATAAACAGGCTGTAAGGCACGCCGTCCACCAGGCCGATGTACCCCTTCATGCCGATGCCGAACGCCAGGTAGATGGTCATGGGGTAGGCCACCACCGCCACCAGTTCGGATAATATGCTGCGGCGCAGGACCAGCATGTCGCGGCGCCAGATGGCGAAGGCTCCTCTGAGCACTACTCCCTCACCTTCTCGCCGGTCAGGCTGAAAAAGACATCTTCCAGCGTCTGCTCCCGCAGGGCGATGCGCCGCACCGGGGCCCCGTTCAGGGCCGTGACCACCTCGGAAAGGCATTCCCAACTGGCGAGCCCCACACAGACCGCACGTCCGTTCACCTCGATCTCGCGCACGCAGGCCATATCACGGAGCATGGCCCCGTACCGTGCGGCATCCTCCCCGAATTCTATCAGATAGAACGTTCCCCCGGTCAGGCGGTCCTTCAACTCCTGGGTGCTGCCCAGAGCGATCAGTTTGCCGTGATCCATGATGGCAATCCGGTCGCAGAGCTGTTCGGCCTCTTCCAGGTAGTGGGTGGTCAGAAAGATGGTCATGCTGCCGGCGATGGACTTGATATAGTCCCACACCGCCCGCCGCGACTGGGGATCGAGCCCGGTGGTCGGCTCGTCCAGAAAGAGCACCCGCGGCTCGTGCAGCAGCGCACGGGTCACCACCAGGCGGCGCTGCATGCCGCCCGAATAGGTATCGGGAAAGTCCTTCTGCCGGGCCGCCAGCCCCATCAGCTCCAGCAACTCGTCGATCCGTTTCCGGTAGTGCCTGCCCTCCATGCCGTGCAACCGGGCATGCAGCTCCAGATTTTCCCGGGCCGTCAGGTAACGGTCCAGGCTGTTTTCCTGGGGCACCACCCCGATCAGGCGGCGGATCGCGCGGCCGCTCGTGCGGGTATCCAGCCCCTCGATAAGGGCCTCGCCCGAGGTCTGGCGCATCAAGGTCGTCAGGACGCGGATCAGGGTGGTCTTGCCGGCGCCGTTCGGCCCCAGCAGGCCGAAGATCGACCCCTGGGCCACTTCCAGGTCGAAGCCTTCCAGGGCGGTCAGGTCGCCGTAGCGTTTGGTGAGGCTATGGGTGGTTATGGCTGCGGGCATGGCAATCTTAACCGGGAAACGTGTTAGTGAGGCACACGTATTCTCCCGCCGCCGTCAGACGGTTCGCCAGCCAGGTCTGCCAGTGGTTCTGGCCGGAGCCATGCCAGCCGTGGACGATCAGAAAGCCTCTCGATTTTTGTTGCGTGAACATTCAACCTCGCTAGTCCGGGATGCGTAACGGCACAGTGACGAAACCTGATGCCATTTGTCTAAATAAAACCTTCCAGCGGACCACCTTTGACACCCAACATTTCAATCTTTCGTTCAACTTCCGGATCATCCTCCAGCACCGGGGCGTGGAACGGCTTCACCCGGGCATCGATCACCAGCGGCCCACGGCATCCCCAGTGTTTTGCGCGCAGCGATGCGCCGATGCCGTAGATGTCCGTGGCCGGGTTGGAGCGGGTGAAAGCCACCCAGAGGAAATTATTGAGGGTAGCCGCCGTAAAGGGACTGTCATCGCAGATAATAATCAGGGGGAAGCCGTCGAAAAAGGCCCTTTCGCCGTAAAAACGGCAGAATTCCTCCAGGGCCGGGTCGCCCTCCCCTCTCCCCTGCCCCGACCGTGGTCCCTGAATGGCCAGGATACCGGGCAGGCACACTGCGGCGGGGCCGAAACCGGCCGGCAGTTCCAGGCCGGCCGGCACCTCGGTCGCCAAGGTGCGCCGCTTCGGACCGGCGGCGGCGATGACCACCTTGGACCCCTCGTTGAGTCCGGTGCCGCTGTAATCCAGGGTGTCGATAGTGGTCGCCGTCTGGAAGTGCATGTCGGAGCGCCAGTCGGCCCGTTCCAACACATGGCGGAAAAAGGCTGCGATGTCGTGGGTGTGCAGGCCGGGGGCGTCTTCATGGGCGGCGATGAACAGGTACTTGGCCAGGGAGAGCTGCCCCTGGCCGAGGATGGCGTTGGCGATGGTCAGAAGCTCCTGGGGCCGGCGTTCCTGCGCATAGGGCACATAACGCTCGCTGGCTACGGTCAGCAGGAGGGGATGCACGCCGGCGGCGTCCACTGCGTGGACCTCTTTCACGCCGGTGACCACCGCGGGGATCAGGGGGCCGGTCAATTCATGGATAAAGGCGCCGAAACTGGTGTCCTCCTGGGGGGGGCGCCCGACCGTGGTAAAGGGCCAGATGGCATCGCGCCGGTGATAGACCGCCTCCACCTGGATGAAGGGGAAATCGTGGGCCAGGCTGTAGTAGCCGAGATGGTCGCCGAAAGGGCCTTCGGGCAGGGTTTTGCCGGGATCGACCACCCCGCAGATGCAGAAATCGGCTTCGGCCGAGACCGGCAGGTGCCCCGGCAGGCGCGTCATGGGGATGCGATGGCCGCCCAGAAGCCCGGCAAAGGAAAGTTCCGGCATCCCCTCCGGCAGCGGCATGACCGCCGCCACGGTCAGGGACGGGGCTCCGCCCACAAAGATGTTCACCCGCAGCAGGTCGCTCCGCTCGATGGCCTCGGCGTGGTGGACTCCGATACCGCGCTGGATCTGGTAGTGCAGGCCCGCCTGCTGGTCGGGGACATAGCTGTTGCCGGAGATCTGTACCCGGTACATCCCCAGGTTGGACGCGCCGAAGCCAGGTTTGGCCGGGCTTTCGGTGTAGACTTGCGGCAGGGTTATGAAGGCCCCTCCGTCATTGGGCCAGGATACGACTTGGGGCAGGCTGGACAGGGTGGTGCGGCATTCCAGCACCGGCGCATGGGACACGGTCCTGGGCAGGAGATGGCACGCCGCAAAAGGGGTCTTCAGGGCGTCCAGCGGATGTTTGATCAGGGAAAGCGGGTTGATCTTGGCGTCAACCAGGCGGCGGATACCTGCCAGGCTGTCACGGAAGATGAAGCGGGTGCGCTCCAGGGTGCCGAACAGGTTGCCCAGCAGGGGGAAACGACAATTGGCCGGGTTGGTGAAGAGCAGCGCCGGGCCGCCGGCCCGGTAGACGCGCCGCTGGACGGCGCCGATCTCGAGACGGGGGTCGAGCGGCGCGCTGATGCGCACCAGCATGCCGTGGCGCTCCAGGTCGCCGACGCATTCCTGCAGATTACGGTATCCCATATCGGCCGCCCGCCTATTGAAGCTTCTTGATGATCATTTCGGTCTGGCGCAGTTTTTCCCGCATCGTCAGGATCTCCTGGCGCGACGGTTCATCGGTGATCCGCTCCAATCCCTGGCTGAGCATCTTCTGCGCTTCATCGAAGTGGCCGTCCTTGTGGCGCATCCGCGCCAGCGCCACAAGGTACTGGGAGTTATCCGGGGCAAGGTCCACCGCCTTGCGCAACGCGGCTTCGGCCTCCGTCCCCTTGCCATCCTTGGTATCCTTCAACGCTTCTTTAAAATACACCAGGGCGATGATTTCGTTGACTTCCCTGCGGTCTTCCTTCGCCTCAAGCCGGGCGGCCGCCTGTTCGAGAAAGGAGATCGCCTCGCCGTAGCGGCCGCTGCGGATATATACGGCCATGACGGCGTGGATGCTATCCTTGCTCTGGGGATTGAGTTGATAAGCCCGCATCAGGACCTTCAACGCCGCTTCATACTCTTCCCGGGCCAGTAGCGTGCGCCCCTCCTGAACCAACTCGTTGACACGAAGCCTGGCGAGCACCGCTTTGAGGGATTCGTCGGTGATGGTAGTGATCCGCTGGTCATAAAGGGCGTTGAATTCCCTGGTGCGGCCAAGCTTGCCATAGCAGTTCGCCAGCCCCCTGATGTAGTGGGTCAGTTGCGGGGACCCCGGTGCGAAGACGGAATCGGCCAGTTTGAGGGACTTCTCGAAGAATGGCACCGCCTCCTCGCAGAGATCGTTCTGGGCGAGAAGAAAGGCATGGTACAGCGTGGCCTGGGCTTCAAACAGGTTGGTCAGCCGTTGGAGAGCACCGGAAGCGCCCTTTTCATCCTTGATGTAATTCAAGGTCAGGCGTCCGAAATCAAACGTGCAGTGGTTGACCGTTGTGGTGCCGTTCAACACCCCTGAAAGTGTTGTGCCGGAACGGGTCAGGGTAAGGGTGGTTGCATCGCCATCCTCTCCGGGATAGCTGATCTTCAGATGGGCCAGGTCTGAGCCGGAAAACTTGCCGACGGCAATCCCCTCGCTTTCAAGGTAGCCGCCCAGACCCGGTTGTGCCGTATCTTCGACTATAATCAGGTTTGCGGAGTGATTCCCCAAGACCCCCTCGCAGACCTTGCTGGGCGCGGTTACGGCCTCCATGGTCCCACGGTAAAGCTGTATTCCCGCCCAGGCCGGCGCCGAGGCGAACAGCAAAAGATGCAAAAACAACATCCGGACAACAGCGACTCTCATACTTCCGGCACCTCTCTCCACATCACGCAATCATGGGACGGCTATTTTTTGCCTCAGGTTATCATTGTAATCTGACAAACACAATCAGGATTGCGGCACCTCGTGCCGGCCTTGGCACCGATAGCATCTCCCGCAAAACAACATAACATCATGCCATTTGAAACAACCCCCCAGAAATTTTGCGTCTGTTTAAGATAAGGCTCTTGCGCAAGCAACAATCGTATTGTAAAATAAAACATCATCTCATATATGGATAAACATTCATGAACCCTGGTCGGTAATCACAAGCGCAAGGAGGTTGCACATGTTTAGAAAGATTCAGGTAGCGGCGTTGGTCCTGATACTGTCATTACCGGCGGCGGCTCAAGCCGCCAGGGTAAAAATCGGCTTTATCAACTCGATTACCGGTCCCGAGGCCCCCATCGGAGAGAATCTTACAAACGGGGTTACGCTGGCCCTGGAGGATCTGAAGAAAAAGGGGATCGATGTGGAACTGATCAAGGAGGACGACACCGGAAAACCGGAGAAGTCCATGGCGGCCTTTGAAAAAATGGCTACCCGCGACAAGGCTGCCGGCATCGTGGGGCCCTACAGCTCCAAGTGCGCCAACGCCATCGCCAAGTTGGCCGAAAAATATAAAACCCCGCTGCTCATCCCGGTGGCGTCGAAAGAGGAGATTACCCGGCAGAATCTGAAATGGACCTTCCGCTTGAGCGCCACGACCTACGATTACGCCACCATCCTGCTTGACATGGCGACTAACCTGGGCAAGCCCAAGACCATAGCCATCATCAACGAGAACACCGATTTCGGCACCTCGGGAGCCAAGTCGGCAAAGGATTATGCCGGTAAAAAGGGCATCAGGGTCGTGGCCGAAGAGGCCTATGCACCGGGCTCACCCGACTATCGCTCCACCCTGACCAAGATAAAATCCAAAAACCCCGACTTGGTCTTCATGGTTTCGTACGTGGCTGATGCCATCCTGCTCATGCGCCAATCCCGCGAGATCGGCATCACGCCCCAGGCCTTCCTCGGGGCGGGCGCCGGTTTTGCCACCGTGGCGTTTGCCAAGGAAAAGGCCATCTCCAACAACGTCTTCTCCAGCACCCAGTGGACCGGCGACGTGAACTGGCCGGGAGCCAAGGACTTCGACAAACGCTATATCGCCAAGTTCGGCAAGGAGCCCACCTACCACGCGGCCACCGCCTACGAGTCGATGATGATCATGGCTGAAACCGCGGCCAAGGCCGGCGACAACCGGGACAAGGTCCGATCCGCCTTGAAGAGCGGCACGTGGAACGGCATCATGGGCGAGGTGAAATTCGCCGACTACGAGGGCTACACCAACCAGAACAGGCACCAGATGCTGGTGGAACAGATCCAGAACGGCCTGCATCAGACGGTCTATCCGCCCAAGTACGTTTCCAAGAAACCGGTCTATCCGTTCCCGGGCTGGAAGTAGCAAGCTGAACATACCGAGGGGCGGAGCACGCCGCCCCTCCATCCTTCGGAGACCCTCCCATGGCCATCTTTCTTCAATCCCTCATCAGCGGCATCCTGGTCGGAGGCGTCTACGCCCTGATCGGCATCGGCATGACCATCATCTTCGGCGTCATGCGGGTGATAAACTTTGCCCACGGCGACCTGTTGATGCTCGGCATGTACGGGACCTTCTACCTGTTTACCCTGTTCAACATCGATCCGTTCATCTCGATCGTCATTATCATACCGCTCATGTTCCTCTACGGCGGCTTTCTGCAGAAGGTCTTCATCAACCGCATCATCGGCTCGTTACCCCAGAACCAGATCCTGCTGACCATCGGGCTGGGCCTGATCATGAGCAACAGCGTCATGCTGGCCTTCACCTCCGACTACAAGATCCTTTCCACCTCCTACTCCTCCAGCAGTTTTGACATTCTGGGCATCTCCGTCTCCACACCGCTTTTGATCTCCTTTGCCATAACGGCGGCCATCACCGCGGCGCTGTACTGGTTCCTGATGAAGACCGATACCGGCCAGGCCATCCGGGCCACGGCCCAGGACCGGGAGGCGGCCCAACTGATGGGGATCAATGTGAAACGCATGTCCATAATCGCCTTCGGCCTCGGCGCCTCCCTGGTAGGCACGGCGGGCGCCCTGATCTCGCCGACCTACTATATCTTTCCCCAGGTGGGAAGCACCTTTACCCTCAAGGCCTTCGTCATCACGGTGCTGGGAGGCATGGGGAGCATTGTCGGCGCCACCCTGGGAGGTGTTCTGATCGGTGTGGCCGAGTCGATCGGCGGGGTCTATTTCGGGTCTGGCTGGAAAGAGGTGGTGGTATTCGTGCTGTTCCTGCTGGTGCTGCTGTTAAAGCCCTCCGGTCTGATGGGCAAATCCAACGTGTGACGGGGGCCGTGCGACCATGAAACCACTCTTCAAAAACATCGTCAGGGTTTTGGAAAACGTCACGGGGAAGGCCGGCTGCCGGACGCCCGGAACAGGGCAGCCTCAACATGACAAACAGGGCGTATCCGCTGCGGACGCCGCACAACAGCGCGGCTGGTTCTCCGCACTCGTTTTTCAGCAGCCTGCCTGCGGGATCGGCGTACTACCGGCACTAGCCGGGCTGGCCGCAGTCACCCTGCTCTTCCTGCTGCCCCGTTTCGTTGAAAACACCTATATTTTGCACATCATGATCCTGATCTTCATCAGTATCGTCATGGGATCAAGCTGGAACCTCCTGGGAGGCTACACCGGCCAGTATTCGGTCGGGCATTCCGCCTACTTCGGCATGGGGGCCTACACCACCATGATGCTGATGCAGTTTCGCCAGATTCCGCCCTGGTTCGGCATCTGGGCCGGCATGATCGTAGCCCTGCTGGTGGCGCTGATCATCGGCAGCATCTGTTTCCGCCTGCGGGGACCGTACTTCGTCCTGGCCTCCATCGCCGTGGCTGAGATATTCCGGGTATCGGCCCTGAACCTCAAGGCGATGACCAACGGCGCCGAAGGCATCCTGGCCACGGAGATTCCGCCGCTTACGATCGGCGGGACCCTCATCACCGATTTTTCGTCCAAGGTGCCCTTCTACTACACCGGCCTCGCATTCGTTCTGTTCGTCATCCTGGTTACCGGCCTGTTGCAGAACTCAAAACTGGGATACTATTTCCAGGCCATCCGGGAAGACCAGGATGCGGCCCACTCCCTGGGCATCAGCCTGACCTTCTACAAAAACGTCGCTCTCTCCATCTCGGCGGTGCTGACCTCGCTGGCCGGAAGCCTGTACGCCGTCTATGTCGGCTTTATCGATCCATCCACGGCCCTGGCCCTGGATCTGTCGGTGCAGATCGTTCTGATCTGCATCATCGGCGGCATCGGCACCATCTTCGGGCCGGTGATCGGGGCTCTGGTACTGGTGCCGCTTTCGGAGGCGCTCCGCAGCAACATGATCGGGGAAGCTCTGACAAATTCAGGCATCGTCAAGGCCGACTCGGCCTTCGGCAGCTTTCTGACCGAGAACCTGTCCCACGCCCATGTCCTGATCTACGGCGTCCTGGTGGTGGTGGTAATCCTCTTCATGCCCGACGGCGTGCTGGGATTCGTGAAGACGCTCACCGCCGGAAAACGGAAGGAGGCCGCCTGATGGCTATTCTCGAGATCAAGCACGTCAGCAAGTTTTTCGGTGGCCTGTCGGCCAATTCCGACGTATCCTTCGAAATAGGGCAAGGGACGATCATGGGCCTGATCGGTCCCAACGGCGCGGGGAAGACGACGCTGTTCAACTGCATCACCGGGTACTATCCACCTTCCAAAGGTGACATCGTCTTTGACGGCCGCAGTATGCACGGTCTCCAGCCGGACAAGGTCTGCAAGCTGGGCATGGCCCGCACCTGGCAAAAGGTGCGGCCGTTGGCCAGGATGAGCGTCGTGGACAATGTCATGGTTGGCGCACTCTGCCGGACCGGCTCACTGAAAAAGGCCCGCGACATGGCCATGGAGCAGATAAAGGTGGTGGGCCTGGATCATCGGTCCGGTTTTCCGGCCGGCGGTCTACCCATCGGCGAACGCAAGAAACTGGAGGTGGCCCGCGTCCTGGCGACACAGCCCAAACTGCTATTGCTGGACGAAGTCATGGGGGGACTCAATCCGGCTGAAAGCGAAGAGATCATCCAACTGATCCTGGCGATCAAGAAACGGGGCATCACCCAGATGGTCATCGAACATGACATGAAGGCCATCATGCGCATATCCGACCGGATCGTCGTACTCAATTCAGGCGAGAAGCTGGCGGAAGGATCACCTCAGGAGGTCGTCAGCAATCCGGACGTGGTGGCGGCATATCTGGGCAGCGAGTAACGTGACAACAAACATCCAGGGGTAGATATGCTCACCATCGACAAGCTCAATTTCAGCTACGGCGACCTGAAGGTTCTCTGGGATATCGACCTGGAGGTCCACAAGGGGGAAATTGTCACCGTTGTGGGTGCCAACGGCGCCGGCAAATCCACCACGCTCAAGAATATCTCCCGTCTGGTGAAGCCGACCTCGGGCGCCATCACCTTCATGGGGGAAAATCTGGAAAAGCTCGAATCCCATCAGGTGGTGGAACGCGGCATTGTTCAGGTCCCCGAAGGACGGAAGATCTTTCCCGAGATGACGGTTCTGGAAAACCTGCGCATGGGGTCGTACATCAAGAGCGCCAAAAAGGAACGCGAAGCGAATGTGGAACGGGTGTTCGCCATGTTTCCCCGCCTGAAGGAGCGCGAAAGGCAACTGGGAGGCACCATGTCGGGTGGTGAACAGCAGATGCTGGCCATAGGCCGGGGACTTATGGCCAACCCCAAGCTTTTGCTCCTGGATGAGCCGTCGCTGGGACTTTCGCCGCTGTTTGTCAAGATCATCTTCGAGATCATCCAGGAGATCAACCGGCAGGGGGTCACCATCCTGCTGGTCGAGCAGAATGTCTTCCAGTCCCTTAAGATCGCCCACCGCGCCTACGTCCTGGAGACGGGGCGGGTTGTCCTGACCGGGGCGGGAGCGGACCTGCTCGATAACGACCACGTCAAGAAGGCATTTCTGGGGATGTGATATGATCTTTACTTTCGTCTCTCACAGAGATCACTAAGGCACAAAAGAAAGCCAAAGACAGGGAGAAACTATTCTGTCGCGTAATCAAAGATAATTGGTTTTGAAGTTCCGGGGTTACAGGTTTGTCTCTGTGCCTTTGTGAGCTCTGTGAGAGACGAATTTTATCTTTAAAGACTTTTCTCGCGGGAATATGAAAGGAGCGGCCATGCAAACCGTCGAACAGTGGATGACCCGCAACCCGGTCACCATCGAGGAAAACGCCTCCATCATCGAGGCGATCCACCTTTTGAAGGAGAAGAACATTCGCCGCCTGCCGGTCACCCGCAAGGGAAAGTTCTGCGGCCTGATCACCGACCGGATGATCAAGGACTATTCTCCCGGCAAATCGACCCCCCTGGATACCTGGGAGGTGCACTACCTCCTCTCCAAGGCCACGGTCAAGGACGCCATGAACCCCACCCCCTACACCATCCTGCCCGATGCGCCCCTCTGCCAGGCCGCCCAACTGGTCCACGACCAAAAGCTCTACGGTCTGTGCGTGACCGACAAGAATGGCGACCTGGTGGGGCTTTTGACCACCACCAATTTCATGGAAGCACTTATCGCCATATGCAGCATGACATAACCGTACGAGATACTGGCGATCAGTGTTTGACGCGGGGGTCCAGGGCATCCCTGATCCCCTCCCCCAGCAGGTTGTAGGCCAGCACCGTCACCAGGATGGCCAGGCCGGGAAACAGGGAGAGCCACCAGGCAAATTCGATGTAATCCTTGCCGGAGGTGAGGATGTTGCCCCAACTGGGAGTCGGGGGCTGGACACCGATGCCGAGGAACGAGAGGGCTGACTCGGTCAATATGGCGCCGGCAATGCCCAGGGTGGCGGCTACCAGGGCCGGCGAGACGGCGTTGGGCAAGATATGGCGGAAGATGATGCGCCGGTCGGAGCAGCCGATGCAGCGAGCGGCCATGATGTAGTCCATTTCCCGGATGGAGAGGGTTTCGGCCCGCACCAGCCGGGCCACCCCCATCCACCCGGTCAGACCAATGACGATCATGATGTACCAGATGGACGGGCGCAGAAAGGTGATAACCGCCAGGATCAGGAAGAAGGTCGGAAAACAGAACATGATGTCAACGACCCGCATGAGGATGTTGTCGATCCAGCCGCCGTAGAAACCGGACACCACCCCCAGGATCGTACCGATCAGCACGGCGATTCCGGCCGCCACAAACCCGACCAGAAGCGAAATCCGCGCTCCGTAGATAATCCGGCTGAACACGTCGCGCCCCAGGTCGTCGGTGCCGAACCAGTGTTTCAGGGAAGGCGGTTCCAGAACCGCCCAGGCATTGATCTCATTGGGACTGTAATGCACAATAACGGGGGCCAGCAGGGCGACCGCCAGCATAAGCAGTACCACGATTGCGCCCGCCACGGCAAACCTGTTGCGCGCCAAACGTGGCCAGAAAACGGCGCAAAAATAGGAATGCTTTCCGATCACTGTGCCCCCCTCCCCTCCCTGATACGCGGGTCAGCCAGGGCGTAGCAGACGTCGGCGACCAGGTTGCCGATCAGGGTCAAAAGAGCGCCGATGATCACGATACCCATGACCACCGGGTAATCGCGGGCCATCACCGCCTGGTAGAAGAGCTGCCCCATGCCGGGAATGGCATAGATGGTCTCGAAGATGACGCTGCCGCCGATCAGTCCCGGAATGGCCAGGCCCGCCTGGGTGATCAACGGCAACAGGGCATTGCGCAGGGCGTGCTTGTAGATCACGACCCGCTCGGAAAGTCCCTTGGCCCGGGCGGTAGTGATGTAATCCTGGCCGATCACGTTCAGCATGGATGAGCGCATGTAGCGCGACAAACCCGCCAGGCTGCCGAAGGAGGCCACCAGGACCGGCATACAGAGATGCCGTGCCATATCCCCGATATAACGCAGCAGGCCATAACTGTCGCTCCCCAGGGTATGCAGGCCCGAAATGGGAAGCCAGTTCAACCTGACGCCGAACAGGTACATCAAAAGCAGCGCCAGCCAGAAGGTCGGCACGGCAAAGCCGACAAAGACAAAGACGGTGATTCCCTTGTCCAGCCAGGTATCCCGGTGGGTGGCGGCCAGAATGCCGATGGGGACCGCCAGGCCGAACTCCAGCACCAGGGCGATGATGTTGAGGGAAAGAGTAATGGGCAGGCGCTCCGAAATTTTATCCCTGACCGGCCGGCTATCAGAGGAAAAGGAGCGTCCCAGGTCCAGCCGCGCCAGCTTGCCGACCCAAGTGACATACTGTTCGGCCAGCGGCTTGTCCAGGCCGTAGAACTTGCGCAGCCGCTCACGGGCCTCCTTGCCCACCTTGGGGTTCATGGCCATCTGCATCTCCACCGGCTCACCCGGCGCCAGATGGACCACCGTGAAGGTGATCAGGGTGATGCCCACCATGAGCGGGATCAGCATCAGGATGCGTTTTAACAGGTACGTCGTCATAATATCATTCTCTCACAGAGCCGCCTTTAGCAGCTTGTTGAAAAACCCAGGTTGTTCAAAAATAGTCAGATCGTCGCACCCGCAGAAAGCCTCGCGGAGGCGTAGCAGCGCTACGCCGCACAAGGAGGCTTTCGAGGACGGCGGCGAGATGGCTGTTTTTCAACAACCTGCTAATACACCTGCTCGGCCTTGGGCACGTACCACTTGATCTGGTTATAGCCGATGCCGATCGGCGCCGGTTCCACGCCGCGGATGCGGGCGCTGACCACCGGCAGGGCGTCGGGCACGTAGAGAAAGGTATAGGGCTGCTCGTCGGCCATGATCTTCTGGATGCGGAAATAGGCTTTCTTGCGCTTTTCCATGTCAAAGGTGCTGCGCCCCTCAACCAGCAGGCGGTCCACCTCGGCGTTCTTGTAGCCGATGAAGTTCAGTTCCCCCGGATTGGTCTTGCTGGAATGCCACACATCGTACATGTCCGGGTCCGGGCTGGTGGTCCACCCCAGCATGACCGCTTCGAAATTCCCCTTGTCCACGAACTCCTTGAGGAACGTGGCCCACTCCACAATGCGGATCTTCACGTCGATCCCCACGTACCTGAGCCGTTGCTGGATGATCTGGGCCGTCAAAAGCCGCTGCTGGTTCCCCTGGTTGGTCAGGATGGTGAAGCTGAACGGTTTGCCGTCCTTCACCAGGATACCGTCGCTGTTCTTCTCCTTCCACCCGGCCTGGGCCAGGAGTTCGGCCGCATGTTTCGGGTCATAGGGGATATCCTTCACGTTCGGGTTGTAGGCCCAGCGGCCGGGAGCGATCGGCCCCACCGCCTTCCGGCCCATGCCGAACAACACGCCGTGGATCAATTCGTCCTTGTCGATGGCCGCCGTCAACGCCTGGCGGATGCGCTTATCCTTGAAGAGCGGATGGCGCAGGTTGTAACCCATATAAACATAACTGGATGAGGGATAACGATACTTGTTGAACATTGACGTGAAGCGCGCCCCGGTGGTCTGGCGGGCGTACTGCACCGGCGTCAGCCCCATCATGTCTACGGCGCCCGCCTTGAGTTCCATGTACATGGTGGAGGTGTCGGGGATGATGCGGTAGATGTAACGGTCGATCCAGGGCCGCCCCTCGAAATAGTCGTGATTGGCTTCCAGCACGATCTTCTGGCCGGCAACCCATTCCTTGAAGCGGTACGGCCCGGTGCCGATCGGCGCGCGGACCAGGGGGCTCTTGGTGATATCCTTCCCCTCCAGCAGATGCGCCGGAAGGATGCTGTTCCCCCACGATGCCAGGGCCGGCGCAAAGGGCGCGCCATAGGTCACCCGGACGGTATAGTCGTCGGGCGCGGCAATGTTCTTGACCTGTTTGAAGTCCTCGGCATAGGCGGTGGGGGTTTTGGGGTCGATGGTGACCCGATAGGTATAAAGAACGTCGCGGGCGGTGAAGGGGGCGCCGTCATGCCACGTAACCCCCTTGCGCAGGTGAAATGTGATGGTGAGCCCGTCCGGTGCGATTTCGAAGGACTGAGCCAGATCGGCGACAATGTTCAGGTTTTTGTCGTATTTGACCAAGCCGTTGTAGATCTGCCCGGCTACGGCATGGGACGAGGAGTCGGTCGCCAGGAGAGGGATCAGAGTCGAGGCGTCGCCGATGGTCCCTTCCACCAGGGAATCGCCGTAGGCGGGTTTTTCGTCATGGCTGCCGCCACGGGACGGCGCCGGCGATTGGGTACATGCGGTAAGAACGAGAAGCAGGGCCGGGAAGAGCAGCCTGAGACGGCACACCGGGTTCATCGATCTCCGGGCTCCCCTCTGAGTTTGCGCAACTTGTCGGTCAATTCCTTGCGTTCCGGTTCGATCTTCAAGGCCCGTTTGTAATGCTTCAACGCCTTGCGGTAATCCCGCTTGGCATAATAGGCATCCCCCAAGTGCTCGGCAATGGTGGAATCATCCTCCACCAGCGTGTTGGCATCCTCCAGGTATTTCACGGCGTCATCAAACCGTTTCATCTTGTAGTAGACCCAGCCAAGGCTATCCAGGAAGAAACCGTCATTGGGACGGATGGCGACGGCCTGTTTGACATATTCCAGGGCCTGATCGAGATTGATGTCCATCTCGGCGTAGGTGTAACCCAGGAAATTGAGCGCCTGGGCATCCTGGGGATTGATGGCGAGCACCTTCTTCATCTGGGCGATGGATTCGTTTCTCTTGCCCAGTTTGTCGTAGAGGACCCCGATGCGGAAGTAAAGGCGGGCTTCGTTCGGAAAGTCCTTTTCAGCACCAAGCACCAGGGCCAGCGCTTCGTCGGTCTTGCCAAGGGATTCGTAGAGCGTCGAAAGATTGAGATACAGATCAAGCTGGCCCGGATTGCCGGCAATGGCGTCCTGAAGCATCTCCACCGCCTGGCCGGTCTTGCCCTTCTCCTTGAGAATGAAGGCGATATGCCCAATGGCGTCCAGGTAGGCGGGCGAGCCGTGGGGAATCTTGCTGTATTCGGCGTAGGCGCGGTCGGCATCCCCCTTCTCCTCATAGGTCATGCCCAGGTAGAAGCGTATCTGGTCCGCGCTCGAATCCTTCTCAAGCATGTCGTTGAAGACCTTGATGGCGTCGTCGTACTGCTCCAGTTCAAGGTGGAGCAGCCCTATCTTGCGCATCGTCTCCGGGCCCGATAGCCCCGAGTCAGCCGCCTTCTTCAGGAGTTCAAGGGCATCCTCGAAACGGCGTTGCTGGATAAGAAGCTGTATCAGGCGCTGCAAGACCGGAATCTTGCTGTCATCGTCTTCCACAAGCCCCTTATAGATATCTATTGCCCGGGAATAATCTCCCAAAGCCTCATACGAGGCGGCCATGTCAAGGGCTGCCTGTTCGAATTCAGGTCGCAACTCCAGGGCTTTCTGGAAGTATCCCACCGCCTCGCGGTACAACTTCATCTGGCTGTAAGCCCGTCCAAGATAATAGTAACCCAGCAGGGAGTCCGGGGTCATCTTGATCAGCGACTTCAGCGTAGTGACGGTTTCCTCATACTCGTTGAGCCGGGACAGGGCCAGGGCCAGGTGCAGATAGGCGTCTTCCCGGGAAGGATCCAGCTTGATCGCTTTGCGCAGGTAATCGAGCGATTCCCGGTCCTTGCCGATGGAAGACAGGGTCGAGCCTGCCAGAAGATAGGGATCACGGTACGAGGGGTCGAGTTTGACGGCCTTGTCGAAGTATTCCAGGGCTTCCTGCGCCTGCCCGATCTTGAGCTTGACCTCTGCCACGGCATTGTTGAGGAAGGCGGAGTTCGGGTCAAGTTCCAGGGCGTCCCGCAGAATGGACAGTGCGGTGGGAAAATCGCCGTCATAGGCCGCCAGCCGAGCCCGCGAATAGAGGTAGAGGGCACGGGATTCACTACCGAATTCCATGCGGGACGACGCGGGATCAACCGGCGACCGGGAACCGGTCGTCGCACAGGATGAGAGCAGAATGGCGGACAGCATAATTACGGATAAACTGAGCTTCACAGCGGCATTCCTCGTTGTTGAAAAGTGGAATAAAACCTAGCATGAAACATTATCACCGTCAAATGAATATCAGAACGCCCTGTTGCTTGCGGAAGCGTTGTTTTAATGGTAGTATTTTTATCTGGGAAAGCCCCTTTTATGTCACCTAATATCATAAAATCATTGTTAAAAACAGACGCCTACCCGGGGACGGCCAGCTCGGTCGAACTGATCCAGACACATGTTTCCTGGATATTCCTGGCAGGCGATACCGCCTACAAGATCAAAAAACCCGTGGATTTCGGGTTTCTCAACTTCTCTACCATTGATCGGCGCCGTTTTTACTGCCATGAGGAGGTGCGGCTCAACAGCCGCCTCTGTCCGGAGATTTACCAGGGGGTCGTCGAGGTACGGGAGGCCCCCGGCGGGGCGGCATTCTTCGGCGACGGCCCGGTCATCGACTATGCCGTCAAGATGAGGCGGCTTCCGGCGGAGCGAATGCTCGACCGCCTGGTGGACCGGGGAGGGGTGACCGTTGACGACATGCGGGCCGTGGCCAGGGTCATTGCCGCGTTCCACCGCACGGCCGCAACCTCGCCCACCATCAGCGAATACGGCCAGCGGGAACGGATCATGGCCAATTGGCAGGAAAACTTCGCCCAAAGCGCGGCCGCCCCCCAGGCACCGCTCTCCAGCCAGGAACTGGAGGTGATCCGGAAATGGGTATCGTCATTTGTGGAAAGCCGGGGCGATGTCTTTGAGAAACGGATAGCCGGAGGATTCATCCGGGAATGCGATGGCGACATCCACCTGGAGAATATCTGCCTGACCGGCGGCATGACGTACATCTTCGATTGCATCGAGTTCAACGAGCGCTTCCGTTACTGCGACACCGCCGCCGATATCGCCTTTCTCCTGATGGATCTGGATTTTCACCATCGCCATGACCTGGCCGAGGCGGTGCAGGACGAATATCTGGCCGCCTCGGGTGATAGCGGCCTCTGTGACGTGGTCGAATTCTACAAGATTTACCGCGCCTTTGTGCGGGGCAAGGTGGAAAGCCTCCGCCAGGGCGACAGCGGCATTGAACCACAGGAACGGGAAAGCGCCGGGGCCCGGTCCGCCGCATATTTCCGGCTGGCCCGCGGTTACCTTGAGCGGCAACGCCTGAAAACGACCCTTTTCATCAACTGCGGCCTGACCGGAAGCGGCAAAAGCACGCTGGCGGCGCAACTTTCCTTCGAACTCGGCGTGGCGACCTACAATTCGGACCGGGTCCGCAAACAGATGGCCGAACTGTCGCCGGAAACCGCTCAACGCGTGCCGTTCGAAACCGGACTCTATTCCGCCGCGGCAAGCGAGGCCACCTATGCCGAACTGCTGCGTCTGGCAGAGGCAGAACTTGCTCTGGGCCGCTCAGTTATCATCGACGCCTGCTTCATCAGCCGCGAGCAGCGCCTCCCCTTTGGCCAACTGGCCGCGCGATTGGCGCTGCCGTACGTCGTGCTGTACTGTTCCTGCCCGGACACGGAGCAGCGACAACGCCTGGTTCAACGCCAAGCGTCCGGGAAGAGCATTTCCGACGGCCGCCCGGAAATACTCGACCTGCAACAAACCAGCTTTCAACCGCCTGATGAGTCGGAAGGGCTCGTGCTGAACGTCACCACCACCGCTCCGCCCGGAACTCTCGCCAACCAGGTCTATGAGAGGCTCGCGCCATGACGAAACGGTTGCGTCGCAAAATACTCCACAGGCTCCAATTTCGGGAGTCATGGGTCATATTCTTCGTTATGGGCTTCATCATGATGAACTTCCCCTTCCTGCGTATCTTCAACAAGCCGGAAACCATCTTCGGTTACCCGCTCATGTTCCTCTATTTTTATCTCGGCTGGGCGGTTTCCATATTTATCATCTATCTGTTCACCCTGGCCGTCAGCCAACCCCCCGATAAATCACCGGAGAATAAACAACCGTGAACTCCGGCTTTGCCCACGCGGCCATCATATCGACCCTCTATACCGCATTGATCTTCCTGATCGCCTGGTATGCCCACCGCCGCAAGGAAACCGGCCGGAGCATCATCGGCAACCCCTACGTCTACTCCCTGTCCATCGCCGTCTACTGCACGTCGTGGACCTTTTACGGCAGCGTCGGCAAGGCGGCCACCACCGGCCTGGACTTCCTGATGATCTACGTCGGGCCGTCCCTGACCGCTTTCTCCTGGTTTTTTCTTTTGCGCCGCATCGTCAAGATCAGCAAGGAGAACAACATCACCTCCATTGCCGACTTCATCAGTCTGCGCTACGGCAAATCCCTCTGGCTGGGCGCCCTGGTGACCATGATCTCCATACTGGGTATCATGCCCTACATCGCTTTGCAGATAAAAGCCGTCACCACCAGCTTCTACCTGATCAGCGGATTCCGGGCCAACAGCATCCACCTCCCCCACGGCAGCGGCACGGAGCTGACGCTGCCGACCGGCCTGCTGCTGGCCCTGATCCTGTCGGTCTTCAGCATCATCTTCGGCGCCCGCAGGCTGGTTTCGAGCGAACGCCACGAGGGATTGATCGCCGCCGTGGCGTTCGAGTCCCTGGTCAAGCTGGTCAGTCTGCTCGGCGTGGGCATCTTCGTCACCTATTACCTGTACGACGGTTTCAGCGATATCTTTACCCGCTTTCACGCCGCCCGGCCGGAACTGTTCGAAAAGCTTTTCACCTTTGGCGGGGCTCGGAATGATCCGGGCTACATACCGTCCTTCACCATGCTTTCCATGTCCATGGCCGCCATCATGCTCTTGCCGCGCCAATTCCATGTCATGGTGATAGAGAACTCGGACGAAAAACACATCACCAAGGCAATGTGGCTCTTCCCCGCCTATCTCCTCCTGATCAATCTGTTCGTCATGCCGATTGCCCTGGGGGGCATCCTGACCACCGGCAGCAGCAGCGGCGCAGACTTCTTCGTCATCGACATCCCGCTGGTGAGCGGCCACGGCTCCATCGCCCTCCTGGCCTTCCTGGGAGGACTTTCGGCCGCCGCCGGGATGGTGATGGTGGAGTCGGTCGCAATATCAACCATGCTGCTCAACAACATCTTCATGCCGCTCATCGTCCGCTTCCCCCCACAACCCTGGTTCCCGCATCTCCTGATCAACCTGAAACGGCTGGGCATCTTCCTGGTGGTCTTCCTGGGGTATTTCTACTACCGGGTCGTGGGCGACACCTACATGCTGGTGAATATGGGGCTGATCTCCTTCTCGGCCGCCTGCCAGTTCCTGCCGGCCATGCTGGGCGGCCTCTACTGGAAGCGCGGCAACAAGTCCGGCGCCATTACCGGCACCCTGTTCGGATTTCTGACATGGACCTACACCCTGCTGCTCCCTTCCTTCAGCAAATCGGACTGGTTTGACGCGGACCTGCTCACGAGAGGGCCATTCGGCATCGGGCTCCTCAGACCGACGGAACTGTTCGGTCTCGGCAATATGGATCTGTGGAGCCACTCCCTGTTCTGGAGCATGCTGTTCAATGTGGGCGCGTATATCTTTTGTTCGCTCCTGCTGCGCCAGGACGAGTCCGAGCGTGAGCAGGTGCGCCGCTTCATCGGCGCCTACGACCAGGAACGCGCCTCCCATCCGGCCGAAACCAAACGCCTCTCCAAACCGGTCACCGTCAGCCAGTTCGTCAATCTGATGGCCAAGTTCATCGGAGAGGCGGATGCGCACCAAGCCATCAGGAACCACCTGGGTAACCGGGAGAGGGACTCGGACGACAACGTCTCCGAGTTTGAGCTTCCCAATCTCAAGCGATTCACCGAGAAGACCCTGGCCGGGTCGGTCGGGGCCGCAGCCGCCGGGGCCATCGTGGACAGCTTCCTCTCCGACATGGGCTCGCGCATGGAATCGGTCTACGATATCTTCAGTTCCGTCCGCACGTCTCTCGATCAGAGCCGCGAAGCGCTCTACGTCCGCCTGAAGGCATCCGAGATCATCAATCGTACCCTCGACCTCCAGATCATCATGGACGACCTGCTCAACCTGCTGCTCAAGGAGTTCAAGCTGGATGCAGCCATTATTCAACTGCGCGACGACACCGGCGCTCTTGCGGTAAGAAGCTATCAGGGGAACAACCGGCGGCCCGTCAACAAAAACCACTGGTTCATGGAGAGTGCCCCCTACTGGGATATGGCGCTTCTGGACCGCAAACCGCATTTCGTCAACGACACCAGCCAGATCGGGACGACCGTCAACCTTGAACAGACGCTTGCGGAAGGGATCGTCTCCTGTGCCTACATCCCAATATTCCGCGAGGGAGAACCTTCGCTGGGCGTTCTATCGGTTTTCTCCAAGTCGATCACCGGGATATTCACCGAGGAGTTCATCAGCCTGCTGTGCAGTCTGGCCGGCCAACTGGCCCAGGCGGTCACCATTGTCCTCGAGATGGAGGCCAAGGAGCGCGAACGGAACGGCAAGGAACTGGCGCTCCTGGAAAAGGCGCGGGTCATGCGGGACATGGAGATCGCCCAGCAGATCCAGATATCGCTTCTGCCGGACGCCGCGCCGGAGACATTCGGGATCGACGTGGCGGGCCGCTGCATCTCGGCTGCCCACGTGGGCGGGGACTATTATGATTTCTTCAAGCGAAACGATCACACCATCGATCTCCTGATAGCCGATGTTTCCGGGCATAGCGTCGGCGCGGCACTGATCATGGCCGAGGTGCGCACCCTGCTGCGCGCCCATGTCAATTCGGCCCAAAGCGCCAGCGCCATCCTGCATATCCTCAACAGCCAGCTTTACGACGATCTGACCCGCGCCGAACTGTTCATCACCATGTTCTATGCCAAATACAATTCCGCCACCGGCCGCCTCTCTTTTGCCAATGCCGGCCACAATCGCCCCATGGTCAGTCGCTCCGGCGAGCAGTCATGCATCGAGTTGGATGCGGAAGGGTTGATTCTCGGCGTCAAGACTTCAGTGGTATTCGAGGAACGCAGCTTCGAGCTCAAGACGGGGGATGTGCTGCTCTTCTACACGGACGGGTTGACCGAAGCGCGCAACGGAAACGCCGAATTGTTCGGGAATGAGCGGGTATGCACGCTTCTGGGCGAGCTACGGCATCTGCCGGCCCGGGAGATCATCGATTCGTTCTACGCGGCGGTCGGCGAGTTCACCGCTTCCGAAACCTTCCAGGATGATATTTCGCTGGTCGTGCTCAAGATACTTTAGCAAAACCGGAAACTTCAAGCTGCAAGTTGTATCGTAGGCTTCGAGTTTAAAACGTGCAGCTTTCTCAACATAAACAATGAAAGGAGTCATGCCATGCAATGGAGAATCGAGGAAAACGGAGCCGTCAGGGTCATCTACGTAAAGGAGGAGCGCCTTGACGCCCACAATTCCGATGAACTCAAGGCAGAACTGAACAGGCTGTTCGACAGCGGGATCAAGGACCTTTTGATCGACCTCAAGGAGGTGCGCTTCATCGACAGTTCCGGCCTGGGAGTGCTGGTATCAGGGTTCAAGAACGCCGCCTCCCGCCAGGGAAGCCTCAAGCTCTCCGGCCTTCAGAGCCAGGTAAAGTCGATGTTCGAGCTGACCCGTCTGCACCGGGTATTCGATATCTTCCAGACCGTTGACGATGCGCTGGAAAGCTACTGAACACGGCCTTATTTCACGTACCGCAGCCTTCTCACACACGAGGTTGTCATGAAGAATACCATCGACATCGAGATCGTTGTTCCCAATCAGACCCGTTACCTGAGCATGATCGGCAAAATCGGCGAGAATATGGTGCGGGAGCTGGACCGGTTCAAGGGGGATCGGGAGGCCTTGGCGCACCACCTCAACGTGGTGTTGACCGAAGCCATGGTAAACGCCATAAAACACGCCAATGCCGCCGACCCCGACAAGGATATCCAGATACGCATCAGCGCTTCGGACAAGGAAATCTGCATCAAGGTCTTTGACAGCGGAATGGGATTTGATCTTACGTCAGTGCCTGATCCCTGCTTCGATGCGGATCAGCTTGGCGAGAAGGGGCGCGGCATCTTCATCATCCGGTCTTTGATGGATTCCGTGGAGTACAAGAAAATCAACGGCGGGAACGTACTGGAAATGAAAAAAAGGCTTGGTTAGGCCGGACGCACGTCAATATTCCATTCGTTCAACTTTGCCAGTATGTTGGAAATCATTTCTTCAAGTCGTTCGGCAACACGTGGCGAGAGTTCGTCGCCCATCTCGATACTGGCCGGCTGGATGCCGATCAGCATCATCTCCCGGGGTGAGTGCCCCAACAGCTCCGCCACGGCAAGAAGGTCCTTGAGTCCCATCTGGTGTGGAGAAACCTTGGTTTGCAGGGCAATCGGCAACTCCTCGCCCGACAAGCGCACCAGCGTTCCCGGCTTGCCTCCCGTTTCAACCGCATCCACCACCAAAAGCCGCTCGATCCCCTCCAGCTTTGGCAGGAGGTCCAGCCCCAGGGTGCCCCCATCCATGATCTCCACATGGGAAGGGAATAGATACCGTTTCTGAAGTTCCTGGACAACCCGCACGCCAGCCCCGTCGTCGCTCATTACCAGGTTGCCGATGCCGAGCACCAGTACGCTCGGCGGCAGATCACCAGGTGAAGTCATAACCACTCCCCGTTGCAAAAGAAAGGCGCGCCACGGTGCGCGCCGTCATCATGGCATCGAATAGCAATCGTCAGTCCTCTTTCTTTACCGTGAACTTGTAGCCGCAAAACATGCTGGAAATCTCGCTGCCGTGCTCCTTGATATCCATCAACCACGCACTGTAGATATGATTAATGACAAATCCGGCAATCAGCCACATGCAAAAATGATGGGTCAGACGCATCCCCTGGTTGCTGAACATGGCATACATGAAGCCGAGCGCCCGGTGCATCGGCGATCCGGGGGCATGTTCGGCGTAGAGCGAGAAACCGGTCAGGATCATGGTCGAGTAGATGCAGAACAGGGCGATATAGGCGGTCGTGGCCAAGGGGTTATGACCGACCGTCTCGGGAACATCCTTGTCGATCAACAGATAATAGCGCAGCATCCTGATCAGCTTCCGGCGCCCCTTGTCGGTGGCGAGAGGGAAAAACTCCCGCCACCCCGAGTATTTGTTCCCGATGAACGACCAGAGCACCCGCGAGATCACGCTGACGGTAAACAGGTAGGCCGCCGTAAAATGGATGAAACGAATCCATCCCATCGTAAAATCAGATGCCGAACGGCCAAACGAGAAGGGCGTGCCGATGAAGAAGCCGGTCACCGACAGCACGACGATGCACAGCACGTTGGTCCAGTGACACCAGCGTACCGGCAATTCCCAGATGTAGTTTTTGAACTTGCACTGCTCGCTCATACCGTCCTCCTTTCAAGGATGTTGTTCAAAAACAGCCATCTCGCCGCATCCTCGAAAGCCCTTGCGTGCGGCGCAGCGCTGCTACGCCTCCTCAGGGCTTGTCGAGCGGGTGCGACGATCTGGCTAGTTTTGAACAACATCAGTTTGCCCCCTAGGACACCTTCACCTTAATAACTTCGTTCCCGGTCGCATCCACGACATGAACGGCGCAAGCCAGGCACGGGTCGAAGGAGTGAACGGTGCGCAGGATCTCGAGCGGCTTGGCAGGATCGGCCAGGGGAGTGCCGACCAGCGCCGCTTCATAGGGACCGCGCTGCCCCTTGGCGTCGCGGGGAGAGGCGTTCCAGGTGGACGGAACCACCGCCTGGTAGTTGAGGATCTTCTGGTCCTTGATCTTGATCCAGTGCCCCAGGGCACCGCGCGGCGCTTCATGCCATCCGTAGCCGCTGGCCTCGGCGGGCCATTCGCCGGGATCCCACTTCTCGTTGGCGTGGATGCGGTAGTCCCCCTTGGAGATATTGGTGATCAGCTCGTCCAGCCATTTGGGGGTCTGGCGGGCGATCAGCAGGCAATCGATGCCGCGGGCGCCTGTCCTGCCCAGGGTGGAGAAGAGCGCTTCGGGGCCGACCCCCAGTTTGTTCAGCACCAGGTCGACCGCTGCCTTGGCCTCCTTGTGGCCGGATGCATACGCCACCAGGACCCGGGCCAGTGGGCCGACCTCCATGGCCTTTTCATCGTAGCGGGGCGCCTTGACCCACGAGTACTTTTTGCCCGTGTCAAGGTACTCATAGGGTGGTTTGGGGCCGCTGTAGCGCGCCTCCGATTCGCCGTCCCAGGGATGGAGGCCTTTTCCCTGGCCACCGGTGTACTCGAACCAGGAATGATCGACATATTCGGCCACCTTCTTCTGGTCCAGCGGCAGCACCTTCGTGAGATCCTTGCCCAGGATGGCGCCCTGGGGCAACCACTGGTTGCCGGCGGCATCGGGAAATTCTCCGTAGCAGAGGTAGTTACCCACCCCGCCGCCGATGGCAGCCCACTCCTTGTAGAACGAAGCGACCGCCAGGAGGTCCGGGATATAGACCTTTTCCACAAAATCCTGGGCCTTCTTCAGCAGGCGCTTGATCTCCTCCAGCTTGTCGGCGTTGAGGGCATTCTGGGAGTCGGGATCGATGGGGATTGCCATCCCGCCCACCAAAAAGGTCTGGGGATGGGGATTCTTGCTGCCCAGGATGGCGTGAATCCTGATAACGTCCTTCTGCCACTCCAGGGCCTCAAGGTAATGTGCCGTGGCCATCAGGTTGGCCTCGGGAGGCAACTTGTAGGCCGGATGTCCCCAGTAGGCGTTGGCAAAGGGGCCGAGGCGCCCTGATGCCACAAAGGACTTGAGCTTGTCCTGAACCGACTTGAAGTAGGTTGCGGAGTTGTTGGGCCAGTCGGAAAGAGAGGCGGCCAGGGCTGAGGTCTTGGCCGGATCGGCCTTGAGGGCCGAGGTTACGTCCACCCAGTCCAGGGCATGCAGGTGGTAGAAATGGATGACATGGTCCTGCACGTTCTGGATACCGATGATGATGTTCCTGATCAACTGGGCGTTGGGAGGGATCTTGATCTTGAGAGCATCCTCCACGGCCCGGATGGAGGCGATGGAGTGCACGGTGGTGCAGACGCCGCAGAAACGCTGGGTCCAGAACCAGGCATCCCGGGGGTCGCGCCCCTTGAGGATCTTCTCGATACCGCGGAACATGGTGCTGGAACTCCAGGCATCGCTGATCCTGCCGTTATCCACCTCGGCCTCGATGCGGAGATGTCCTTCGATTCTGGTGATCGGGTCAACAACTATCTTGGCCATTGCCTATCCCTCCCTGGTCTCGTCGTTGGGTTCTTTGTCTTTTCTTAGGGCGTTCAGCGCGCCGTGGACGGCAAAGGCCGCAGCTGCACCGGCCGCCAGACCGATACCGATCTTGTCGGCGGTATGCTCGATGCCGAAGCCGGGCACATTGGGCAGACGCTTATACAGGGGGCCCATGGTATCCCAGAAAGCCGGCTCGGAACATCCGGCGCAGCCGTGACCGCTGCCCACCGGCCAACTGGTCTTGTCGTTGTAGCGCTGGGTGGGACAGTTGTGGAAGGTGGCCGGTCCCTTGCACCCCATGTGGTAGAGACAGAAACCTTTCCGGTGGCCATCGTCGCCCCAGCGCTCCACGTATTGCCCGGCATCGAAATGGGGGCGGCGTTCACAGTTGTCGTGGATGCGCTTGCCATAGGCGAACAACGGCCGGCCATGGCCGTCCAGGGCCGGGATCTTGCCGAAGACGAGATAGTGCACCACGGTTGCGGTCAGATTATCCGCATTGACCGGACAACCGGGCAGGTTGATGACCGTGGCGCCGGGGACCGCCTCCCTGACGCCGACGGCGCCGGTCGGGTTGGGCACGGCAGCGGGGATGCCGCCGAAGGATGCGCAGGTACCCACCGCAATGGTAGCCAGGGCGCCGCCGCAGACCTGGCGCGCCCGGTCAAGGTGCGATTTGCCGCCGACACAGCCGTAGACGCCGCCGTCCTTCACGGGAATCGATCCTTCCACGACGCAGATGTATTTTCCCTTGTAATCGGCAATGGTTTTTTCCAGCGCAGCCTCGGCCTGATGACCGGCGGCGGCCATGATCGTTTCATGGTAATCGACGGACAGTATATCGAGGACGATCTCCCCTACCGTCGGGTTGGCGGAGCGCAGCAACGCCTCCGTGTCCCCGGCGCAGTCCTGGAACTCCAGCCAGACCAGCGGCGGACGCTTGACCTCGTCCAGGGCCTGGGCCATCTTGGGAGCGAATGTGGCCGGCAGGGCCATGGCCGCCGTCATGGCGGAACAGAATTTCAGAAAATCCCGCCGCGAGACCCCCCGCTCCCGGAGTATCTCCCCCACGGAATACTTGCCACAAGTGTAATCACGTTCTACAAAACCTTGTTCATCGTCATTACCGTGCGTATCCATTCGTGACCTCCTTTTTGGGCTAGTGCGGTCTAATGCCAATTATTATAGCTATGTAACAATATGAGTAGTGCTCACAATTATAATATAAAATTGTTTTATTGCAATCGATTTATCTTGTCCAGCGTTTTGGCCGCGCAAAAAAAAACGGCTGCCAAAGGCAGCCGCCGTACACTGATATGTAGCTGTATCAGGGTTTCGACCTGGTCTTTTTCTTTTGTTTCATGGATTCCTTGAGGCGCAGGGAAGCACGCTCGATCATCAGGTGGTGGCTGCCCAGGGAAACGGACTCCGTAGCAGGCATGCGCTGGATATAGCTGCCATTCGGCTGCATGTCCCAGGCCGAGCGCTGGTCCGAGATGTGGATATCGAAGATGGCCCGCAGCTCTTTGGTCAACTCCGGGGACTCGATGGGGCAGAGAATCTCCACGCGCGCTTCCAGGTTGCGCTTCATGGCGTCCGCCGAGGCGATGAAATATTCATCCGCACCGCCATTTCTGAAATAATAGAGGCGGGAGTGCTCCAGGAACCGGCCGACGACACTCATGACGCGAATATTTTCCGAAAGTCCCGGGATGCCGGGGCGCAGACGGCACGTGTCGCGCGCCACCAGGTCGATCTTGACCCCCGCCTGGGACGCGCGGTAGAGGGCCTTGATGATGTCCCCGTCTTCCAGAGCGTTCATCTTGAACTGGATCAGCCCGCCCCCCTTTTGCCGGTGCAGTTCGATTTCCCGTTCGATCCGGGACAGAAGCGCCTTCTTAACCATACGGGGCGCCGGCACGATCTTCTGGTAATTGCGCTTTGCCATAAAGCCGGTGGTCAGGTAGTTGAACAGTTCCGTCACATCCTGGCCAATGGTCTGGTCGCAGGTCAGAAGCCCCAGGTCACTGTAGATGCGCGCCGTTTCGGCATGGTAGTTTCCGGTGCCGATGTGCACGTATCTCCGTAGCCCGTTGTAATCCTGGCGCACCACCAGAATCACCTTGCAATGGGTTTTGAGCCCGACGACGCCATAGGTGACATGGATGCCGGCTTCTTCCATCCGTTCCGCCAGCCGGATATTGGCCGCTTCGTCGAAACGGGCCTTGAGCTCCACCACCACAGCCACCTGCTTGCCGTTCTGGGCGGCCAGCACCAGGGAATCGATGATACGGCCCTGAATGGAGGTACGGTAGAGGGTCATCTTGATGCCGCGCACCTTGGGGTCGATGGCGGCTTCGCGCAGGAAGCGCTCCACCGAGGTGGAAAACGACTCATAGGGATGCTGCAGGAGGATGGACCCGCTGTCACGAATGATGTGGAAGATACTGCGCGTCGTCTGCAACTGAGGATGTTCGATGGGGTAATGGGGAGGATCGTGCAGCCGGGCATAATCGAGACCGGTCAACTCGAACAGGTCGCACATGGCCAGGAGTCCGGGGACTTCAAACACATCGTTCTCTTCATCCAGTTCCAGCTCGGCCGCCAGACGGCCGCGATGGACCGGGTCCATTCCGGCGCCGATCTCCATGCGCACGATCGGGGCAAACTTGCGCTCTTTCAGCTCCGATTCGATCATGGCCATCAAATCGTCGGCCTCTTCTTCGTCCTTTTCGGTATTGGCATTGCGGGTCACGCGAAAGATCTCGCAGCTCACGATATTCATGCCGGGGAAGAGCATATCCAGGTTGTTCATCATCACGTCTTCCAGGCAGACGAAATGATCGCCCTTCCCTACCCTGATAAACCGGGGGGTTCCCAGGCCAACCGGCACCTTGACCCGCGCCAGGGAAACTTCCCGCGCCCTGGGATAGCGCAGGGTCACCAGCAGGTTGAGCGACAGGTTGGAAATAAACGGGAACGGGTGAGCTGGATCGATGGACTGAGGGGTCAACAGGGGAAAGATATTGGTAGAGTAGTATTCCCGAAGCGCCTTCTTCTCTTTTGCCAGCAGCTCGTTATAGGATTCTATGGCGATGCCCTTCTCCTCCAGCAGCGAGCAGACTTGGTGAAAAAGGAAATCCTTATGCGCCTCCAGACCGCGAATGGCCAGGTGGCATTCCTGCACCTGCTGGCGGGGCGTACGGCCGTCCAGGGTCAACTCCCTCATACCGGCACCGATCTGCTGCTTGAGGCCGCCGATACGCTTCATGAAAAATTCGTCCAGATTGGAGCTGACGATGGCGATGAACTTCAGGCGCTCGAGCAGGGGCGTACGGCTGTCCTCGGCCTCGTGCAGCACCCGCTGGTTGAACGCCAGCCAGGTAAGTTCGCGGTTGAGATACCATTCGCTGTCGTTCAGGTCGAACCCGGACGCCGCCGGGGTTACAGATTGTGCGGCCGCAGTCGGCTTGTGCTTCAATGTCTTGGCCCTGGAAATCTTTTCCGGTGTTGCGTCAGCCTTTTCCACCTTGCCTCGCTTGGTCTTGTTCTGATTTTGTTTTTTTGTGTAGGGAGATGCTGTCACCATGGTCTCCGTGGTGCCGCTGTATTTTATTCCTGAGATGTTACATTATTTTTACAGCTTGGCAACAAGCATGAAACTGATTTGCATCAAGAGCGCCGCTTGTGATACACCTGATCACCCATGAAACGACTCAATCCACCGCAACAACAGGCAGTCAACCAAACCGAGGGAGCCCTGCTGGTCCTTGCCGGGGCCGGCTCCGGCAAGACCCAGGTCATCACGACCCGCATCGTTCACCTGCTCAGGGACAAACGTGTCTCCGCCGAAAACATCCTGGCGGTGACCTTTACCAACAAGGCCGCCCGGGAGATGAAGGAGCGCGTCGGCGCCATGGCCGGCAGGATAGCGGACGGGATCGTCATCTCCACCTTCCACTCCCTGGGGGTGCGCATCCTGCGGCGCGATATCCGGGCACTGGGCTTCAAACCCAACTTCTCCATCTACTCCTCGTCGGACCAGGCCGGCGTACTGCGCCAGGCCATGCGCGAACGGGACATCGACCCGAAGCAATGCGACCCGGACCTGATCCTGTGGAAAATATCCGGTCTCAAGAACCGTCTGATCGGACCCACGGACTTCAAACCGGCCCACGACGACAAACTCGAGCTGGCCACGGCTGCCGTCTATCCCCGCTACCAGGAACTGCTCAAGGGTTTCAACGCCATTGATTTCGACGACATCATCATGCTCTCGGTCGGGCTGTTGCAGTCAAATACCGCCATTCTGGGGCACTGGCAGGAGCGGTTCCGCTATATCATGGTGGATGAATACCAGGACACCAACGCCTCCCAGTACCTGCTGATCTCGCTTCTGGCACGGAAGTACGGCAACATCTGCGTGGTGGGGGACGACGACCAGTCCATCTACGGCTGGCGCGGGGCCGAAGTGCAGAACATCCTCAACTTCGAACACGACTACCCCGGCTGCCGGGTGATCAAGTTGGAACAGAACTACCGTTCCACCAGCTCGATCCTGGATGCCGCCAACAGCGTCATCAGGAACAACCCGGTTCGCACCGACAAGGCGCTCTGGACGGCCGGCGGCCAGGGGCGCGGGATCGACCTGATCGTTGCGTCCGATGAGGAGGAAGAGGCTGCAAGGGTGGCTGACGCCATGATGCTGGAGCAGTTCCGCGACAAACTGCCGTGGTCCGATTTCGCCGTGCTCTACCGCTCCAACGCCCAGAGCCGGGCCTTTGAGGAAAAACTGCGCCTGGAACGCATCCCCTACGTGGTGGTAGGAGGACAGCAGTTCTACGAGCGCAAGGAAGTCAAGGATGCCGTGGCCTACCTGCGGGTCATCGACAATCCGGGCGATGAAGCGTCCCTCTTGCGCATCATCAATTTCCCCCGTCGGGGCATCGGCGACAACACCCTGCTGCATCTCAACCAATGGTCCCTGGAGCACAACGTGCCCCTGTTCGAAACCCTGGGGAGGGTGGCGGAGATCGGCCATATCTCGGAGTCGTCCAAAAAGGCGGTGGGAGCCTTCCACCGGATGATGACGGAGGTCATTGCCGGTTTCGGCCGCACCGATCTCGGCGCCCAGGTCAATGCCCTGTTCAACCGCCTGCGCATCGAGGATGAGCTGTACCGTACCCTGAACGACGCCTCCCAGGCCCGTAAACGGATCGAGAACATCGAGCAGGTGGTCAACTCCCTGGCCATATTCGAGGCCCAAACCCCCAGGGCCACCCTGTCGGCCTTTCTGGAGCGGATTACGCTGATGGACGAGGAAAAGTCGGAGGACGACAAGGAACACGGGCATAACGCCGTGACGCTCATGTCGCTGCATTCCAGCAAGGGGTTGGAGTTCAACCATGTCTACCTGGTGGGGATGGAGGAGGAACTGCTCCCCCACAAACGCTCCATCGAAGAGGACCCGACCTGCGCCGAGGAGCGACGGCTGTGCTACGTGGGCATCACCCGCGCCCGGCAACACCTGACCATCTCCCGCTGCCTGACCCGCAGGAAGTACGGCGCCATCGAAGAGCGCAAACCGAGCCGGTTTCTGGCCGAGATACCGGAACACCTGATGATCGACGCGTCAAACGATGGCGGGGAAGACAAGGAGGGGAAACCAGCGGACCTGGCGGCGGCTTTCTTTGCGCAGATGCTGGGGGAGTAACCTTGTTCTCTTACCCGCTCACAGAGGCGCGGAGGACACCGGAAAACATAGCTGAATTAAGTTTTTCGTCTTTTTGATTTTCTCTGTGCCCTGGTGAGCTTTGTGAGAGATAGCCCTACCCCGCCGTGATCGCCAGGAAGCGGTCATCGAGGTAGCGCTCAAGGATTGGACGAACATCCTTCCAGGCCAGCCCTCCTCCCCCACAACCGGGGCGCGGCACCACGATCGTTGCCCAACCTGCAGTGTCTGCCAGCGCGGCCAATTCCCGAGCTGACTGTTCGATCAACCTCAGGTCGGGGATCTCATAGGGGGAGTGTTCCACCGGAAAACTTACCAGGTTATCCCCCAGATAATGTACATGGTTACCGTTTGCGGCAATGTGGGCCGCAAGCCTTTCGGGAAACCAGGGAAACAGCCGCGCCGCCTGGGCGGCCACCCCGCGCCCCATGACCGCCTTGCCGTTCTTCGTCACCTGCCCGTTGGTGGTGACGGCTACAATGGCGGTTTTCTGATAATCCCAGATATTGCCGCTGATCTCATGCATCGATCATACCTCAAAAAATGAAAAAGCCCGCGACTGGCGCGGGCCTTACTGTCCTCAATACAGCTTGTGGATGAAGTTGGCGATCTCCTCACCCTCGTCCGTGGCCTGGACCGGCATGACCCCTCTGATGCGGCCCAACCCGCCTCCCTCGCCGCCGGAGCGGGTATCGCCGAAGGTGGCCAACTCCTTGCCGCTCTTGGCGTCAACCAGCCGGCCGGAAACCGAGATATTGGTCTTGCCGCCTTCCGGCGCCATCCAGCCCAGGAAAAACTTGGCCGCGCCGATGCCGCCGTTGAACTTGGTGAATTTTCCTTCCACAAGTATGGTCTTGCCCTTTGGTGTGCCGCCAGTCAGGACATTCTTGAACTTGCCTTCCTTTTTCAGGTTTTTGACAAGGCTTTCTCTCAGGTTCTTGACGATGGTCGGTTTGATCTCCTCCACGATCTTCTTTTCTTCTGTGTCGAGATTGGCGAATTCCGTTCCTTCGGTGGAAAAGTCCTTGATCAGTATAGTATCGTAGCTGGACAGCCGGTCGGCGGTGAAAATTGATTCCTTGCCCAAGACTTCAGGGCTGGGCAGCGTATCCCTGGCAGACACCGAGCATGCGCAGGCCAGCAAAAAAATGACAAGCAAAGAAACTTTTTTCATAATCCCTCCCCGTAAAATTGTTACAATGAGCCTATAGCAATCCGCCAATCATTGTCAATAATAAACTTGCATTATTCCGGGTATTTACAAAATATACCCCTATAAAACAAGGATAAAATATGACGAAATCGAGGCTTGACGCATCGGCATACATCGCCCGGCTCAGGGCACTTGACAAGAACTCGCTTCCGCCCGACGGCGGCCAACATTTCAACCGCCTGATCTTTGCCCGCAGCCCCTACCTGCTGCAACACGCCGAAAACCCGGTAGCGTGGTACGAATGGGACGATGCGGCCTTTGAAAAGGCCCGGAACGAGAACCTGCCGATCCTGCTCTCCATCGGCTACGCCACCTGCCACTGGTGCCATGTCATGGCCCACGAATCCTTTGAAGACGAACAGGTTGCCGCACTGTTGAACAGCCATTTCGTCTGCATCAAAGTGGACCGCGAGGAACGTCCGGATATCGACGACTTCTACATGACCGTGTCCCAGGTGTTGACCGGCAGCGGCGGCTGGCCATTAAATATCTTCATGGCGCCGGACAAGCGCCCCTTCATGGCCGTCACCTATCTTCCCCGGCAGGGGCGCGCCGGCATGAGCGGCCTGCTGGAGCTGCTGCCCAATATCGCGACGCTCTGGCGCCAGCGCCCCGACCTGATCGAAAACAACTGCCGCGGCATCATGGAGGCCATGGGCTCGATCGGCAACACAAGCCAAAACAATATAGGTCATAATTTGCAGGAACTTATCAACATATCCTTTAACCAGTTGCGCAACACATACGACCCCCAGCATGGTGGGTTCGGGACCGCTCCCAAGTTCCCCATGCCAATCAATCTGAGTTGGCTGGTGGCCCAGGGAACGGCGGGAAACCGTCAGGCCCTGGAGATGGCGCTCCACACGCTGACAAGGATGCGCAGGGGTGGGATCTGGGATCAACTGGGCGGCGGGCTGCACCGTTACGCCGTGGACCGGGAATGGCTCGTCCCCCATTTCGAAAAGATGCTTTACGATCAGGCCATGGTCGGACTGGCGGCCCTGGAAGCGAACCAGGTGACGGGTGACCGCTCCTATCTGGACATGGCAGACAATATCTTCGGCTTTGTCGCCTGCGAACTGACGTCGCCCGAGGGCGGTTTTCATGCGGCCCTGGATGCTGATTCTGAGGGAGTTGAAGGCAAATACTACGTCTGGGACAGGACGGAGATCGAGGCATGCCTCGGCGAGGACGCCTCCCTGTTCTGCCGCTTTTACCACGTGACCGATGAGGGGAATTTCGAAGGGCACACCATCCTGAACCTGCCGCTCGGCCTGGACGAATTCTGCACCAGGGAAAGGCTGGACCCGGCGGAAACCGTCCGGCGGCTGGAACATTGCCGGTTGCTGCTGCTGGAGCGGCGGAAACTGCGCATCGGCCCCCTGCGGGACGAAAAGATCATCACCGCGTGGAACGGCCTGATGATTGCCGCCCTGGCCCGTGGTGGGGTTGTGACTGGCAACCCCGCATTCCTGGGGGCGGCCGAACGTGCCGCGTTGTTCCTGCTGGAGAGGTTACGCCGCAAGGACGGACGCCTTCTGCGCAGCTTTTTGGGAGAAGCGTCCAATATTCCTGCGTTTCTGGAGGATTATGCCTTCGTGGCGTTCGGCTTGCTGGAGCTTTTCGAAGCGACCCTGGATGCCGCCTGGCTGGAACGGGCGTTGCAACTGGCAGACCACATGCTGGAAATCTTCCTTGAACCCGACAGCGGCCGCTTTCTGAAAACCGGCCGGGATGCCGAACCCATGCTCCTGGCGGCATCGCTGGAACATGACGGCGTTATGCCGTCGGCCTTCTCCCTGGCCGCCCAGACATTCATCCGTCTGGCCCGCGCCGCTGCAAGACCGGACCTGCTTGATCACGCCCGCCGCCTGCTGGAAGGCTCCGCCGGCGACATGCAGCGCCAGCCTTCCATCCACCTGGGAAGCCTCCACGCCATGACCCTGCTGGAGAGCGAACCGTTTGAGGCCCGTTTCAGCGGACAACGGGAACATCCAGCCATGCAAGGGTTGTTGCACGCCCTGAAATCGCGCTACTGCCCCAACCTTGCAGTGACGTTCGAAGCGGGCGGCAGCGCCCCTGCCCTCACCATCTGCGCCCGGGGAACCTGCTATCCGGCAGTTCATACCGTGGGCAAACTGGAGCCGATACTGGACCGGTGCGCGCCACGTTGTACACTTCCGAACACGATTGACTGACGATCAGCGCCGCCGCAACGATCGGATCATGGCGGCATCAAGCACCACCGCCGCCGGGATGAAGGTATCGAGTTCATTGATGGCGTCCCCCAGCAACCTCCGGGTCAACTCCCGGAACAGGAGGAGTTCCTGGGCGAACAGGTCCAGGAAAGGGTGGCGAAGATCCTGGATCAGTGCGGCATCACTACCGCGAAAATTCATGGTGCACCACTCCTCCATCACCGCCTCTCCCGAGGTGTCGAACAACGGGATGCCGTTCAGGCGGCAGGTCATGGGGCGCTGCCCGTAGACCAGGCAGCTCCCGTCTTCTCCCAGGAGCAGGCAGGGAGTTTCATCCTCTTCCGGCATCAACGCTTCCCACTCGTCCTCCGGGATCCGGTTGAGAATCCAGGGGGAGACAAAGGAAGGATTGATGGCCGTCAGTGCGGTGAGCCGGTCTGCAGCCTTCCGGCGCAGGGATTGCTGCACCGCCTCGGGCAGGGCGTCGATACCGCTCCGCAGGTAGAGTGCGTCCAGGATGGTGATATCAAACAGCCCCCGGCAACAGGCCGAACAGCCACGGCTGCAGGCAATCCGGTCCCCATGGCGCCGGATGCAGCCATCGAACCAGCGGTCCACCTCCTGCAGCAGCAGCCCGTACCGTTCCAGCAGATCTTTCATGGAGTCACGCCTCCTGCGGCCGATAATTGCGCCATTTTATCGTTGTGGGTGAGAAGCCCGAAACGATACCCCTGCCCCTTGAGAAGAGGTATCAGATCCTTCAGGGCCGCCAGGGTAGCATCATGGCCGGAACCGTCGTGGAAGAGCACAATGGCATGCCTGCGGGGGTTTTGGGCCAACTGTCCCAATACCGCTCTTTCGATGAAGCGGCGGTCATGGGCCCCCCGCTTGCTGGAGTCGCAGCTGTCGATATCCCATTCAAAAATCTGGGCGCCTTCGGCGGCTACCCGGGAGACCAGGCTTCTGTCCGAAGCACCGTAGGGTATCCTCACCATGCGGCCGTCCCCTCCCAGATGGTCGATCAGGGAGGCGGTCCGGCCGATCTCGCTGGTTGCCCCGGCAAAGGAGGCCCTGAGTTTGTGCAGGTTGTGGGAAAAGGTATGGCTGCCGACCCGGTGCCCCATGGCAACCAGTGAGGTAATGGCCTTTTCGTGCCCCTTGATGTTGCAGCCGAGGACAAAGAACGTGGCCCGGATGCCCTGGGACTTCAGATAGGAAGCAATCGGCAGCGTCAGGCGCGAAGGGCCGTCGTCGAACGTGAGATAGATGGTGCTGCGTCCGGGAACGGTCCGTGACGGGAGGACTCGCGGTGAAGGGGGAATCCTCCCCTGAGGAGGGGCAGTTAAGGAGGCTGCGGAGTGGAGCCGGCCTCCGGAGGATGCCTCGGGATCGGGCTGCGGGAGGGGAGGTTTTTCGTGATCCGTAGCGTGAACGGCCTGTCCCGTTTGGTCGGAATGGCGCTCATCCTCCCGCACGGCATCGTTCAAAGAGATGACCTCGCCAGCCAGATCCACGACCGCATTGTGCCGGCCGCTGCCATCCGGGTCGATAGCCACCTCTGCCCCCTGCCGCAGCCTTGCGGCCAGGAGAGTGCGGGAAAGCAGGCGACTTTCCCGACCGGCGAGACGGTACAGGCTGTCCGCCTCCTCAACCATACCGCTTTTGTGATAGCGTTCGGCAAGTTCAAGCGTGCGCCGGACAGTATCGGCCTCCTCCGGTGCCGAGGAATCGGCGGCCGCCGCCAAGGCCCCGTTGAAGCTGGCAAAGGCGTCGTCCCGCCAGCGTGGGACGGCTGCGGCGGAGCACCCCGAGAGCAGCAGAAGGAGGAACAGCCACGCTCCGGGACGGCAGCCTGAAGCGAGCCGCATGGATACCGGTGTCGCCACAGCCTACATATACACCATGACTTTGATGTTGATAGAACCGTTGGCCGTGGTGAAGGGGATGGTCACGCCCTTGCACTGTACATTGATGCTGGTGCACTCATTGGGGTCCGGCGGGTCGGAAATGGCGCGCAACTGGCCGGAAACCACCAGCGGCAACCCCAGGGCCACGCTGCCGTACTGTTCGTGGTATTTGGTCTTGAACGCACCGGCGATATTGTTCGCCAGCTCGCCGACCGCGTCGCGGATGCATTCGTCATCGGCCTCGTCCACCATCAACAACTCCTTGGCGACGCACTGGGCCGTTTTCTTGTCGGTGGCAAAGATGATGTAGCCGACCCGGTCCCCGGCCACGCCCACGATGCCGGTCACGTCGGAATCCACGGGATCGACCCGTTTTTCGACCTTGCCGGCCAGAAGGTCGATGTTCATGTAACTCTTGAAGGTGTCCTGAGTGGCGGACATGATGGTGAACATGATCTCTTCAAAGGAAATTAGGGACAAAATCTGTACCTCCGCTCGTTGTTATTGATTGGTTATCCCGGGAAAAACTTTCGCCACAGAAACACGGACCGAACAGCCCTCTCACTCGCTCGACTCACGCTTGCCCAAGATCACAAAGACACCAAGAGCACCAAGAATCAAAGCATTTATTGGTAAACCAAACATCTTGTATTTTTCCTTATCTAATTAGCCGTTCTGATTTTCTCTGTGCCTTTGTGAGCTTTGTGAGAGATAGCCTTTGGCGTTTTGCGGATTTATTTTCTCACTCCCACTCGATGGTTGCCGGCGGTTTCTGACTGATGTCGTATACTACCCGGTTGACCCCCTTGACCTCGTTGATGATCCGTGAAGAAATGGTGCCCAAAAGTTCGTAGGGCAGCTTGACCCAGTCGGCGGTCATGCCGTCCAGGGAATTGACCGCACGGAGCGCCACGGTGAAATCATAGGTACGGGCGTCGCCCATGACGCCCACCGTGCGCACCGGCAGGAGCACGGCAAAGGACTGCCAGATATCCCGGTACAGGCCGGCCTTGCGAATCTCCTCCAGCACGATTGCGTCCGCCTCACGCAGGATATCCAGTTTTTCGGCGGTAAGATCACCGATGCAGCGGATTGCCAGTCCCGGGCCGGGGAACGGTTGACGGTGGACGACCTCATCCGGCATTCCCAGCTCCTTGCCCAGCAGCCTGACTTCATCCTTGAAGAGCTCCCGTACCGGCTCCAGCAGTTTCAGGTTCATGCGTTCCGGCAGGCCGCCCACGTTGTGGTGGCTTTTGATGACCGCCGACGGCCCCTTGATGGAGACCGATTCGATCACATCCGGGTAGAGCGTCCCTTGAGCCAGGTAATCCACCTCCCCCAGCTTGGCCGCCTCTTCCTCGAAGAGGTAAATGAACTCGTTACCGATGATCTTGCGTTTCTTTTCCGGATCGCTGACACCCGCCAGCTTATCCAGGAAGCGGGCCGACGCATCGACATAGTCCAGGTTGATTTTGAAATGCTTGGTGAAGAGGTTGACGACCTTCTCGGCCTCCCCCTTGCGCAGCAGTCCGTTGTTGACGAAAATACAGTGAAGCTGGTCGCCGATGGCCTTGTGGATCAGCACGGCCACGACCGAGGAATCCACCCCGCCGGACAGAGCGCAGATCACCTTGCCCGACCCGACCTTTTCCCTGATCGAGACGATCTCGGTTTCGATAAAACCGGCCATGGTCCAGGTAGGCTTGCAGCCGCACACCGTGAAGACGAAGTTCCCCAGCATCTCGTCGCCGCGGGGTGTGTGCACCACCTCGGGATGGAATTGCACCCCGTAGAAACGGCGCTGCTCATCCTTCATGGCCGCAACCGGCGAATGATCGGTGTGGGCGATGGTGCCGAAGCCCTTGGGCATCTCCTCGATGCGGTCGCCATGGGACATCCATACCTCTTCGTGACCGCTGAAACCGCCGAAGAGATCCCCATTGTCCTCGATCTGCAACTGGGAACGCCCATATTCGCGCTTGTCGGAGCGCTCCACCCGGCCGCCCAACTGCTGGGTCATGAGCTGCATGCCGTAGCAGATGCCGAGCACCGGGACGTCCAGTTCAAAGATGCGCTGGTCGGAGAGCGGCGCATCGACGTCGTAGACGCTGCACGGCCCCCCGGAAAGCACTATTCCCTGGGGATTGAACGACTTGACCTTTTCCAGGGGCATATTGTAGGGATGGATCTCGCAGTAGACGCTCTGTTCGCGGATACGGCGGGCGATGAGCTGGGTCACCTGCGACCCGAAGTCGAGGATGAGGATCTTCTGGCTATGGATATTGGTGGTCATTATGGATCTTTCTTTGGAGGTTGTTCAAAAACAGCCATCTCGCCGCCATCCTCGAAGGCCCTTTCGTGCGGCGTAGCGCTGCTACGCCTCCTCGGGGCCTTCTGCGGGTGCGACGATCTGACTATTTTTGAACAACCTGAGTTTTTCGACTGAGTTAATTGCCGACCCGGTAGTTCGGCGCTTCCTTGGTGATCGTCACGTCATGGACATGGGACTCCTTGAGGCCCGCGCCGGTGATGCGGATGAAGCGGCTCCGTTCCTGCATGTCCGGGATGGTGCCGCAGCCGGTATAGCCCATGCCCGACCGGAGGCCGCCCATCAACTGGTGGATATTGGCCGAGAGCGGCCCGCGCAGCGGCACCATGCCCTCGATCCCCTCCGGCACCAGTTTCACGTCCTCGCCCACGTCGGACTGGAAATAGCGGTCCTTGCTGCCATCCTTCATGGCGCCGATGGAACCCATGCCGCGGTAGCTCTTGTAGGTCCGGCCCTGGTAGAGGATCGTGTCGCCCGGCGACTCCTCGGTTCCGGCAAAGAGCGAACCGATCATGATGCTGTCGGCACCCGCCGAGACCGCCTTGGGCAGGTCGCCGGAATACTTGATACCCCCGTCGGCAATGACCGGCACGCCGTACTTGTGGGCGACCCGGGAGCACTCGTGAATGGCGGTGATCTGCGGCACACCCACCCCTGCCACCACGCGGGTGGTACAGATGGAGCCGGGACCGATGCCGACCTTGATGGCGTCGGCGCCCGCCTTGATGAGCGCCTCGGCCGCTTCGGCCGTGGCGATGTTGCCGGCAATGATCTCGACACCGGAGAAGGTCGATTTGGCCCGGCTCACGGCATCGATTACCCCCTGGGAGTGGCCGTGGGCGGTGTCGATGACGATGACATCCACCCCGGCCCTGATCAGGGCCTCCATACGGGCCTCCATCTCGGCCGTCGGCCCGACGGCGGCGCCGACCCGAAGACGGCCCAGGCTGTCCTTGCAGGCGTGGGGATATTTCTTGACCTTCTCGATATCTTTGATGGTGATCAACCCCATGAGGTTGCGCTCGTCGTCAACAACCAGCAGCTTCTCGACCCTGGTATGCTTGAGGTGTTCCTTGGCCTGTTCCAGGGTCGTGCCCACCGGGACGGTCACCAGGTTGCGCTTGGTCATGCGGGCCGAGATCGGCAGATCGTAATCGGTTTCAAAACGCAGGTCGCGGTTGGTGAGAATCCCCACCAGCTTGCCGTTGGGCTTGGTGATCGGCACGCCCGAGATGCGGTAGCGCGACATGATCTCCAGCGCCTCGCGGATCTTCTGGTTGGGACGCATGGTAATCGGGTCAACGATCATCCCTGATTCGCTCTTCTTGACCTTATCCACTTCCTGGGCCTGGGCCTCGATGCTGAGATTCTTGTGGATGATGCCGAGACCACCCTCGCGAGCCATGCAGATGGCGGTGCGGGCCTCGGTAACCGTATCCATGGCAGCGCTGACCAGCGGTATGTTCAGGGGGATATTGCGGGACAGGCGGGTGGAAAGGTTGACATCGCGGGGCAAAACAATCGAGTGGGCAGGCACAAGGAGGACATCGTCAAAGGTAAGACCTTCCGTTAACTTGTCGTAGGGCATATACAAACTCCTCGCGTTTGATTAATTTTAAAGAAGTTAGTACAGCAAATCAGGCAAGTCAAGAGAAAAGGACAGGGAAAGAGTATACCTGGAATTGCGGCTCCGCCTGAAAGGAAAAGGCCGTAGAATAGCCCTCTACAGGCAGTTACTGCGGCTTGTTCCCGCAATCATCGCGCATGGGCGGACAGGGCTCCCGGCACCTGCAATCCGCCACGGATTCCCGTTCAGCACGGAATGAACTCCTCCCGCGTCGTGATCTTCTCCAGGGCAGCCACGATCAGTTTGGCGGCATCCTCAAGATCTCCCAGGGAAACGGTCTCCACCGGGGTGTGCATGTAGCGCAGCGGGATCTTGACCAGGGCCGTCGCCACGCCGTTGCGGGAGATCTGCATCACATTGGCGTCGGTGCCGGTGGCCCGGGGATTGGCGGTGTGCTGCACGCCGATCTTCTCCTTCTCGGCCGTCGCGGAGAGCAGATCGAACAGGTGCGGATTGATGTTGGCCCCACGGGTCAGGATCGGCCCCTTGCCCAGGGCCACCTCGCCGTTATGCTTCTTCTCCACGTCCGGCTGGTCGGTGGCAAAATCCACCTCCACGCAGATGCCCACGTCAGGGTTGACGGTATAGCAACTGGTGGTGCCGCCCCGGAGCCCGATCTCCTCCTGGACCGAGGAAACGCCATAGAGGTCCACGGCCAGCTTTTTCTTGCCCGTGGCAACCAGGCGCAACACCTCGGCCACCACGAAACAGCCGGCCTTGTCGTCGAACCCGCGCGAGGCTACCCGATCACCCGCCAGACGGGTGAAGGTGCTCTCAAAGGTGACCGCATCCCCAACCCTGACCAGTTTCTGGGCTTCTTTCTTGTCCCTGGCGCCGATGTCGATGTACTGGGATTCCAACTTGACCACCGTCTCCCGGTCCTTGGCATCCATGAGGTGGATCGGCTTCTTGCCGATCACTCCCGCCAGGGGGCCGCCCGCAGTATGGACGTTGACGCGCTTGCCGGGAGTCAAATGGGCATCCACCCCACCCACGGCGGCAAAGTAAAGATACCCCTTGTCGTCGATATATTTGACCTGCAGACCGATCTCATCCGTATGCCCCACGATCATGACCCGCGGCAGGTCCTTGCCCTTGCCCGAAACCCGGGCAAATACGTTGCCCATGACGTCGGTGGTCAATTCGTCGCAGTAGGGAGCGACATAGTTGCGGAAGACCCGCTGGGCCGGTTGCTCATAGCCGGACGGACTGGGGGCGTCGAGAAGCTTTTCCAGAAATGCCAGTGATTCTTTACGCATGACTCATACCTCGCTGATGTTGTAATTCAGATCATTTACGATACTACCTCTACAGCATTGCTCTAAATATTCAACCACAACCTCTTCCGGCAAAAGGGAATCATCCGGCCTGACAGGGATCGACGCGCCTGACGGCCGCAGGCGCGCCAAGTTGCGCCGTTTCTGGCCGATCACGTCCGAGATCCGCGAGGAGCGACACGCCACCACGAAAGGCGCATCGTCCGGCAGGGCAAGGGTGAGTTGCCGCAGGAGATCGAAATACAGCTCCGAACGCACCAGCTGGCCAAGCGCCGGGTGCCAGCAACCAGCCAGCACTGTGGTGTCATTCAGCCCATCTCCGGCCTGGAGCCCAATGCGGATGACGTCGATCCCGGCCTCCATGGCCTTGTGCAGAAGCCGCTTGCAGAGCGCGATGCCCTGCTCCAGGTCCGGGGGACGATAATCGCCCGCCCGGTAGCGCCGGGCCAGCTCCGTCCCCTCCAGAACCACCACCGGGTAGAGCCGCACAAAGGTCGCCCCGGCGGCGATAACCCGCTCCAGCGACCGGAGGGCTCCGGCGGGCGTGTCGCCCGGCAGGCCGGGCATCAACTGGGCTCCGGCGGCCAGCCCCCGCTCCCCGATACAACGCAGGGCCACCTCGGATGCGGCTGCGTCGTGCCCCCGGCCACTCAGAGCCAGAACGTCGTCATCCATGGACTGGACGCCGATTTCAATGACACTGACCCCCTGGCCGGCCAAACGGCAAACCACGGCGCCATCTACGTAGTCCGGCCGGGTGGAGACCCGTATCGACCGAACAACGCCGCTCTCCAGAAAAGGCCGGACAGGGGTCAGCAGCTCATCCTGCACCTGTTCCGGCAGGGCAGTAAAGCTGCCGCCGAAAAAGGCAACCTCCAGGGGGCGGCCGCCTGCCGAGCGGCGCCAGGAGGCAATTGCGGCATGAATCTGCTGCCGGTCCGGCAGGCTGCCGCGGGAACCGGAAATGGCGCGCTGGTCGCAGAAAACACAGGTGTGGGGACACCCCTGATGACTGATGAAAAAAGGGACCGTCACCGCTTTCACGTCAATGTCCCTGATCTGTCGAGAACCGTTCCAGCGCCTTTGCAGCAGCGACTTGCTGGGCGATCTTCTTCGATCTCCCCTCCCCCTCGCCGGCCACACTGCCGTCCACCAGCAATTGGAAACGGAACAACCGGTCGTGGGGGGGGCCGGACTCCTCGCTCAGCCGGTATTCCGGCGGCGGCAGGCCCCGTGCCGAGAGCAGCTCCTGCAGTTCGCTCTTGGCATCCCTCCCCAGCTCCCGGTTGCCGGGGGCCTCAAGCAGGCCGTCGAACAGGCGGGCCACCAGGCTACGGGCCGCCTCCAGTCCGCCATCCCGGTAAATCGCCGCGATCAGCGCCTCGAGGACATCGGACAGGATCGAATCCTTGCTGCGTCCTGCTGTCTGTTCCTCACCCCGCCCGAGACGGACAAAACCGCCCAGGTCCAGGGAGCGGGCCAGGACCGCCAAAGTCCCCTGCCCGGCCAAATGGGCCCTGAAGCGGGACAGATCCCCCTCATGCCAGGCCGGAAAGCGGGAATAGAGCATCTCGGCCAACACCATGCCCAGCACCGCGTCCCCCAGGAATTCCAGGCGCTGGTAATCGCCTTCCTCGGCGGCGCTGCACTCATGCTGCCAGGAGGGATGGGTCAGCGCCCGGCACGCCAGGCTGCGATCGCTGAAACGGTACGCCAACCGCTCTTCCAATTGGGTGTAATCTATCTCCACGTCATAGTTCTCCCAAGGTTGAACTATAGCCACGCCATACACATTTGGCAACAGAAAGCATGATCGGATTTTGGGACCTGCGGGTCCTATAAGACCCGCAGGTCCCAAAGCTTTCAGTGGAATTCAGTTGCGAATTCGCGGCAACTCACCTATAATTCAGTATTTGCAGATAATCGGCAAGGGACTGACGTGGGCTATTTCATCACATTCGAAGGCATCGAGGGGTGCGGCAAAACCACCCAGATCAGGCTGCTCGCCGAACGCCTGAAGGCGGCCGGACGGCTTGTCACGCTGACGCGGGAGCCGGGCGGTTGCGCCATAGCCGACAAGATTCGGGGCATCCTGCTGGACGCCGACAACCGCGCCATGATGCCCCACGCAGAGCTTTTGCTCTACGCGGCGGCCCGTGCCCAGCATGTCGGCGAGGTCGTCAAACCGGCGCTGGACGTGGGGAATGTGGTGTTGTGCGACCGTTTTACCGACGCCACCATCGCCTACCAGAGCAACGGCAGGGGCATCGACCGCGAGACCGTGGATACCCTGAACAGCCTGGCGTGTGGGGCCATACGTCCGGACCTGACCGTGCTGATCGACTGCGACCCCGCCCTGGGGCTGGAGCGCGCGCGACGCCGGATCGACGCGTCCAGCGGTCCCCGTGAGGAACGCTTTGAACTGGAGGCCCTCGCTTTTCATCAGCGGGTCCGGGACGGCTATCTGGCCCTGGCGACGGAAGAACCGTACCGTTTCCTGATGGTAAACGGCGGCGGTTCGGTCGAGCAGATTGCCACCGTCATCGCCGAGCAGGTGGCCTCGCGCCTGGAGAAACAACCTCATGCCGTTCGCTGACATCATAGGCCATGAGCGGGTTGTCGAGGTATTCCGCCGGGCGCTCCGCTCCGGAAAGACCTCCCACTCCTACCTGTTCGAGGGGCCGGCCGGCTGCGGACGCAAGACGACCGCCCGTGCCCTGGTGCAGGCCATCTTCTGCACGGAACGCGAGGACGACGCCTGCGGCGTTTGCCCCTCGTGCCGCAAGGTGGCGGCCGGTTCCCATGCCGATATCCATTACATCGAACCGGACGGCCAGTTCATCAAGATCGAGCAGGTCAGGGAATTGCAGCGCGACCTTTCCCTGCGGCCCTACGAGGCGCCGCGCAAGGCCTGCATCATCGAGTCGGCGGAGCGCTTCAATCCGGCTGCGGGCAACTCTCTGCTCAAGACCCTGGAAGAGCCGCCGGGCAACGCCATCATCATCCTCTTGACCGAGAACGCCGGCACGCTGCTGCCGACCATCCGCTCCCGCTGCCAGTTGATCCGCTTTTCGCCCCTGTCGCCCGAGAATCTTCGGCTGCTGCTGGAACGGCACGGCATGGCTCCCGAGACGGCAGAATTACTGGCCCCCATGGCCGAGGGGAGCATCCAGCGGGCTTTGGAACTGGACAACGAGTCCCTGGGCAGCCGTCAGGATCTCCTGTTGGCGCGGCTCTCGGGGCTTGACCGGAACAGGATCGCCACGATCTTTGACGCTTCCGAGGAACTGGGCACAAGCCGGGACGAGACCCTGGCAACCCTGGACATGTTAATCTCGTTCATGCAGGACACCGCCCACCTGGCCGCCGGCAGCGCCGCCATCGTCAACGCGACGGTCCGTCCGGCGCTGGAGGGGTTTGCCGTCAAATGGCCCCTGCAACGGACCTTGCAGATACTGGACGATATCCTGGAAACCCGGCGTGCGGTCCAGCGCAACGCCAACAGCAAGCTCGCCCTGGATCGGCTTTTCATGAGGATAGCCGCCACGACGTAATGATTCAGATGAAAGATGAAGGATAAAAGATGGGGAGGGCGGACGAAGGTTTTTTCTCTCATCCCTCACCCGCCTTTATAAAGGAGATATTTTTTGCCACGCATCGTAGCCATAGAATTTTCAACAGCCAGCAAGCTGTACGATTTTGACGCCGGCAACCTGGATCTGGCCCCCGGCGACAAGGTGGTCGTGGAGACCGACCGAGGTCTGGGCATCGGCACGGTCTTGCAGGGACCGACCGAACGCACCGAAGGGGTGCCCGAGAACCTGGCCACCATCCGGCGCAAGGCCACCCCGGACGACATGGCGACCCAGGAGCGCAACCGGCAACTGGAGAAGAGCGCCTTCGACTTCTGCCTCAAGCGGATCATGGAGCGGGGCATGCAAATGAAGCTGGTGCGGGTGGAGTACCAGTTCGACAGCAGCAAGGCCGTATTCTACTTCACCGCCGACGGCCGGGTCGATTTCCGCGACCTGGTCAAGGACCTGGCCCACACCTTCCACACCCGTATCGAGATGCGCCAGATCGGCGTGCGCGACGAATCGAAGATGATTGGCGGGATCGGCATCTGCGGCCGGGAGTTATGCTGCTGCTCCTTCCTGCGCGAGTTCCAGCCGGTATCGGTCAAGATGGCCAAGGAACAGAACCTGGCCCTGAACCCCAGCAAGATCTCCGGGCAATGCGGCCGCCTGCTCTGCTGTCTGGATTACGAGTACGAAACCTACTGCTGCCTGCGGAAAAACTTCCCCAAATGCGGAAAGCGGGTGCGCACCCCCACCGCCGCCGGCGTCATCGACAAGATCAACATCCTGACCGGCAACATCACCCTCAGGCTTGACGACAACAAGCAGATCACCATTAGGCGCGACGAGATTCTGAGCGACAGCGCCGCCGATGCGCTTCCGGCGCCGCCCGCGGCTGTTCTGCAGCCGGAGGCCCGCCGCGAGCAGCGTGAACGCAGGCCCCAGCAGCGCCAGCCGTCATCCACGCCCCATCAGAAGGATGAGAAGCGGCAGGAGGCCAAAGCGGCTGTTTCCGCCGCCCCACCCGCTGTCGAGGCCGGCGGGGATGAGGCGCAGGACGGCCAGAAGAAACAGGAGGGTCGCCGCAGAAACCGGCACCGCAAACACGGCCACCGCCGTAAACAGGGCGACAAGCCGGATACCACCACCCCAACGCCAAACACTCCGGGAGCATGACATGAAACCTACATTCTATCTCACCACCCCCATATACTACGTCAACGACGTGCCCCACATCGGTCACGCCTACACCACGGTGGGAGCCGACGTCCTGGCCCGCTACAAGCGTCTCATGGGGTACGACGTTTATTTTCTGACCGGCAGCGACGAGCATGGCCAGAAGGTGGAAAAGGCCGCCACAACCGCCGGCGAAACGCCGCTGGAACTGGCCGACCGGGTGGTGAAGCGTTTTCAGGCCCTCTGGGAGAGGCTGGGGATCTCCAACAACGACTTCATCAGGACAACCCAGGAACGCCACAAAAAGGGCGTTGCCCATATTTTCAAGGACATCCTCGAAAAGGGGGACATCTACCTGGGCGAGTACGAGGACTGGTACTGTACCCCCTGCGAAACCTTCTGGACCGAGACCCAGTTGATCGACGGCCGCTGCCCCGACTGCAACCGGCCGGTGGAAAAACTCAAGGAGGAATCCTACTTCTTCCGTATGAGCAAGTACCAGGAGCAACTCCTGGCCCACATCGACGCGCATCCCGACTTCATCCAGCCCAAGAGCAAGCGCAACGAGATTATTTCTTTCGTCAAGGAGGGGTTGCGCGACCTGTCCGTATCGCGCACGACCTTCACCTGGGGCATCCCGGTGCCGGGCAACGACCGGCATGTCATCTACGTCTGGTTCGACGCCCTGACCAACTACATCACGGCCCTGGGCTATCCCGAGGCTACCGATGAGTACCGGCGTTTCTGGCCGGTCAACGTGCACCTGATCGGCAAGGATATCCTGCGGTTCCACGCGGTTTACTGGCCCACCTTCCTTATGGCGGCCGGCCTGCCCCTGCCGGAAAAGGTCTTTGCCCACGGCTGGTGGACCATCGAGGGCCAGAAGATGAGCAAGAGCCTGCAGAACGTGGTCGAGCCCAACATGCTGATCGACAAGTACGGCGTGGACGCGGTCAGGTATTTCCTGCTGCGCGAGGTTCCCTTCGGCCTGGACGGCGACTTCTCCCACACCGCTCTGGTCCAGCGGATCAATTCCGACCTGGCCAACGACCTGGGCAACCTGCTCAGCAGGTCAACGGCCATGGCGGTTAAGTATTTCGACGGCATCCTGCCCGCTCCGGCGGAGTTGCAGGAGATTGACCTGGCCCTGAAAACGCGCACCGAAGAGATGATCGCCACCGTAGAGGGGTGCATGAACGACCTGGCCTTCAGCAAAGCGCTCCAGGCCATCTGGGAGGTAATCTCCGCGGGCAACAAGTATATCGACGAGTCGGCCCCCTGGACCCTGGCCAAGGACCCGGCCCTCGCGGGGCGGCTGGCCACGGTCATGTACTGTCTCTTGGAATCCCAGCGGATCGTGCACATCGTCCTGTCGGCGTTTCTGCCGGCTACGGCGGAGAAGGCGCTTGCCAGCCTGGGGTGGGGGGAGGAGAAGTCCCTGGTCGGTCTGGCCTGGGGCGGCCTGAAGGCGGGTGCGGTGATTACTAAGGCCGAGGCCCTGTTCCCGAGGATCGAGGGATAACACAGAGGGCATATTTGCCACGGAGCCACAGAGGCGCGGAGGAACACAAGAGTAAGGCAAGTCAAACGTTCCTCCCCCCAGCGGGGGGATAAAATCCTGGGTTTTCCTCTGTGTCTCAGTGTCTCCGTGGCGGGTTTCGGCTTTTCTCTTTTGTGTCTTACCTCCGCCTGACCCGGAAACCGGCCTTCTCCATGGCACTGAGGTCGAGGCCGGTTTTCGTTTTCCCCTCCTGAGCCACCGCCGCCGGTTTCGGGCTGCGCTCTGGCTTTGTCCCCCCACCCGCCTCGGCCTCCTTGATGGAAAGCGCGATCCGCTTGCGCCCTGCATCCGCCGACAACACCTTGACCTTGACCACCTGTCCCACCGTGACCGCGTCGTTGGGGTCCTTGACATAGCGGCTCGCCAGGTGGCTTATGTGCACCAGGCCGTCCTGGTGGACCCCGATATCCACAAAAGCGCCGAAAGCGGTCACGTTGGTCACTACCCCCTGCAGGATCATCCCCTCTTGAAGATCGGTTATCTCCCGGATGTCGTCCCGAAAGCTGGCGGTCTGAAACTGGCTGCGCGGGTCGCGCCCCGGTTTTTTCAGCTCCTCCACGATATCCCGCAGGGTGGGCATGCCGACGCTGTCACTGACGTAGCGGCGCAAGTCGATGCCGGCCACCAGGCCGGAATCACCGGCCAGGCTGGCCAGGGTCACCCTCTGATCGGCGGCCATGGCCTCCACCAGCGGATACCGCTCGGGGTGCACGGCGGTATTGTCCAGGGGATGGGCGCCGTTGCGGATACGGAGAAAACCGGCGGCCTGTTCGAAGGCTTTGGCTCCGAAGCGGGGCACATCCAGGAGCGCCTTGCGGGACGGGAAGGCCCCCTGGCGATCCCGATGGCCGACAATCGCCTTGGCCAGGGCCGGCCCCACGCCGGAAACGTAGGAGAGCAGCGCCCATGATGCGGTGTTCAGGTCCACCCCCACGTAGTTGACGCACGACTCCACCACATCGTCCAGGGCCTTCTTCAGCATGGTCTGGTTCACGTCGTGCTGGTACTGGCCGACACCGATGCTCTTGGGGTCTATCTTGACCAGTTCGGCCAGCGGATCCTGGAGCCGCCGCGCAATGGAGATGGCGCCACGCACCGTCAGGTCCAGGTCGGGAAACTCCTCCCGGGCGATCTCCGAGGCGGAATAGACGCTGGCCCCCGCCTCGCTGACCATCACCACCGGCACGTGCCTGCCCCTCCCAGCCAGCGTTTCCTTGACAAATAGCTCCATCTCCCGGCCGGCGGTGCCGTTGCCGATGGCGATCATCTCGATGGCGTGCACTTCCACCAGACGCAACAAATCCTGCTTCGCCTGAGGCACCCGCGCCGATCCGGTATGGGGATAAATGGTGACATGTTCCAGAAACCGGCCGGTGCCGTCCACCGCCGCCAGCTTGGAACCGGTGCGCAGCCCGGGGTCGATGCCCAGCACCCGTTTGCCGCCCGCCGGCGGGGCCAACAGCAGATTATGCAGATTACCGGCGAAGACCCGGATGGCCACCTCGTCGGCCAGGTTCTTGGCCTCCAGGCGCAATTCAACCTCGATGGAAGGGGCGATCAGGCGCTTGTAGGCGTCTTCGGCCACCGCCTCCAAACGCGGCGCGAAGATACCGTCACCCACGATCAAACGGGCCTTCAACCCGGCCAGAATCTGCTCCAGCGGCGCAGTAACGGTCAGGAAGAGCACCTCCTCCTTCTCGCCGCGACGCATGGCCAGCATGCGGTGGGAAGGAACCCCCTTCAGCGGTTCCTGATAGTCGTAGTACATCTCGAACTTGGTGACCTGATCCTTCTTGTCGGCCGCCACCCGCGAGTTGAATACCCCCTGCTCCCAGGTCAGGCGCCGCACCATGGCCCGGGCGTCGGCGTCTTCGGACAGCCGTTCGGCCAGGATGTGCCCGGCCCCTTCCAGGGCTGCGGCCGCGTCCGGCACCCCCTTGTCGGGGTCCACATACGCCAGGGCCGCATCCTCCGGCGTGCCGGCGGTCAGTTCCTGTGCGGCCATCAGGCCGGCCAAGGGCTCAAGCCCCCGCTCGCGGGCAATGGTGGCCTTGGTGCGCCGCTTGGGCTTGTAGGGAAGATAAAGATCCTCCAGCTCGGTCTTCTGGCGCGTGGCCTCGATCCTCTCCCGGAGGTCGTCGGTCAGTTTGCCCTGTTCCTCAATGGACTTGAGGACCGTCAGTTTGCGCTCCTCAAGTTCGGTGAAATAGGCAAGGCGTTCCTCGATGGCGCGGATTTGGACCTCATCCAGCTCACCCGTGCGCTCCTTGCGGTAGCGGGCGATAAAAGGGACCGTAGCCCCCTCCTGCAGGAGCTCCACGGTGTTTACGACCTGTTGTTGCGTGAGGGAGGTCTCTGCTATGATTGCATGAATGATGGTAGTAAGTTGTTCCTTGCTGACGGGCATGGGGTTTCCTGCTCTTTCATGATTTTTTTGGGGGTGCTTGCTGCAACAGGGTGAGTAAGCCGGGAAGCGGGGGGTGCTGAAACGTCACAAATGACAGAGGGTCTGCACCGTCACGGCGCAGTCAGACCTCATTTATCATACCGCCACTTGAAACTCACGGCCTTGCAGTCGGGCAGAGCCTGACGGAAACGGTTCAGGCCCTCCTCACTGATCATGGTGCCGCTGCAGGTCAGCCACTTCAGTCCCGTGAGACGGGTCAGGTTGTGGAGTCCCCGGTCGCCGATGGCGGTATGATAGATATAGACGCGCTGCAATTCTTCGAGCGAAGCGAGCAGGGCGAGCCCATCCTCGCTGATGGTTGTGTTGGAGAGGCACAATTCCTGAAGTCCCGTAAGACGCGCGACATGCACCAGGGTGCTGTCGTCAACGTCGTTCAGGAACAGCGCCTGAAGGTCCCCGGGATGCAGGCTGTCCAGGAAATCCAGCCCATTGCCGTGACTCCCCTTCACGTCGAGCCGCAAACATTTGTCCAGGAAGATTTCCTTCACCCCCCGTGCGCTCCCCAGCCACTGCCAATCGCGATAGTCCATGGAACCGGCAGTGCGGACATAAAGCGTGCCGTAGCTTCTATCCGCTGGAAAGCGGACGACGCGAGTCTTTACCAGGGGCGATCCCGGGTGGTCGGTCACCGTCTCCTCCCCCCGCAGCAACGACAGCCGTTTGCGCAACAGGGCAATATCGTCATCCGCCTTGGCAACCATCTCGGCCAGGAGATCGACCCCCTCGGCCTGGGCCTCGTCCACCCGCACCTTGAAGCGGTAGATGTCCGTCTGCTTGAGTTCATCGATCTGGAGGATGACGGCATGGATATTCTGCTGCACCCGGGCGATCTGGCGGATCACCCGCACCAGTTCCGAGGCGATGTCCTTGCCGGATACGGCGCCGGTCCCGGCCTCCCAATCCCAGAACATCTCTTCAAGGGATTTCCGGTCGCCCGATTCGTAGGCCTGGTTGGCAACGGCCATGAGCTCCTGGCGCCGCAGGCGGTCCGCCTCGTCCGCCGCCAGGTCGGGGTGTACCGCCTTGGCGACCCCCCGGTAGAGCGACTTGATGTTCATGGTGGCGGTATCGGGCGGCGTCTCATCCTCATCGTCCAGGAGGTCGGTCGTACGCTGAAAATGGCTGAACGACTGCTCGTCCGACGACGGCTCCTGACGGGGTGACGTCTTTTCCGTGCCGAGGATGCCGTTCAACTGCCACTCCAGCTCCTCCAGCACGGTAATCCGCCCCCCCAGGGTATCCTCGTAGCGCTGTTCAAAGGTGCGTATTTCGGCCTTGAGGTCGAAAAATATCCGCTCCCAGTCGTTCAGTTCCAGTTGGTAGCGCTTTGCTTCACGCTGCTTACGCTCAAGCTCCACCTCTTCCGGAGTCTTCAAGCGGTTGTGGAAAGGAGGCGTCATGGGAGCGTCCCCCTGTTCATCATCAGCTCACGGGACTGGCGGGCGAGCGGCAGGGTGATGCGGCGCTGTTCGGCCATGGAAAGCCGGAAAAGCGCCTCAAAAGCGGCAATAAGGGCTCCAACCTCGCGGCTGGCGGTCATCAGGATATAATCGACCACATCATCGGGTACCCGCACCTGGCGGTCGTCGGCGATCTTTTTCAGGATCATGCGCCGGGAATGATCGTCCGAGGTATCCACCCGGGCGACCAGGCCCCACAAAAGACGCGAAATCAGGTGGTCGTCCAGGTGAGGCAGCTCGCGGGGCGGCAGGAGACCGGCCATGGCCACTTTCCGGCCACTGGAGTAAAAGTCGTTGAACACCTGCCACAGGGCGATCCGCAGGTCGGCCTCATCGGGCAGCAGATGCAGGTCGTCCACCACCAGTGCCGATGCGGCGCTGTAACGGGCGACCAGCTCGTGGGCGGAGAAGCGGTCGCGACATGACAGGTAGCAGGCGGTTTCAGCGGGACAGAGGACGTGGGCGACGCTCTTCAGCAGGTGCGTCTTGCCGGAACCGGCCGGGCCGTGCAGGTAGAGCAGGTTCTCTGCATCGGCCGGGTCGGCGATGCGCCGGGCGAACTGGAGCGCTGCGGCGTTGCCGTCACAGGCGACGAAACCGTCGAAGGTATACGCGGGTGTTATGGGAAAATCGAAAAACTGCTGCATTATCAGAATAGATTCCCCTGGGGCGGTTCAGGCGCTATGCGGTCAAAATGCAGATAGGCGGCGCGGGTGGCGACCCGGCCACGCGGGGTGCGGTTCAGGAAGCCGTTCTGGATCAAAAACGGTTCATACACGTCCTCGATGGTGTCGCTTTCCTCGCCGATGGCGGCGGCGATAGTGTCCAGACCCACCGGGCCGCCGGTGAACTTGTCGATGATCGTCAGGAGGATCATGCGGTCCATCTGGTCAAAGCCCATGTCGTCGATCTCAAGCAGGTTGAGGGTATCCCGGACGACCGCGCGGGTAATGACGCCGTTGGCCCGTACCTGGGCGAAGTCCCGCACCCTCCGCAGGAGGCGGTTGGCGATGCGGGGGGTGCCGCGGCTGCGCCGGGCGAGCTCGACAGCGCCCTGGGGTTCGATCTCCATCCCCAGGATGCGGGACGAGCGGCTGATGATGGTGGCCAACTCCTGTTCGGTGTAGAACTCCAGGCGCGAGATCACGCCGAAACGGTCCCGCAGCGGCGAGGAGAGCAGGCCGGCCCTGGTGGTGGCCCCCACCAGGGTGAAGTGCGGCAGATCGAGCTTGATGCTGCGAGCGCTCGGCCCCTGGCCGATGATGATATCCAACTGGAAATCCTCCATGGCCGGGTAGAGGATTTCCTCGACCACGTGGGACAGGCGGTGGATCTCGTCGATGAACAACACGTCGTGGGGTTCCAGATTGGTCAGGATGGCCGCCAGGTCGCCGGGGCGCTCGATGACCGGTCCCGAGGTTGACTTGATGTTGACCCCCATCTCGCAGGCCACGATATTGGCAAGGGTAGTCTTGCCGAGACCGGGCGGGCCGTAGAGCAGGACATGGTCAAGCGCCTCCCCTCTCCCCTTGGCCGCATCGATGAACAACCGCAGGTTGCCCTTGATCTTTTCCTGGCCGATATAGTCCGCCAGGGCGCGGGGCCGGAGGGTTGCGTCGAACTGGAAATCATCGTCGCTTTTTTCGGGTGTGATGGCACGCTGCTGCATTGCTACTCCGCTGTTTATGGCCGGTATGAACTGCTAGACTATGGCCTATTTTGCGCCAATTGTCAAAGGAGGAGTAGCGTTTCTGCGGGCCTTGGTCGTTCAATAAATGCATGGAATTTACGCCCGGCTATGCTAGTCTATAAGATGAGAGCGCACCGCCTCAATACCTTACCTGCTCCCGGTAAGAGGAAGGCATGTGCGCAGGGAGGTTGGCGTCATGAAACCAATAATCATCAGCCTGCTGTTGCTATTTGCTTCGGTAGCCGTGTGCGCCGACGACGTACCGTTCATCGTGCCCATGGACAAGGACGGCGTCCAGCGGACGGAGGTGCTGGGCGGCGATTACTTCTTCAAACCCAGCCACATCGTGGTGAAGGTCAACCAGCCGGTAGAACTGCTGGTGCGCAAGGACGGCTGGTTCGTCCCCCACACCTTCGTCATCGACGCCCCGGAAGCCGGCATCAAGGTCAGCGAATCGCTCTCCCGCGATCCGAAAGGCATCGCTTTCACCCCCACCAAGGTGGGCAAATATCCGTTCTACTGCGACAAAAAGCCGCCCTTCCTGGCCAGCCACCGTGAAAAGGGGATGGAAGGCGTCCTGGAGGTCGTTGAGTGAAGGTTCTCTTCGTCCACCCCCACGGCAGCAACTTCATGCCGGGCGTGCAGGATATCACCACCATCTTCAACATCATGCCCCCTTTGGGGATCATGAGCATAGCCGCCTGGCTTGAGCGTCACGGCATAGAGGTCGGAATCATCGACTGCTATGCAACACCCATGGGGATTGACGACCTTGCGGACGAGGTCGTCCGCCGCCGCCCCGATGCCGTGGGTTTTTCCACCACCACCTCGGCCTTCGGCGAAGGATACCGCATCGCCTGCGCCGTCAAGGAGCGGGACGCCCGGATCGTGACGGTCTTCGGCGGCGCCCACCCCTGCACCATGGGGGCGCCACTCCTGGATGACTTCCCGGCCATCGACTACCTGGTGATCGGCGAAGGGGAGCAGACCATGCTGGAACTGGCCCGGGCCGGCTTCACGGGGGTGGACGCCATCCCCGGCATCGCCATGCGCTGCGACGGCAAAGGCGCATTCACCGGCCAACGGGAACTGATCGCCAACCTGGACGACCTTCCCTTCCCCGCCTACCACCTGCTGCCCGGCTTCCCCAAACGCTACACCCTGCCGCTGTTCAGCTTTCCCACCGCTCCCAACACCAGCATCATCTCCAGCCGCGGCTGCCCCTATGCGTGCTCCTACTGCGACCGTTCGGTATTCTCGCGCGGTTTCCGCTTCAACTCGCCCGAATACATCGTCGAGCACGTTGCCATGCTCAACCGCAACTACGGCGTCCGCCACGTCTTTTTCTACGACGACCTGTTCACCTTCGACCGCAAACGGGTGGCGGAGTTCTGCGACCTCAAGGCGAAAAAGGGGCTCAAGGTAACCTACAACTGCATCGCCCGGCTGGAGCACGTGGATGAGGAACTGCTGACGCTCCTCAAGCGTTCCGGCTGCTGGCAGGTCAACTTCGGCATCGAATCGGGCGACCCGGAGGTGCTCAAGAAACACCGCACGTTCTACGGCCTGGACGAGGTGGGCAGGAAGCTGGAAATGGTCCGGAAGGCGGGGATGCGGGTCAAGGGGCTCTTCATGGTCGGGCTGCCGGGGGAGGATGAGGCCGCCATCCGGCGCACCATCGACTACGCCCTGTCCCTGCCGCTGGAAGAGATCAACGTCACCAAGTTCACCCCCTTCCCCGGCGCACCGATCTACCAGACCATTCGCGAACAGGGTGAGTTCGACGAAAACTGGGAATTGATGAACTGCATGAACTTCGTCTTTATACCCACGGGGATGACCAGGGATCAACTGGAGGGACTCTACAACGAGTTCATCCGCCGTTTCTACCATCGCACCCGCATCCACTGGGGCTACACGAAGATGATCTGGAAATCGCCCCACAGCATCCTGGCCTTTCTGCGCAACCTGCCGCAGATACTGGCATTCGAGAGGAAGCAGAAGTGGTGACGCCACAAACGGGACCGACCCGCACAAAGGTGAGTTCTCGCACATGACCGCCAAACAACACCGTACTCCGTGGCCGCCGGGCCGGTTCTTCAGCTTCATGGCGGCCGTCATGCGGGATTTCCGGCGTAATCAGGGTTTTCTGCTGTCGGGCGCCGTCGCCTACTACACCCTGCTGTCGGTGGTCCCCATGTCGATCCTCGTCATGACCGTGCTATCCCACGTCATCGGTGAGGAACGGCTCGTGGCAACCATGGCCACCTACCTGGAGATGGTGGTGCCCGGTTATACGACCATTCTTCTGGAGCAGGTACGGGCATTCGTGCAGAACCGGCAGGTGATCGGCTCCATCGGTTTCATCGCCATGCTGTTTTTCAGCTCCATCGCCTTTACGGTCCTGGAAAATGCCATCTCGGTGATCTTCTTCCACCAGGTCAGGCACGAGCGCCGCGGCTTTCTCGTCTCCGCCCTGATCCCCTTCGTCTATATCTGCGCCCTTGCCCTGGGTATCGTTGTGGTCTCGGTTGTGGTGGGCGCGGTGGAGACCCTTGACAACCGGCATCTGGTCCTGCTCAACCTGGACATAAGCCTGGCCGGCACCGAACGGGTCGCGCTGTATGTCCTGGGGATCGCCGGCGAACTGTTGATGCTCACCTCCATCTACCTGGTGATGCCGGTGGTGCGGATCACCTTTCGCCACGCCCTGATCGGCGGGGTGGCGGCCACGCTGTTGTGGGAGATCACCCGCCGGATACTGGTCTGGTATTACGCCACCCTCTCCATGGTCAACATCATCTACGGCTCCATCGCCACGGTGGTGGTGACCCTGCTCAGCATCGAGGTGTCGGCCCTGATCCTGCTCCTGGGCGCCCAGGTCATCGCCGAGCTGGGAAACAGCGGATCAAGGGCAGCGAATGAGCCGGCCGGTTTCGAGACGTGATGCCGCGCACCCTGTCACTTCAAACAGATCGGATCGCCCGCATGAATAATAGAACGCTCCTGACAGCCCTCCTCCTCGGCACGCTCCTTGCCCCGCTCCCGGCCCGTGCGGAAACCGCCGTCACCACCGCCGCCTCGGAATGCGCCCTCCTGACCGGCTACGGCATCACCCACCGCTATTTCGGCGCCACCCGCACCCAGGTGCAGACCTGGGACCTCATCGCCCGCTACGGCCGTTTCCTCTCCGGTGAAGTCGGCACGGGAAGCTGGTACCAGGGAAGGCACGAACTGCTGGTGGAGGTGCCCTATCACATGGCCGTGGACCATGACGCCAAGTCCATGGTGGGTGGGTATCTGCTGGGAAGCTGGAAATTTACCGGGCTGGATGGCATCGCGCCCTATGTTTTCGCCGGTGGGGGGATACTCTTTGTGGATCTGGGGTTGCCCACCATGGGGAGCAAGCTGGATTTTTCCTACCAGGGGGGGACCGGGGTGCAGTATTTCGTGCGCAAGGACACGGCACTCATGGCCGAGTACCGCTACCATCACATCTCCAACGCCGGAACCGCCTCACCCAACGAACCGCTCAATTCCAGCAAGTTCCTGCTGGGAGTGACGTTCTATCACTGACGAATCTAACGGCTACTTCCCACTGCCGAATATTTTTTTGAGCCCCTTTTCCCCAATGCCGATGATCCCCTTGCCAATGCTCGTTACGCTGGAAATGCCGATCTTTGAAGCCATGGCCGTGGCTACCTGGTCAACCAGCGTCTGGCGAACGGCAAAATGGGGATTGTCGAGACTACCGCTCAGGGAAAAATTGACCGAAAGTTCATCCTTGTTGTCGGACAGGAATTTGATGAAGGCCCAGGCGGGAATCCCCATGAGCACGCCTTTAGCGCCGGAGTTGGCAAAGGCCAGGTCGCTCAGGCGGAGGGTGCCGGGAGCGTTCAGACGGCGATTTTCAATAGTGATGGTACTGCTGGCGGACAGTTTCCCGGACATCACGTCCAGATCGCCCTTTTTGAGGAAGTAGGGGCGGAATTTGGTGATATCCAGCCCAGCAAGTTCCAGCTTCAGGTGGGTATCGAGCCCTTTCGCCATATCGCCGCGCACGGCAAGGGTTCCGCCCCCCTTGCAGGTGACATCGAGACGCACCGGCGTCGCCCGCTTCGCTGCCGGAATGTCGAAAGAACCGGCGGAAAAGGCAATGTGCGGGAAGGTGACCAGATGATACTGTTCGCGGGGATTGCTCAGCCCTACCCCGCCTTTATGGACGATATGGCGGTCAAGCAGATCCATGCTGCCATTGTTGACCTTGAGGCTTTTGATCAGCACCGGCAGGGGGGCGGCCGAGGAACGGGAGGAAGATTCCTGACGGGGATTGAAGATCTTCACCAGCGACCCGTCCGGAGCGATTTCGAGAAGCAGCCAGGGTCTTTCCAGGACAATCTCGCTGATATCCAGCCGGCCGCTCAGAAGCGAAAACAGGCTTGGCCGGATGATGATCCGTTCAACCGAGAGCCGGTCGGCAAAACGGCCGGGGCCGCTACGGCGGGCAATCCGCACATTGTCCAGTTCCACCCGGTTCCAGCGGGCTGTAACCTTGCCCAGGGTCATGTCGTCGCCAGCCAGGTTTTTCAGGCGTGACTGGACCAAAGCGGTGAGGTGGGCATAGCCCCACCACATCCCGCCACCGGCGGACAGTACCGCTATCACCATTCCCCAGATGAGATATGTCTTCAATCCGCCTGACTTCATGCGATCTTCACCATAGCACGGTTAGCCTGCCCGGGAAAAGGCTTTCAGGGACATGGCCGCCGGCAGGGTCACCAGGGAAAAGAGGGTAATGAATCCGACGCCAAGGTTGGTGGCCCAGCCGATGGAGGACATGGCGCCATAGTCGGTAAAGGCCAGGGACCCGAACCCGACGATGGTGGTCATGGCCGACAAAAAGACCGACCGGCCGATCTGCACATACTGCCGCTCCCGTTCGCCGGGCTCAGCCGCCGTGACCCGGAAGCGGATGTACAGGCCGAAATCGCTCCCCATCCCCACAATGGTCACCAATACCATGGCGTTCATAAAATTGAGCCCCATGCCGCTCAACGCCATGGTTCCCAGCATGCAGCCGGAGGCAGCCACCACCGGAAACAGGGAATAGAGTACCCCCGTCGGCATGTTGGCGAAATGAGCCAGCAAAAAGAACAGCACCAGCATCCCACCCAGCAGGAAAGCACCGGTAAAGCTGTTCCGGACGGCAGCCTTCAACTGGTCGCTGATCAGGTCGATGCCGGTCATGCGGGCCGTTGGATCTATCGCAGCCAGCGCGGTCTGCAAGGCGGACAGATCGAGGGAGGAGCCCGAATAGTGCAGATATGCCAGGGCGTGGTAACCGGAAGCGGTTTTGACCAGGTGACGATCGACAACCCCCTTGAGCGGCGAAGCCGAAAGGCGGGCCACCGCCTCTTCGGGGCTCACCGTTGCGGCTCGTTGCAGATGGTTCATGCCATCCAGAAACGGCTGAAACGGTTCCGTGGCAAAACCTTGCCGGTCAAGCGCCCTGCGGATGGACTGCGCAAGGTTTGCGGCGCCAAAACGTTCCCGCAGCCGATGGGACACCTCCAGTTGCGCTTTCTGGCTGTTGATGACACGACCGAGGGACGACCAGGCCACGATCTGCCCGCGCGCCTGGAGCGATGCCGCCAAAGCGTCCAGCCGTGAAATCCGTTCCAGGACATCGGAAAGGTTACGTCCCTCCAGCGCCACCAGTATCTGCTTCGGCGCGATGCTCAGGTTCCGTTCTATTTTTTCCTGCGCTAAAAAGGCCTCTGAATGGCGTGGTTGAAGGTTTTTGAGTTCGCCGTCGAACGTGACGGAAAAAGCCGCCCAAAAGAGCCCAGCCGTCATCAAAAGGGAAGCTGCGGCAACCGGCGCCGGGTGCCGCAGCACGGCGCGCCAGAGGCGCGGCAGGCCGAGGCCCGGTATGGGCCGGTAGGCAATGGGAAAGCGGCGCTCCATGAAGAGCAGGAGCGGTGGCAGGAAAAACAGCGTGGCATAGAGGGAATAGACAACCCCCAGTCCAACCAGCAGACCGAGTTCGTAGAGTGCGCGAACATCCGAAACCATCAGCGCCAGAAACGGGATTGCCGTGGTAATGGCAGCGGTGAAGACGCCGCGGCCGGTGTCGAGAATCGCCAGCTCCAGCGCTTCCCGTGATGTTTTACCGGCAGCCCGCTCGCTATGAAAACGATCATAGATATGGATCGAATAATCGGTGCCGATGCCGGTGATGAGGGCGGTAAAGGCAAATGAGATAATATGGATCGACGACAGGAACAGCCCGGCGGTCCCCAAGGCCAACGCCACACCGCAGGCCAGGATCAGCGGGATGAGCAGGGTGGGCAGCAGGCGCCGGTAGGCAAGGTAAAAAATGCCCAACACCACCAGCAAGGAGATAACGACGCTCGCGAGGACGTTGGACTTCATCGCGGCTTCGTCCAGCACAGCGCTGATATGGGCCCCGGCACAGGAGATGGAGACCGGAGAACCGCGGCGGGCATCGTTGATGGCCGACACCAGCTTGCGGGCGAATGCCATGTCCTGGACCGGCCTGGCAGGTTCGGCGATCATGATCAGCACCGCTCCGTTGCGGGAGAGAAAATAGGGGGATGCCGGATCAAGGTCGAGGGCCTGACCGCCGGTCTTGAGGCGCGGCAGGATCAGGTCGCGCAGGGAAAGCGGGTCAACCGTGGCCAGGCCGCCGGCAAAGCCGGCGAACTGCCCGGCCAGGTCGGCCTGGAGTTTTTGCAGCGCTGCGGCCGCCTCATCGGGTGCAAAACGGCCGACATAACGGGGCAGTTCATCCGGAGCAATGAAGAGTTGAGGATGAATGACGGCATAGGCGATCAGATCTTTGAAGGCGGCCGCCTGACTTTCGTCGTAGATCCGCCAGGTAATGCGTTTGAAAGCCGGCTGCCCATCGACGCGCGCCTGTCCGAGACGTTCGGCAAAACGTCCCGCCTCGGCGGGTAAAGACGGTGGATCCCCTTCCAGCAGAAAGTAGGCTTCATTGGCGCTGCCGGTCCACTCAAGCGAATCGAGCAACAGCCTGAGAGCAGGCTGGCGGGAGGGGAAAAGGCGGAATATGTCCGTCTCGAAATGAATTGAGGAGATCAGGGTGACCGACAGAGCCACCGCGCCCGCAAACAGGGAGATAACGGTGAGGGGGCGCGTTGAGGACACACGGAAGATCCACTCCAGATGCCGCTGCGTAAGGGCATTGCCGGCGGCGGTAATCCGGGAGAACCACGTACGGAACATGGATTATTGCTTTCCCTGCAACGCGGACAGCGGGTAAAGGGTCAGATTGTCCAGATGGGGGGTGAAGGCCTCCGGCGCCAGGCCGGTGTTGACCTCCGGTTCATTGATCTTGATACGGAAGCGGCCGCCGTCGCGGCTGTACATGATGATCTCGGTTGCCACGGGCACGCCGTTCACCACCACATAATCGTTGTAATGGGCCTCGTCGCCGTTGGACAGGCTTTTGGCAACCACCAGCCCGTTCTCGAAGGTCACCCGCTCCTGCAGGCCCGTGCCGTTGGTCCGCTCCACCGAGCCATCGCGGACCGAACTTCCGGGGGACGGCACATCCATAACCCAGCGCGCCTGGCGCCAGGTGTCCCCCTCCCCTTGTTGGGGAAGCTCGGACAGCATGCCACGGAACGCCACTCCCTTGGAATTGTCCACAACCGTGACCTGTTCGCCCGCCACAACGGTTTCCATCAACGTGGTCCCGAAGGGGGAGAGTATCACCACCCGCATCCGGTCAGGGCGTTGATAGAGCAGAAATCCGTTTGCGCCCATTCCCTGTTCACCCTTGGTGATTGACAGGGACACGGCCGCCGACAGGGTGTCCACCTGGGCGCCGGGCCGGTATTCCAAGGGCGGCTTGGGGGTGAAGACGGCGCACCCGGCAATCAGGGCCAGGACCGAGAACAGGAACAAGAGGGAAAGATGGCGTTTCATCAATAGGTCCGATCGTTGTTGCAAGATTAAAGATAACATTCGTCTCTCACAAAACTCACAAAGGCGCGAAGAACATCCAAAACCAAACGTTTCAGGGTTAAACCTGAATTCTTTATGATTCTCTCGGTGTCTCTGTGGGCTCTGTGAGAGGCTATTTTATCTTAATTTTGGGTTTATCACTCGAGCCGGAAGTCCCGGTCCGTCAACCCCACGTTGCGGCGCACTTTTTTAAAGGTCATCACGGCACGGTCGCCGTTCTGCTCGACTATGACCAGCTTCCTGATTGTGCCTTCCTCCAGAAACGTGATGACCAGTTCCTTGACCTGTCCCTTGCCGTGCGGGGTGATAGTGACGGTATAGAGTGGGCCGGTCGCATCGGCCTGAACTCCGATACCCTCCGGCAACGTGGTGATCGGTGTGGCAAGCCGGGAGAACCAGCGTTTCAGCCCCTGTTCGGGTGAGAGGGCGATGCGGTTCCGTTCCCCGCCTGTGCCCACGATCTGTTCGATGGTGTTGTCCCGCAGGACCATGCGGCTGGCATAGGGGGCGTTCAGTTCGAGATAGAACAGGTCAGGCTTGCGGAAGCGCATTGTCCCGCTCATGGTCAGGGCCCGTTTCATGAGCGTAAGGCGTTTTTCCTGGTTGATATCGGCCGTAAAGTCCGTGATCCCGGTAAAGGCCTTGCGGAGTGCTTCCAACCCTTCAACGGCAGGGATCGGGCGGGCCTGGCAGGGGAAAGCGCCCGCAAGAAGCGCCAGCAGAGCGCCGAATACGACAAAGGCCCGCGACCGGGCTGCGGTGCCCCGGAAAAAACGGGGAACCGGTTCAATCGATTTCATAGTTTACCGACTCCCAAGGTAAGGTGGGCCGTTACCAGCGTACTGCCTGCGCAGGCGACCTCGCCCTCCACCATGAAGAGCCTGCCAAAGGCCTTGACTACGCGAACCGAGACCAAAAGTTCATCCCCGGCCTGTGGCGCCCCGGAGAACTCGGCGCGGTCGATTGCCGCCAGAAAGCCCCCTTCTCCTTCTTCCTGGATGGTAAGAATCCCTGCCAACTGGGCGATGCACTCCATCAGCAGCACCTGGGGGAATCCACAGCCCGACGTGACGGCCACCCGGGCGGCCGCACGGGTTCCGGTTTCCAGCTCGACAACCCGGTCAAGCAGCAGGAAGGGGTAACGGTGGGGAAGGTATGCCGCGGGATCAGCCTTAATGCGAAGCCCCTTTCATTCAGAGGGTCGTTGAAAACCCAGGTTATTCAAAAATAATCAGATCGTTGCACCCGCAGTATAATCGCCTCCGGCGATTATCGGTGACGAAGCGCGAGCTGCGTTCATCCCGCAGGGACAGAACCGGAACGGTTCTGCTAAAGGCCCTGAGGAGGCAGCCCTCTCTCTATCTCTCCCTCCGGGAGAGGGATTGGGTGTGAGGGACCGCAGCGCTACGCCGCACGACTTGCAGCGCCTCCCGTGAAGCGGATGGCATAGTAGGGTCCTTCAGGGGAGGCCGCCAGGTGCAGCCCTTGTTGGCCGGACTGCAACGAGGCCAGCAGGGTAGCCATGGCCGTCCCCCCCATGGCCAGGGAACGCCCCAGCACGGAAGCGATGTCAATGGTGCCACCTGCCTCGGCCCGCTGCACCAGAAGCGGCGTGTCAATGACCGTGCCGGAAAGGGAGAGCAGATCGCACCGCTCAGCGCCGCTGAACAGGCGATCCACCCCTTCCTGTTCACGACCGACCGGGAGCAGGCCTATGGTGGCAACCGCCTCGACCGTCGCCTTGACCGGGGCCTGGCGTCGTGCGGCGTGGGCCGCGCTCTCCAGCACCAGGATACCGCTCCCCTCACCGAAACCGGAGGCATAACGCTGCAGTTGGCCGGTAGCGGCAAAGCCGGTGATCATCAGCGGCATCAGGTCATCGGCCCCGCCGGTCAGCATGACGTCGGCCCTTCCCTCGGCGATAAAGCGGCAGGCCATGGCAAAGGCCGACTCGGCCGAGCAAAACCGTTGCACCAGCGTAACGTTGGGCCCCTTCAGGCCATGCTCGATGGAGGCGTTGCTGGCGGGCGCATTGGAGACCGTGTTGGGGAAAAGCACCGGAGCCAACCCTTCGACGCCACCCTTAAAGTAGCCGCCGAGGAACTCGGCGGAATTGGCGACGCCGCCGAAACCGCACCCCAGGGCAATGCCGATCCTCTCGGCATCCATGTTATTCGGGTCAATACCGGCATCCTTGAGGGCCAGACCCGACGCGCCAACGACAAACTGGCTGCACCGGTCCAGCTTGCGGGCCTTGAGCGGCGGCATGAAGTCCGAGGCCTTGAAACCGAGCGCCTTGCCCCAACGCTGTCTGTTGCCACCCGCTACCTCGTCCGGCACGGGCGACAGAGCGTTCCGCCCCGAGCCCAGGAGTTCCAGTACCGGCTCGATGCCGTTGCCCGCTGCGGTCACGGCTGAGAAGCCGCTGACGACGATATCGTTGAAGGAATAGATCATATCCCCAGCACCAGTGATGTGATGTTGCCCCCAAAGGCAAAGGAATTGGACATGGCAATATCGGCTTCGCAGGGGCGTTTCCCCTCGTGGCAGTAGTCAAGGTCGCATTCCGGGTCGCAGCCGCGAAAATTAAGGGTCTGGGGGATGATGCGGTGGTTGAGGGCGATCACCGTGGCCAGGGCTTCGATGGAGCCGGCCGCTCCCAGGCAATGGCCGGTCATGGCCTTGGTGGAGATGAGCGGAACAGAAGGGACCCGTTCGCCGAAGACCAGTTTCATGGCATTGGATTCGACCACATCGTTCAAGGGCGTACCGGTGCCGTGGGCATTGACCCACCCCACCCTGCTGCTGTCGATGCCGGCGGCGGCAATGGCGTTGCGCATGACCCGTGCCGCCGTGGAGCCGGTCGGTTCCGGGGCGGTCATGTGGTACGCCTCGCCGGCCAGGGCATAGCCGAGCACTGCCCCGTACACCCTGGCTCCCCGCGCCTTGGCAGCCTCTTCGCTCTCCAGCACCAGGAAGGCCGCCCCCTCTCCAAGGGAAATGCCCTGGCGTCCCAGGCTGAAGGGTGAGCACGGTTCGGGATCGACCACCTTCAACGAGTTGAAACCGCCGAAGGTCAAAAGCGACAGGGTGTCGGAACCGCCGGCCACAATCGCCCGCTGCCGGCCGCTGGCGACCAGTTCGGCACCCCAGCCGATGGCGGTGGCCGACGAGGAGCAGGCTGTGGTGACCGTCCCCTGATAGCCGGCAAGGTTGCAGGCCCGCGCTATCTCGGTAGCGGTCTTGTCGGGCAGAACGCCGCGCAGGAGTACCGGAGGGGCGTTCTCTCCGGCCAGAAGAGATTTCAGCCACTGTTCCGACTGAAACATGCCGGCCGCGCCGCCCCCCATGGAAACCCCCATGTCGAAGGGCGAATAATGACCGGACAGACCGCTGTCGGCCAGGGCCTCGGCGGCGGCGATCAGGCCGAACTGGTCGGCGCGGGAGAGCTTTCGCGCCGCTATGCGGTCGAAATAATCCAGCGGGTCGTACCCTTTGACCTGGCAGCCGATACGGGCCGGAAAGGCCGACACATCGAACAGGTCCAGGGGGGCGATGCCGCTCGTGCCGTTCAGCAGGGCAGCACTGAATTCGGTCGCATTCTTCCCGGCCCCGCAAAAGACCCCCAACCCGGTTATGACAACGCGTTTTTTCACAATTTTACACCAATATTAAATAGTTGTTTCAAACAACATAAAGCATTACTTAAAATAAAAGCCGCACAACGTGTCCAATCGCGGCATCTGCTCCTAGACCGTGCCGCCATCCACGACCAGAGATTGTCCGGTAATGTAAGAGGCCCGTCGTGAAGCCAGAAAAACAACCGCCTCGGCAACCTCTTCAGGGGTGCCGATCCTGCCGAGGGCTGACCCCTTCACGATGCGCTCCACCACATCCTGTTTCAAACCGGCGGTCATGTCGGTCGCAATCAGCCCGGCCACGATGGCGTTGACGCGGATACCCATCCCCCCCACCTCGCGGGCCAGGGATTTGGTAAAGCTGATAGCGGCTCCCTTTGAGGCCGCGTAATTGGTCTGTCCGGCGGTGCCGGTCAGTGCGGAAATGGAAGACACCGTCACGATGCTGCCGCTGCGACGGGCCATCATCTTGCGCACCCCCCACTTGCAGCAGTGGAACAGGGGCGACAGATTGGTGCGGATCACCGCTTCCCAGTCCTCCTCCGCCATCATGGCCAGCCAGCCGTCGCGGATGATGCCGGCGTTATTTACCAGCACATCGATGTGCCCGCTCTCCCGGGATGCGGCGTCGATCAGCGCCTGGGCGCCAGCGGCCGTACCCACGTCGGCCTTGATCACGCTGATCGTGCCGGTCAGTCCCTGTGCCTCCTTAACCAACGCTGCGGCCGCCAGATCATTGCTCAGGTAGGCGGCAAAGACCCGTGCCCCCTGGCTGGCAAACAGAAACGAGATGGCCCGGCCGATGCCACGCGTGCCCCCGGTTACCACCACGATATGATCTTTAAACTCCATCGAAACTCCAGTGGTATTTAGAATTTAAGACAATATTCTAACGTTTTCGCCGGAGCATGTCCAGAGCTGACATTATCTGCCGTGCCGCCCGATCCCTATGAGGACGGCATCATGGCGCGGATGCCGAAAACCATCTCCCGTCGTTTCCCGGCTCTCCGGATCAGCGCGTTCATCTGCGCGCCTTGCCGCAGATGGCTTCCCGCTTGACCTTGAACACCCTGGTCAGCTCACGCTTGGCCTCGATGTAGTCCAGCCCGGACGCGTGAAACGCTGGAGAATATTTGGTCAGAAGCCCTTCCAGAGCCCGCTGCTTCTCCTCGTCAAAGACCTCGGTCGCCCTGCCGGAGACGACGACGCTCTCGTACCTGGTGGCAAACTGGTCGGGCAGCACCTCGGTTTTGCCGACCACGCAGAACGATACCCTGCTGTCGGCGGCAATATCGTCCAGTTTGTGCCCTTCCACGGCGCAGTGGAAGTAGATGGCGTCATCGCCGAGGCAGTAGCTGAGCGGGATACCGTATGGCCCGCCATCGGGGCCACAGGTTGACAGTATCCCGTACTCGCCACGTTCCAGGATATCATTCGCCTCCGGTTCCGTGAGGGCGCGTTCCTTGCGGCGCAGTTCATGGTGCATCGACAGCTCCTTGGTCTGGGGTGGTTGTTTGTGCGCCTTCATGCCTCCGCACAGTGAGGCCTACTTTCCCGCCTTCCGCCGAACCGTAACCGATTCGCCGCCGATTCCCCAGTTGTCCGTATCCACCTCGTCGATCACCACCACCGTTGTGGCCGGATTCTTGCCCAGCACATCCACCAGCAACTGGGTAGCCCCCTTGATCAGGGCCGACTTTTGTTCGGCCGTTGCTCCCTCCCGGGTAATCTTGATATTTACGTAAGGCATCCTGTTTTCCTTTCACCAGGCAGGGAGGTGTCGTGTTCAATCTGCGGGAAAAGGCGATTCAGATCATTCTGCTGTCATAAGCCCAGTGCAAAAGGGCCTGTCGCTGCTTTCTCCGGCAGAGCAGGTCTCCATCAGGGCAATGCTTCCGCAGTTGGGCGATATGCCGGGTCATCGCCTTCCATCTCCTGATCTGCCGTTCGTCATCGGCGCACCTTCTCCCCATGTGGTACCGGCAGTACCACTGGAACCAGCCACGCGGGTCATCGGTATGGATCCACCCCTTTTCCCGCCAGTAGGATAGCGGTTTCGAGGCATTGACGCCAAAATAGTTCAGATCGGGGATATGGCGTTCATGGCAGAGCCTGGCGCTGACGAACCACTCCCCTGGGAATTCATCCGTGCAGTCGGTCATGTACTTCCCGCCGAAGACCCCCAGTTCAAGCATCTCCTGTGGGGTCAATTCGGGTTTGAATTCAGGATGGAAGTTTTTACCCACCGGTTCCGTCAGGGAATAGACGTAGTCCGTCTGCATCAGGTCGTCCACGCATACGCGTATTTTTTCCATGTCATTTCCCAAGAATACGGTTTGTTCCCGTCTGTGCGTCAGGCAGGCCATCACCGGAAGCCCTTCGGAGATACCGGATATCCCGGCGCGGTTGCTGTATGGGAAAGGGGGACGCCGCCGTCCCCCTTTCCCATATCCGTGCCACATTTCGTTTCAGGCCGTCAGGCTTTCAGCTTCTGGGCAATTTTGGCCACATGCGCCCCCTGATAACGGGCGATGGCCAGCTCGTTCTCCGAGGGCTGGCGGGAGCCGTCAGCCCCGGCAAGTGTGGTGGCGCCGTAGGGGGTACCGCCGGTAATTTCGCTCATGTTCAGGAGCCGTTGTTCCGCGTAAGGTACGCCGACGATGACCATACCCTGGTGCAGCAGGGTGGAATGGAAGCTGGTGATGGTGGTTTCCTGGCCGCCGTGCTGGGTGCCCGTACTGGCAAACACGCTGCCGACCTTCCCCACCAGCGATCCCTTCATCCAGAGACCGCCGGTCTGGTCGAGAAAATTGCGCATCTGGGCCGCCATGTTGCCGAAGCGGGTCGGCGTGCCGAAGATGATGGCATCGGCAGCCACCAGGCCATTAACCGTTGCGGTCGGGATATGGGCGAAGCTCTGCCGGGCGGCCTTGGCCCCGTACTGTTCGAGCACCTCGTCCGGGACCAGTTCCGGCACCTGCAGCAATTCCACGTTGCATCCGGAGACGCTGCGCACCCCCTCCGCCACCGCCTCAGCCATGGTATAGATATGGCCGTACATACTGTAAAATACGATCTGGATCTGTGTTGCCATGATTGTGCCTCCTTGGGTCGGTATCTGTAATAAATTCTACGATACAATTCGCCAAAGTAAAGCGACAGCAGGGATGTCACAGCGGCTTGACGCGACTCCTTCCCAGGCGTTTCATCAGCTTCCAGAGCGGCCCCTTGACCGGGAACATGCGCAGGGCCTCCAGCATGGCGTCGCTGATATTCACCTCCAGGCCCGGCACGACCCAGTTCTTCCTCTTGATCGCCTCGGAGATGACCAGTTCGGCCATGTGGTCCCTGACGTCGGGCGAGATATAGAAGGTTGGCTCCAACAGGTCGGTGGCGCTGTCGATAACCCCTTCCGCCAGGGCGGTCCGGTGCAGCGAGGTGCCGGGAAAGATGCGGATGCCGGTCATGGCGATGATCGCGGTCGGCTCCAGTTCGTCCATCAGATCGAAGCTTTCCAGGATAGTCTCCCGCGTTTCACCCGGTCCGCCGAAAAGGATGTAATGGGCAAAATCCACCTGGCGCTCGCGACAGAGGCGCGACCCCTCACGGACATCGGCCACGGTGAAGGCCTTGCCCAGGTTTTTGAGCATGACCGGCGAGCCGGACTCGGTACCGTACTCCACGGCGTCGCATCCTGCGGCCAGCATGACATCCAGCAGGCCGGGCGGCATGAAGGCGGGATTGATGAAGGCTGACCAGTTGATCGGCAGCCGTTCCGCGGCCATGGCCCGGCAGAGCTGTTCGGCGAACTCGGTCGGATAATTGAAGATATCGTCCACAAAATAGATATAGCTGACCCCATGATCATCCGCCAGGGAGCGTATCTCGGCAATGATGTCCTGAATCGGCCGCAACCGCATCCTGCGCCCCTCCAGCAGAGGATAGGTGCAGTAGACGCAGGCAAAGGGACAACCGCGCTTGGTCTGGACATTGGCCATCCCCCCCTGCCGCTGATAACGCGCCACGTCGAACAGGGTCCGGTCGGGTGAAGCGATCCGCTCCACCGGCAGCGCCGGCAGGAATGATTCACCGCCACGCACCAGCACGCCCGGCAGGCCGGAGGGACAGGCCCCCCGCCCGATCGACTCCGCGAGCCGGGGCAGCACCTCTTCCCCCTCTCCCACCACGCCGTAATCGGCATCCACATAGGCCAGGATCTCCCGGGGCATCAGGGAAAAACCGGAACCGCCCACCACGACCCGGGACCGGCTGCGGCAGAGGGAGACCACATCCCGCACCCCGGCCAGATAGGAACGGCAGCCGGGCCAGGTGACATTGTCTATGTTGCGCAGGGAAACGACGGCAAGTGCCGGTGAAAATGAGGCGAGCCGTTCCATTAGGGAGGTTTCCGGGTCCTGTTCGAAGCAGAGGTCGAGCACGGAAAGTTCATGCCCGGCAGCGGCCAGGGGCGCGGCCAGATAGGACAGGCCGATGGGGAACACCGGGTAGGGGGAATGTTCGCGGTTGGCCGAAACCAGGAGGATTTTCATGCCGCCTCCAGCCAGGCTTTCATCTGTTCCACCCGTTCGGCAACCGCACGGGGCATCTGGAATTGCAGAACGCCGTCCAGGTCGGTCAGGGCGTGGCGGGTCAGGCCGGTGGCCAGTTTTGTGCCGTCACGGTTCAGTATGACGCTTTCAAAGACCAGGGTGGCCGTCTCGCTCGGCATCAGGGTGGTGCGGACGTTGAGCACGTCGTTGTAGCGGGCGGGGCGCACGTATTTGACCTCCAGCGCGACCACCGGCCCCAGATAGCCGAGCGCCCCCAACTGGAAGGCATCCAACCCGAATCTGCCGGCCAGTTCACTGCGGCCGATCTCCATCCAGGCGACATAGTGCCCGTGCCAGGCGACCTGGTAGGCGTCCACTTCATTAAAACGCACGGTTATGGTGGTTTCGTGATAATTCATGGTCTGCTCTCGATCCAGCGGTTGTATTTCTTAAGCGAGTCTCCCACCCCCACCTCTACGAAACGGGTGACGCCGAAGCGCTTCAGGGCGCGATACGTCTGTTCCCAGTGGACCGTTTCGGTCAGTTCCCGCATCAGGAAGCCGGGGGTCTCGGCAGCGGTGAGGAACTCCTGGTCAATATGGTTCATGAGCGGGATGGCGGGTTCCCGGTAACGATAGTCATGGAAGATGGCTGCCAGGTCCCCTTCCGCCTCGGCCAGGAGCGGGGTATGCAGCGGGGCGTCGCAGGGAAAGAGCTTGGCCGAAAAGGCCCCCGCTGTGAGCGCCTCGGCGATGGTCGCCTCCATCTCGGGCCGCCCGCCGGCCAGCAGGAAATGGTGCGAGGTGTTGTGATTGGCGAGGAAGACCGAACCTTCTGCGGCCAGCACCGTCAGCTTCTCCGCTGTAAGTCCCACCAGGCATCCCAGGGCATAGTCCCGTCCCCTGAAGCGCTGCTCCATGCAGACCCCGACCCGAAAAGCGATCTCAAGCGCCTCCCCTTCGGTCACCGACCCGCACGCCGCCAGGGCGGCATAGATTCCCATGCTGTGCTCGGTCGCCACGGCCGGTTTTCCCCCCTCCGCCCGCAGACACCGCTGGCGGTAGAGGCTCATGGCCACCCCGTAGACCTGTAACGCCACCTGTCCCGTATGTGCCTCTCCGGCCCAGGTAAAACCGGACAGGTCCAGTCCGGTATGGGCACGGGTCAGCGCGGCAACCTCGCCGAAATCGGTATCGTCGGGAGGCTGTGTGTCGTGGGTCAGGGGTTGACCGGGGAACATGAAACAGTTCATTTTTCACCTTCACAGGGGGTTGTTGAAAAACAGCCATCAGGCCTTCGTCCCCGAAAGCCCTTTTGTGACTGAGGCCTTTGGCCTCACCCTCCGGGCGCCTTCGCGGGGCTTGTCTAGCGGGTGCGACGATCTGACTATTTTTGAACAACCTCAGTTTTCAAGAGTCTGCTTGAGCAGCTTTCAAAGTGTTCCCGCAGGTATTCGGCCGGCTTCATCATGCGCTGGGTGCGCAGCAGGACCCGGATGATATAGGGTATCTGGGAAGGCCGCACCTGGCGAATCCAGTCCATGAGACTCTTGTTGCCTGCCGTATTGAGGATCGAGCGGCGCCAGGTCTCGGCATACAGTTCGAAAAAGCGCTCTGCCCGCAGACGCGGCTCCCACAACAAGTGGTGCATATCGAAGTTGGCCCACGGTTGCCCGGTGGTGCGGGCCAGTTCGCTCTGGTAGTAGTCGGTCCCCGGCAGGGGGGTCAGGATGGTGAAGCCGGCCCGGTGGAGGCCGTGGCGCTCCACAAAGTCCCACAATTCGTGGAACTGCGTCTCCTCCCAGTCCGGATCAACCAGGAAGTTGCCATTGATGCCGTAACGCAGCTCCCGGGCAATCCGTACCGCCTCAATGCTGTCACCGATACCGGCATCCTTGGACAAACCGGCCAAACCATTGTCGCTGGCTGCCTCCAGACCCAGGAAGATGTCGAAGTCCTGCGCCAGGGGGCGCCATGCGGCCATCAGTTCGCCGCTCCGGCGGATCAGGTCGGTACGAGTCTGGACCAGGATCCAGCGCTTGTACACGCCACGCCGTTTGAGGGCGGCGGCCAGTTCAAGGCTGCGTTCGGGATTATACCAGAACAGGTCGTCGGCGACAAAGACGGCATCGCCGCTGGTGGCGAAATCCTCCACCACCGCCGCGATGGAACGCTCCCGGCAGGTACGGCCGTAGAGTTGCCACACCGAGCAGAACGAGCAGCGGTGGGGGCACCCCCGGGCGGTCTCGATCAGCCACACCGGCTTGAACAACAGGCAGTGATACCCGTTGCGATGCCGTTGCACCAGATGGCGGGCCGGCAGGGGGACCAGGTCGAGCGGGGGGCGTTCCTCCAGGGGAGGGGTCGTGATCCAGCCATCGGCCGTCCTGAGCCGCAGGGCAGGCACCCGGGTAAGCGCCCCACCCTGTTGCAGACACGCTGCCAGATGCACAACCGCCTCTTCACCGTCATCCACCATGATGGCATCGATCAGGTCATGCTCCAGAGGGGCCGGAAAGGCCGCGGCAGCATGCCCTCCCACCACGATGAAGGCATCCGGCGAAGCCAGTCGTACCTCCCGGGCGGTTTCGAGCACCCGGTCGAACTCCAGGGAGTGAAGGCAACTGATGCCCACCAGGTTTGGGCGCGTGCGGCGCACCCAGGTTGCGGTTCCGGGGCGGAAACGCAGGTCGGCGATGGTGACGTGGTGCCCTTTGCCCAGGAGGGCGGCGGCAACGTATTCGAGTCCCAGCGGCTCGACCCGGAAAAAGGGGCCAAGCCCGAAACGGTCATTGCCGGGATGTGGACGGAGCAACAGAATGTTCATGGTAGTATTCCCTGACCGCTGTCATGCGCAGGAGGAGCTTCGGTATCCGCCGGGTACACGACCTCTTCGTCCCCATAGACGCCACCCCGGCGCAAGACATTGTAGGCCAGATTGATGATTTTGCCGTTTCCCCGCATGACCCTTGAGAGGACCGAGGGCCAGCGGTAGACCTCACGGCGCGCGGCCCGCCACCCTTTATACAACTGCTCCGGCGTCATCAGCTTGGGGCGGAAGACCACCTGATTATGGTCATAGTGCTGCCACTCCTTGTGCAGCATGCGCCCCTCCCGGTCGAACTGCTCGAACAGCGCCGTGCCTGGATAAGGGGTCAGGATGTGAAAGGTCGGGATGCTGGGTACGCACTTCTCAATATATCTGACCGTGGTCTCGAAAACGCTTTCGTCGTGGTCATCGAAGCCGAAGATCATGGATGCCTCCAGCACGATACCGGTGTCCCGCACCCGCTTGATCAGGTCGGCCTGGCTGTATCTGCTGCCGGTTTTGGCATGGTTGGCCTGGGGGCCGGCAACCGACTCGATGCCGACAAAGATGCCGATACAGCCGGATTCCGCCAGAAGGCTCACCAATTCGGGATCCTCGGCAAACCGGAGATTGGCCTGCCCGCCCCAGCGCAGACCGAGACCGGCCATGCCGCGCAGGATCGGCTTGGCCCGCTCCGGGTCGCCCAGGATGTTGTCGTCGAGAAATACCGTCAGCTTGCGGTCGAAGGTGCGCAATTCCGCCAGGATGTCGTCAGTGGCGCGGTAGCGGAAGGTACGGCCGAAATACGGGGTAACCGTGCAGAATGGACAGTCGTAGGGACAGCCGCGGCTTGCCTGGAGGGTTTGGGTGGTAAGGTAGGTGCGGCCCGCCAGGAAATCGCGCCGCGACCAGGGGATCTCCAGGAGATCACCATGGGGTACGGAGCGATAGAGCGGTGCCATGCACCCGGCCCGCAGGTCGTGCAAAAGCTGCGGCCAGACCGGTTCCGCCTCGCCGATCACCACCGCATCGGCGTGCCGGAGCGCCTCATCGGGGAGTACCGTTGGGTGGATGCCGCCCAGAACCACCGGAATGCCCCGGTGCCTGAAGCGGTCGGCGACCTCATAAGCCCGGACGGCCTGGTGGGTCATGGCGGTGATCCCTACCAGGTCGAAATTGCCGTCAAAGGGGATGTTTTCATGAACCTCGTCGGCCAGCACGACCTCCCATTCGGGCGGTGTTGCCGCGGCGACCTGTTTCAAGGAAAGCGACGGGAGTTGAAAGCGCCGCACCCAGCCCAGCTTTTGGGTGGCGGGATAGACTAGCAGCAGTCGCGGGGCACTGTTCGTCACAATGGTATCGCTCCCGGGCAAGGCGACACCTTTCTGCGGCCCAAGGCTGCGCGGAAGCCGAAATTCATCGGCCCGAAGACCTGCACCGAGCGATGCAGCTTGAAAATACGGCGGTACATGGACGAAAAGGAGTAGAACGAGCGACAGAGCTGTTCATAGCCCTGTTGGAGCTGTTCGGCACTCATGCCGAGCGGCCGGAAGGTAACGTGCTCCATGTCGTAGTCGCGCCAGTCGTTGGAGAAGATGCGCCCCTCGGCCTCGAGGCGGCGGCGGACGCTCGTTCCGGGATAGGGGGTCAGAATCGGGAAAATGGCGGCCTCCAGGCGGGCCTCCTCGCAGAAGCGCAGCGTCTTTTCGAAGATATCCGGGGTATCGCCGTCGTAGCCCATGACAAAGGAGCCCAGGATGCCGATGCCGTTGTCCCGAAAGGCCTGGGCATCCTCCAGGTAGGAACGGGCACGGTTGGTGACCTTGCCCATGGCCGACAGGGACGCTTGGTTCAGGGATTCGAAGCCCACGAACATGCCCACGCAGCCCGACTCCCCCGCCGCCTTCATTAACTCCCGGTCGGCGGCAAAATCGATGGGCGAATGGGAGAGCCACTTGAAATCCATGCTCTTCATGCCGGCAAACAGTTCCAGAGCATATTTCCGGTCGGCCACGATGTTGTCGTCCACAAAAAAGAGGAACGAGTTGGCCTTGCGGAGCTGCTCCAACTCCTCCAGGATGTTAGCCACCGGCCGTTTGCGGTACTTGCGGCCGTAAAATGCGGTAACCGAGCAGAATTCGCAGTCAAAGGGGCAGCCACGGGTGGTCTGGATGGTGTTGGTGAGCAGATAGCGCTTGCCCGTAAATATCTCGCGGCGGGCACGGGGGATGTCGGCCATCTCCATCTGCGAACTGGTCTGATAGACGCGCTTGAGGCTCCCCTGACGATAGTCCGACAACAGTTGCGGCCAGACCAACTCACCCTCCCCCACCACCACGGCATCCGCGTGGCACAGCGCCTCATCCGGCAGGTTGCTGGCATGAAACCCTCCCATGACCACCGTCCTGCCCCTGCGGCGGAACTCGTCGGCTATTTCGTAAGCGCGGGGGGCCTGGGGGGTCATGGCGGTCAGGGCGACAAGGTCGGCGGTACAGCTGTAATCCACGGCCTCAAAATTGTCGTCAACAAAGGCGACGTCCCACTCCGGCGGGGTAACGGCGGCAATTGACGCCAGGGACAGGGTGGGAAATTTGAAGGCAAGCTCCCCCCACAGACGCCCCTTCTCCCAGCCGGGCGAGACGAAAACCACCTTCATTTTTTATGTTCCGCGATGTAATCCGCCATACTGCGCACCGAGGCGAACACCTTCGTCCCGGTGGCCGCATCGGGCACTACCACGCCGAAATCTTTTTCCATGGCCACCACCAGTTGCAGGGCGTCTATGGAATCGAGTCCCAGGCCTTCGCCGAACAGGGGTGCGTCGGTTTCGATCTCGTCGGGGGACATACCCTCGATGCGCAGGCTTTCGATGATCATCTGTTTCACCTTCTGAATCAACGCTTCACTCATTCACGGTTCCTCTCATATAAATTGCTTCATTATTCCCTGAATCCGTGACGCCGGCAGCCTTCATGTCCGGGAGGGCCGGGGCCCGCCCGCCGCCCGTCCGCACCAAACCGCCCGCTTCCCTGGTCCTCCGTCGGCTTGGCATGCATCTTCACAAAGGCAATGGCAGAGGCCTTCCGGACCAACGGAGGCATGGAGGAGTTACGGATTCAGACACTTCCCTTCAGCGTTCTGCTCCACGTTTTCGCGTCTCCGCGGCGGGTTGCGCCTCGCCCCAGAAATCGAAGAAGTTGTACCACTGGTCGGGATACCGCCCGATATAGCGCTCGAAGACCAACGCCAGCTGTTCCATGCCGCTCCGGATCGCCTGGGTATGTGCGCTATGCCCCCCCCTGAAGTAGATCGGTTCATCCATCAACGTGGCGTAGCGATTCCCCTCCAGCGGCACAAAAACCGGAATGACCGGCGCTCCGCTGGCCAGGGCAAGATATGCCGCACCCACCGGAAAGGGGGTGGGCTTTCCAAAAAAATCGATATCGATGGTGTGGGACGAGCCGTCGCGCTCGCCCAGAAGACAGAGCACCTCATTGCGCCGCAGGGCATTGACCGCCTCGACGATCGCAAGGGGCGACGTGTCGTCGCGATCAACGTAAATAAAGCCGATGCCGCGTGCGCCGCGCACCTTTTCCCTTAGTTCGTTCACCTTCTCATCCGGCTCCCGGAAGGTGAGTACGTTGATATTGTATCCCAGGTCGGCCAACCCCAGTCCGCCCAGTTCCCAGTTGCCGAAATGGGGGGAAACCAGAATTGCGCCGGTTCCCGCGGCCAGGGCGTCATCCAGCGGTTTCTGGGAACTGCGCCGGCCGATGAGGGCTTGCAACCGGGGGCCGGTCAGGCGCATCATCAACATCACATCACACCAGTTGCGGGCGTACTTGTAGTAGGCCGAAACCACCAACCGCTCCACATTGGCGCGGCCGGTGACGGTGCGCATGTTTGCCCGAAACCCCCGGCGCTTCTCACCCAGCAAGAGGTAGAACAGCATCACGAAGCCAAAGGCGGCCGGCGGAAACAGCCGGCGGGGCACCAGGATGGTGAACAGATTGATAAGGAACAGGTTGATACCGCTGTAGAGGGCCATCTAGTGTCCTGTACGGTTAGTTCGCTGAATCACAAGGATGCAGGGCACTAGGTCCGCGACGCCTTTCCCGTTTTGACCGGGTTGCCCTTGAATTCCGCCTCCCACGCTTCGTCGGCGATCTCGCCGTATTTGCGGGAATAGTCGTCCATGCTGTCCGCCAGATCGGTAAAGATCTCGTCGGCCCCCTCGTGAGTGGCGTAGGCTCCTTCCGAGGCGAACAGTTCCCGGCCCGCATCGGGGTGGTCGATCAGCATGCAGGGGCGCAGCAGGTTGTCGTGTTCACCCTGTTTCTCGCGTATTTTCCGGAACAGCGGCGATGCCAGCGCATCACGCAGGGACGTCCGGCGGATATTATCCACGGCAAAGTGGCAGAAAACACACGGTTCAATATCGCCGTTGGCATTGATGTGGAAGTATTTCCTCCCCCCGGCCAGGCAACCGGAGATCATCGGCCCGTCGTTCCAGAAATCGACGAACAGCATCGGCTTGGTGGCCCGGTAGCCGATCACCGTGCGGCGCAGCAGGTCGCGCTGTTCCGGGGTCGGCATCAACTCCGGGTCCGGCTTGCGCCCCACCGGCACATAGGAGAACAGCCACATGGCAAAGACTCCCTTGTCCGCGAGCATGTCGATATAGCCGGGATTGGTGATGATGTCCGTATTCTTGCGGGAATGGGTGAACGAGCCGCAGAAGGAAAGCCCGCCTTCGCGCAGCAGATCCATGGCCCGCATGACCTTTTTGAAGTGCCCGGAGCCACGGCGTTCGTCAGTTTCCCGCTCATAACCCTCCAGTGAGAAGGCCGGCATGACATTGCCCACCTCGGTCAACCGCTCCACCATCCGTTCGTCGATCAGGCCGCCGTGGGTAAAGACCAGGAAAGCCATATCGCTGTGTTTCCTGAAGATCTCGAAGATGCCCTTCATGTAGAACGGCTCGCCTCCGGAGATGACCGCAAAGTAAATTCCCATCTCCTTGAGCTGGTTCAGCACCGAGTCCAGTTCATCCAGGGACAGTTCAAGCGACTTTTTGTAATCTCCGGCATAGCAGCCGTAGCAGGAGAGGTTGCAGCGCATGGTCGGACTGATCACCACAGTGGAAGGGGGGTAGAATCCGTTCCGGTCTGCCCACTCCTTGCGCCTGTTGGTGCCGTTCAGCAGATGATTGATGGCCAGGTTGCTGATCCACTTGTCCCGCTGGTTGGGGTGCAGGTCGCGCAGGATGCGGCGCGGGAACTCGATGCTGGGGTGTTTGTCGCGGATCAGGCTGCGAATCCAGCGGATGCGCTCCTTGTAGTAATCCTTTTTGGGAATCATCTCCATCAGGTGCGTCATCTTGATCAGGGTCTCATCCGATGAACTCGTCGCCATGGACAGGAGGTACGAGAGCACTTTCTCCCTGGTATAATTTTTCAGCGTCTGGATCATGCTTTCCACTCCACTAACCGTAACTGCCTCAGATAATGCGTCGAATTTTTTTCATCACATGTAACGCAGGAACGTCATGCAGATGTTCCACGTATCCCGCACCGGCCTGAAATGGCTCGTGGCCCGGCCATCCGCCACCCTCGCCGGCACCGGCAGCGAACCGATCGTGAATCCGCTGCGCCACGCCTTCATGAGAATCTCCATTTCCAGGTTGTAGCCCTCGGCGCCGAGCGTGACCGAGCTGAGCAGGCGCCCGGAATAGCAGCGGAACCCGGACTGGCTGTCGCTGATCTCGAAACCGGTCCGCTGGCGCATGCACCAGACGCCGAAGCGGTTCCAGACCTTGCGTAACCCGGCCATTTCCTGGAACTGGCGGTAACGGGAGGCGATCAGGATGTCGAAACCGCCCTCGCGGGCTGCGGCGACCACCCGGGGGACCGAGGATACATCATGCTGGCCATCGGCATCAAGGGTTACGATCGTATCAAAGCCATGATCCAGGGCCCACTCGAACCCGGTCCTGAGCGCCCTGCCCTTGCCCTGGTTACGCTCGTGCCTCAGCAGGACCGCTCCCTGATCGGCAACGATCCGTGCCGTGGCGTCCCGCGATCCGTCATCCACCACAACCAGCGGATATCCCAGGCCGGCACATTCGTCCAGTACCGCGGCCAGGGTCTCGCCGGCATTGAAAGCCGGGATCAGGACGCAGACTGCCATGAATCAACCTGTTCCCGCAAGGTGGTAAACGTGTAACGTTCCAGCAGCCGTCGTAACCGCGGCAGCGCATCCCGCCGCGGCCCGTAGGAGGCGAAACTCTTCAGGGGGTGGAGCTTGAGCCGCGGCCCCTGGGGATCGACCTCACGAGGGTGCAGGTACAGTACGGCCGGCCGGTCGGCGCGACCATAGTCTTCAACCGTCGCGGCGATCATGGCGAACGGGAAGAGACGGAACCCCCATCCCCCGCCGGTGGGCAGATTTCCCACAGGGGACGATGACACCATGGGCGGTATCTCCCACAACGTCCCATGCGCCGTTTGAACCCGGTACGGGTGACGCTCGGCATTCCGGTCCCCCACAAAGGGGAGTGGATTGCGGCTGGAGTCGTAGGTATAACCTCGCTGCACCAGGATGTCATCAAACCAGGGGCTGCGGGAGGTTACCGACCACTGGGGTGCACGAAAACCGACCGGCCGGCTGCCGGTGATCCCCACGATGGCATCCTCGGTCCTGTGCAGCTCTTCGCTGAATTCCCCGGGGCTCAAGTCGCGAACCAGGCGATGCGAATAGCCGTGAGAAGCGATCTCGTGCCCCTGCCGGTGAATACTGAGCACCAACCCCGGGTCTGCCTCGGCAATGCACCCAAGGACAAAAAAGGTTGTTTTTACCTTGAACTCTGCGAACAGCTCAAGCAGTACCTCGGTAGCCTGCCGGACTCGCCAGGCCTCCGGCCGGATGCACGGCTGCTCCTTGAGACCACAGACGTGAAACCAGTCTTCAAGATCAACCGATACGCTATGAATAACTTGCTTCGCCACATTTCTCCAAGATTTTGGAAAATACATTAAATATATTTTTTCGTCAATTATACCGAGCTGCACACAAAGTTGCGAGCTAAAACCGGAGATTTCACCACGCCAGCCGGTACTGCCCCATTCCGTAGGAAGCCCCCTTGCCCAGATGCAGATACTCTCCCAATATCAGAAACGGCATGAGGTCATTGAGGTCGCCGCTCATGACGCCGTCTCCCGCGACCCCGGACAACGCCAGGGACCGGCGACCGGCGTCGGCGTAGAAAAAATTGTCCTCCAGAAGTTCAATACGGTTTGCGGCATGGGCGTACTCCCGAAAGTTATCCCGCATTTCAAAGCCGCAATAATAGTACGCCAGGGCGGAAATCCTGCGCATCAGGGATCGGATGAACTGTCCGGCATCGAACGAGCACATGATCTTCCCGTTTTTTGCCAACTTGAGCGGGGTTATGAAGGTGATCCCCACGACATTGGTTGGTCGGCAGCAACTGTCAATAACCCCCTGGGCGTCGAGCGTGACCATATTCCCGGTATCCGGTGCGGTCTCCCCTGCTGCGATCGTCGCCGGATTGCCGTGAAAGTCCAGCGATTCCACCATGGATATCGTTGCTTCGCTGAAGTGCCCGGCCTGGTATCCGTCCGCAAGCAGGGAGCGCAGGGCATCCATGAACACCGCTGTATGATTGAGCGCCTTTCCCACCAGAACGAGCGTGCAGGTAACACTATCGGACTTTTTCGTGGCCGTGCCGGGTGCCGGAAAAGAGAAGATGAACGGCAGGGGGGGCTTTTGATGACACCTCACAGCGGACGGATCGGCGCCAAGTTGCTGACCGAACAGGGCATGATAGGAACAGTCGGCGCAGTCCGGGCTGTTGGGGCATTCAGGGGCTTTCCTGTTGCAGACAAGCCTTCTGAACACCTTGGCAAAGTCCGGGCCGCTACGGTGCAGATACGAAACCAGACGAGGGATGTCACGGGTATGAATGGTAAAGCGCAGGTGAATGAAACTGAAATCCAATGATCGGCCTCATGTTCAGCAAAAAAAATCGGGGCCCCCGCAGGGTACCCCGATTATAACACATAACGGCTTAAAACATAACAGAATCAGGCAAACTGAGCCTTGAGAAATTCGCGGTTCATGCGGGCAATGAACTTGACGTTGATCCCCTTGGGACAGGCGACCTGGCACTCGTAGTGGTTGGTGCAGTTGCCGAATCCGCACTGCGCCATGGCATCCACCAGATTCTTGACGCGGGCAGCCGCTTCCGGTTTGCCCTGGGGCAGAAGCGCGTACTGGGACACCTTGGCGCCGGTGAACAGCATGGCGGCGCCGTTGGGGCAACCGGCCACGCAGGCCCCGCAGCCGATGCATTCGGCGGCGTCCATGGCCTCGTCGGCAGCCGGTTTCGGGATCAGGATGGCGTTGCCGTCGGGCACCCCGCCGGTATGGCAAGAGACGTAGGCGCCGGCCTGGACGATGGTGTCAAGGGCTGAGCGGTCCACGATCAGGTCCTTGATGATCGGGAAGGCACGGGCTCTCCAGGGCTCGATGTAGATGGTGTCGCCATCCTTGAACTTGCGCATGTGAAGCTGGCAGACGGTGGTGCGCTCCTGGCCACCGTGCGCCTTGCCGTTGATGACCTGGGAGCACATGCCGCAGATGCCTTCGCGGCAGTCGTGATCGAAGACGATCGGCTCCTTGCCGGCGTGGATCAGGTCTTCGTTGACGACATCGAGCATCTCCAGGAAGGAGTGGTGCTCGGTGATGCCCTTGGCGGTATAGGTTTCGAATTTGCCGGGATCGTTAGGCCCCTTCTGGCGCCACACGATGAGGGTCAGGGTCATGGTCTTGTGATCGCTCATTATTTGTAGCTCCTTACAGCGAGATGTACGTTATCGAACTTCAACGGCTCTTTGTGCAGTTCCGACTCTTTATTGTCGCCTTTGTATTCCCAGGCGCCGACGTAGCAGTAATCCACGTCGTCACGCTTGGCTTCGCCGTCGTCATACTGGTATTCCACGCGGAAGTGGCCGCCGCACGACTCGTTACGATGCAGGGCATCGCGGCAGAGCAGTTCGCCGAACTCCAGGAAGTCGGCGGTGCGGCCGGCGTTCTCCAGATCCTGATTGAGATCGTTGCCGGAGCCGGTGACCTTGACGTTCTTCCAGAACTCTTCCCGCAGGGCCGGAATCTTCTTGAGGTTGGCCTCCAGAGACTCCTTGCTGCGGGCCATGCCGCAATTCTCCCACATGAGGCCGCCCAGTTCGCGCATGAACTCGCTGACCGTCTTTTTGCCGTTAACCTTGAGCAGTTTGTCGCGATACGCCGCCACATCGGCAACCGACTTCTTGAACTCGGGATTGTCGGTGGCCGTGCCGGAGGGTTTGACCGTGGCCAGGTAGCCGCCGATGGTGTAGGGGATGACGAAGTAACCGTCGGCCAGGCCCTGCATGAGGGCCGAGGCGCCCAAGCGGTTGGCGCCGTGGACCGAGAAGTTGGCCTCGCCCAACACGAACAGACCGGGGATATTGCTCATCAGGTTGTAATCGACCCACAGGCCGCCCATGGAGTAGTGCGGGGCCGGGTACATGCGCATGGGGCGCTTGTAGCCGTTTTCATCGGTGATCTTCTCATACATCTCGAACAGGTTGCCGTAGCGTTCGCGAATGGTATCTTCGCCGACGCGCTTGATGGCGCTGCTGAAATCCAGATACACGCCGCGGCCGCCGGGACCGACGCCGCGGCCGTCGTCGCACTGCTCCTTGGCGGCGCGGGAGGCGATGTCACGGGGGGCCAGGTTGCCGAAGGAGGGGTACTTGCGCTCCAGGTAGTAATCGCGATCCTCTTCCGCGATATCGTTGGGGTGCTTGCCCAGGTCTTCCTTCTTCTTGGGCACCCAGCAGCGGCCGTCGTTCCTGAGCGACTCGGACATGAGGGTCAGCTTGGACTGATAGTCGCCGGCCTGGGGGATGCAGGTCGGGTGAATCTGGGTGTAGCAGGGGTTGGCGAAGAAAGCGCCCTTCTTATGGGCCTTCCAGTTGGCCGTAACCGAGCACCCCATGGCGTTGGTGGAGAGGTAGAAGACGTTCACATAGCCGCCGGTGCAGAGGCAGACCGCATCGGCCGCATAGCTTTCCAGCTCGCCGGTGATCAGGTTGCGCACCGTGATCCCCTTGGCCACGCCGTCAACGACGACGAGGTCGAGCATCTCGCGGCGGTTGTACATTTTGACCGTGCCGGCCTTGATCTGGCGGGACAGGGCCGCATAAGCGCCCAACAGGAGCTGCTGACCCGTCTGACCGCGGGCGTAAAAGGTACGGGACACCTGGGCGCCGCCGAAGGAGCGGTTGTCCAGGTAGCCGGCATAGTCACGGGCAAAGGGCACGCCCTGGGCCACGCACTGGTCAATGATGTTGTTGGACACCTGGGCCAGACGCCACACGTCGGCTTCACGGGCACGGAAGTCGCCACCCTTGATGGTGTCGTAGAACAGACGGTAGATGGAGTCGCCATCGTTGGGATATGCCTTGGCGGCGTTGATCCCGCCCTGGGCGGCGATGGAGTGGGCGCGACGGGGCGAATCCTGATAGCAGAAGGCCTGTACGTTGTAGCCCAGTTCCCCCAGGGTGGCGGCGGCGGCACCGCCGGCGAGGCCTGTGCCGACGACGATAACGTTGTATTTACGTTTATTGGCGGGATTGACCAGCTTCAGGTCGAAGCGGTACTTGTCCCAGGTTTGTTCAATAGGTCCGGTAGGACATTTTCCATCAAGTATCACGGTAACCCCCTTAACCTTTCAGTATTCCAGTAAGGATTGACATCGGAACGGCGATGTAGCCCAACAAAAGGGCCAATGCCACCAGCGTACTTGCCTTGACGATGACCGGCAGCGTACGGTCGTTGCTGCAGCCCATGGTTTGCGAGGAGCTCTGAATACCGTGGGAGAGGTGGAGAAACAGCGCCACCATTGCACCGGCATAGATGGCGCAGACAAAGAAGTTCTGGAAGCTGGACACCACCATGGTAAACACGTTGACCGTGCCTGCGGTATCGGTCACCAGCACCATGCCCGGAATCACCTTCATGGTGAAGTGCAGCAGATGATACACGAGGAAAGCAAGGATGAGAAGGCCGCTCCAGATCATGTTTTCACTGGCAAAGGTGGCCTTTTGGGTCGATTTGACGGCATACTGCTGCGGCCGGCCGCCGCTGTTCTCGATGGTCAACTGGATGCCGTACCAGATATGGATGGAAACGGCGGCCAGCATGAAGAGCCGAAATGCCCACACCAGCGGCGGCAAGGCATGGAGATGCTCGGCGTAGGCGTTGATGCCCCCATGAAGCCACCCGAAGATGGTCGTGTTGCCGATCAGATGGACCAGGACAAACAGGATCATTAGCTGGCCTGTGACCGCCATCAGGATCTTTCTGCCGATAGACGAGGATGACAGTTGCATAAAAGTTCCTTCCTTTTCAAAATGGTGATACTGCTTGGACATCAGTGAGCTTGAAATGAGTATAAACGGTGCGGGATACATGAAAATCGCGGGGGACCACGCCAGCAAAACCTTGAGACGACCTGCATTCTATCCTCCTTCGAGTGTATTTGAAGCGGCAGTCATGCAATAAATGTCAAATCGGTTCCTCTGCGAAATTCAGACAGGGCATAGTAAACACCGTTATAAAAAATTGCAAGGGTTTTGTGTATACAGAATACCGTTGAAACGCCTCGGCAACCTCAGCCATCAGCGGGATTGCATTTGGGTTGACATTCTGATAGTAAGCTACTCACTGTTGCACTTGTGGTTGGGAACAGATGACATGATTCACACCAGCACCTTCCTGTGACGCTGCCGTCGTGGCTGTGATGCGAACTGCTTTGGAACGGGTTTGATAACGAGGGGAAAATGTTATTCCAATTGATCAAAAAAGACAAGCATTGCGCTGCCCGTTTGGGTCTTGTCACCACCTCCCGGGGCGAGATCCCCACACCTATCTTCATGCCGGTGGCCACCCACGGCGCAATGAAACCGCTCACTCCGGCGCAGATCGAAGAGACCGGCGCCCGGATTATCCTCAGCAACACCTACCACCTGCACCTGCAACCGGGCGAGGGACTGGTGAAAAAAGCCGGCGGTCTGCACAAGTTCATGGCCTGGGACAAACCGATCCTGACCGATTCGGGCGGTTTTCAGGTTTTTTCGCTTCCCAACAAACGGATCACCGCAGACGGCGTCTTTTTCAAGCACGAGGTGACCGGCGAGGAGATCTATCTCGATCCGGCCAGCGCCACCCGTATTCAGCAGGACCTGGGGGCCGACATCATCATGGCCTTTGACGAGTGCATCCCCTACCCCTGCGACAAGGCGTATGCCGAGCAGTCCACCCGCAAAACCATCCGCTGGCTCAAGGAGTGCCAAAATGCCATGACCGACAACGGCCAGGCCCTGTTCGGCATCGTCCAGGGGAGCGTGTATGAGGATCTGCGGGCCATGTGCGCCCGCGAGATGCGCAAGCTGGACCTGCCCGGCTACGCCATCGGCGGGGTCAGCGTCGGCGAAGGTCTGGAACTGCTCAAGAAGGTGGTGGGCTGGACCGCACCTCACCTGCCGGACAACAAACCGCGCTATCTGATGGGGGTCGGCCTGCCTGAGGACATCCTGGAGAGTGTCGAACGAGGCGTTGACATGTTCGACTGCGTCATTCCAACCCGCTACGCCCGCAGCGCCACGCTCTTCACCCGACGGGGCAAGATCCGCCTGACCAACAAGAACTACAAGCGCGACTTCTTCCCCATCGACCCCAGTTGCGACTGCTATACCTGCCGTCATTTCACCCGCGCCTATCTCCATCACCTGTTCGTGGCCAATGAGGTACTGTCGGCGGTATTGTCCGCCCTGCACAACATCCACTTCTACCTGACCATGATGGCCGAGATCAGGGAGGCCATCGCCAACAACCGGTTCATGGAATACAAGGGCGCGTTCCTGGGAGAATACCTGGGAAATGACCGAAAAAAGAGCGGTACCTGACCCCCCACGTTCCCGCCACTATCGAGACGGGCGAGGGTCCGGTGTGTGCCGGAAGTCGGGGCAGCTCGCTATCTTGCGCCACGACGTCATCCGAACGGAATGCTATCCGCTTTTATTGATGAAGCGCGGGACGAACGATGACCGTACAGGTCATGCCCGCCGCGATCCGGACTCCCGGGGGAAGCGGGTCCAGCCGGACCCGTACCGGCACGCGCTGTGCGAGCCGCACCCAGTTGAACACGGGGTTCACGTCGGAAAGAAGTTCGCGACTCGTAGGATTATCATGGTCGGAGATACCTCGGGCCACGCTTTCTATATGCCCTTTCAGAACAGGCTCATCGCCCAGCAGCCGGATATCCACCAGGTCTCCCTGATGCAGCAGATGGAGTTTGGTCTCCTCGAAATAGCCGTAGGCCCAGAACGAATTCCTGTCTATAACCGCCAGTTTCGCCTCCCCTGCCGTCGCAAAGTCACCGGGATGAACGTTTAGGTTGGTGATGTACCCCTCAACCGGCGACCGCACTTCAGTGCGGTCCAGGTTCAGCTTTGCCGTTTCCGCCATTACCTGGGCCTCCTGGTACATCGCCGTGGCGGAATCGGCCTGGGACCGGGAATTCTGGCGAATTTCGGTGGAAACCACGACGCTTTCCAGCCCCTCGCGACGCTGGGCCTCCTGCTGCCGCATCGTCATCTCCGCCTTGCGGGCGGCAAGAACAGCATTGGCCCGGTCCCACGCCAACCGGTAGCGTTCCCGGTCAACCGTGAACAACAGATCTCCCTTGTGGACCAGTTGGTTGTCCCTGACCGCCACCTGCACCACAATGCCGGATACGTCGGCAGCAACCCTGATCACATCGGCGCGCACCCTTCCGTCACGGGTCCAGGGGGAGTTCATGTAGCGATTCCACAATGCTTTGCTGAGCAGCACGGCAATGACAAGGATAGCAACCGTGCACGTGACTTGAAACAACATCCTGAACTTCATGGGAAACCTCTTTGATTAAAGTATGTTCGCAACGTGCCGCGGCCTCAGCGGAGGACAAACAGTCCGCACACGCCGAAGATACAGACGAAAACGCTGAGCCGGAACAGGGGCGGATGCCAGACATGGCGGTAGACTCCGCATCGGCCCATGATCCTGTCCAGTACGGTCTGAAAAATGACACTCGCCAGAAAGGCCAGGAACAGGGTGGGAACAAGTGCATCAAGCAGGGCAAATTCACGCGGCATGGGGAGTTACTCCTGAAAAGGTGGTCAATGGAGCGTGGGGAGTGACGGCGATGAGCACATCGTAATCCATCAACGCGGTCCGGATGAGGTGCAGGGACGTAAGCATACGATTCAGAACATTCTGAGGACAGGCGCAGGGTGACGCTGATTCGATTTCGCGGCAGATCGTCCCGATGACCCTGCCCACCCCGTCAAGGGCGGCGGCATGAAGCGTTGCGGACGGCTGCCTGAAAAAGAGCGCCATGGCAGACAGGCATTCCTGCACGCCTTCTGCCAGCGGTTGGGGCAATAGGTGAGCCCCGGCATCGTGGCGCAGGTGGATCACGGCCCGACCGATTTCCATGACCGAGAACATCAGGGCCAGCAGGGTCCGGTCCCGCTCGTTCTGTATTTTCGGTACGGCCGCCTGTTTATGCAGTACATCGCGAGTACCGCTTTCAAATCGGCTTCCGAGACCGGCAAGAGGAGCAAAACAGGCCATGACCACCTGATGGCGCAACTGCCGGGCCAGCCGCCGCTTGAACCACGAACCGGAGGTTGGCATCAGCACCCGGTACAGGCATCCGGCCACCGCCACCCCCACCAGGACGCCGCAACCGTCGTTGAGAAAGTCCACCGGGTTGAATTGCATGGTATTGCTGGGGTTCGTCGTCTGGAGGAAGAACATCGTATACCCGAACCCGATATCGGCAAACGCGGGCCGGATGCGGAAGTACAGCCCGATCATCAAAAACGGCATCATGCTGGCACAGAGGAGCGTGAACCCGTCCATGTCGGGCAGAACCAGGAACTTGTACACTAATGCGGCGGCAAGGCCCGACAGGTTGCCGACAAACATCTTGTTTGCGCTGCTCGAGGGGTCGGGGGCCGATGCAAGTATGGAGCTTGCGATGGCGACGAAGGTGAGGGCACTGGTACCGTAGGGCCACGCGGAAGCGATCCAGAACCACCCGACCACCATGATCCCCACAAAAGCCCTTCCTCCCATCATGATGGCGACGACCGGGTCGGTTCGAACGGCAAAGTCTATATCGTCCGGGGTATTCGGCTCACTCTCGGCGTTCGGCAGCGTGGCGTAGGTTTTCATGTATGCATGCAGTTCCCGCAGGAAACGTTGCAACAGTTCCACCGCCGTCGCGAAATCGAACATGATGTGCGGATCGCCGTCATCGGTGATGTTTTTCCGCAACTCTTCTACACGTCGCCCAATCACGGAGCGGAAGGCGGCTATTCTCCGTGCGGCTCGATGCGCCGCATCGGCATTCGCCGGAATCTCACCCTTTGTGACGACCGTCTCGCCGAATGACGCCCACAGGTCGTTGAGCGCACGGCCTGCCGGGGACGACTGCCTATTCAAACGTTTCAAAAGCTGCTGGAACGAATTGAAGGTGGTAGTCACCGCCATGAACTCACTATTGAGCTTCCGCAGCCTAATGTCCCGGTTCCGTACTTCCGGATCTTCCAGAACCGCATTGCTGCGGATCGATTCCAGCGAGAGCACGTTGCCCACCAGCCGCAACCTCATGCTGTCGAGCTCGGCGTGTCCGACGGTACCGGAGAGCGACGCCCGGACAAAGGCGATGAACTCGGCGTAACGATTTTGCACGTTACTGGTGATGGCGTCGGAAAGGCGCCGCGGGAAGACAACGTCACTGACGACGCCGGCACACAGGATGCCCAGCGTAATCTCGGTGAGCCTGGTGGAGGCGATGGAGAAGAATGCCATGGGCTCAGGGATGGAGAATTGGCCCATCATGGCCGCCGAATATCCGGCCAGAACGCATCCATAGGACTTGAAATTGCGGTAAAAGGCCGATCCGGCGGTACAAAGCCCCACCCACACGGCCAGGCCAAGGAGATACAGCACCGGCTCCTGGGCGAAAAGGGCCAGAAGCAGGAGCCCGGCGAGAATACCTGCGATCGTGGCGCCGATGCGATAGATACTCTTTACCAGGACCAGGCCGGTTTGCGGTTGCATGACGATGATGGCGGTCATCATGGCGGTGCGCGGCTGGTCGAGCCGCAGCTGCATGGATATCCACATCGCCAGGAACGCGGCCAGAATATTCTTGAACACGAATACCCAACCCGCCCCCTCAGCCTTACTCCAGAAAACCAGTTCCTGCCGTACTTTCCCCAGCAGGGATCCGACGGCATCCGTAGCGAAGGCGCTCATTGCAAGCGTTCCTTTGCCGGGGGGGTGACCGGCACTCCCCCTCCGATCGCCTGCATCAAGGCGGCATACGCATCGAGAAAACGCCCCTCCACCTGCGCCTTGCGCTGGGCTTCGACCAGGGTCTGGTTCTGGGCGTTCAGAACATTGAAGTAATCAGTCATCCCGGAGCGGAACGCCTGGAAGGCGATGTCGTAGGTGCGGCGTGCGAGATCATTGGCATTGTTCGCCTCCACGCGCTGGGTTTCCAGGGACCGCAGGGTGACGATCTGGTTGGCCACGTTTTCCAGGGCCCGGATCAGGGTGCTGTTGTACGACTCCACTGCGATGTCGTAATCGGCGGTCGAAACGGCAAGCTGGCTGCGCAGCCGTCCGCCTTCGAAGATCGGCAGCGAGATCGCCGGGCCGAAGCCCGCGATCAAAGAGCCGGGGGAGAGGAACTGGGAAAAACTGAGGGCCTGCCATCCGGCAAAAGCGGTGAGATTGATGTTGGGGTAAAACGCCGCCTTTGCAATGTCGATCCCTCTGCCGGCCGCCTCCACCACCCAGCGTTGGGCCACCACGTCGGGGCGGCGGCCCAGCAGGTCGGCCGTCAGAACGGCCGGCAGGCCGATCGGCAGGTCAAGGGAAAGGGATGGCCTCTGGATATGCTCCCCATCCCCCGGTCCTTTGCCGGTAAGCGCGCTCAATTGATTGTGCAGCAAGGCGATCGACTCGGCAATGCGCTCGATCTCCGCACGGGCCGCCGGCAGCGGCGCTTCCGCCTGCCTCAGTTCGAGCTCCGTCGCCAACCCCGCAACCAGGCGCTTCCGGGTGATGTCACAGATATTCTGGCGTTGGGCCAGCGTTGAACGGGCAATGTCCAGCAACACGTGCTGAAGCGACAACTGCACGTAAACGCGCACCACCGTCGTCTGGAGGGCCAAACGGATCTCCTGTGCTTCGGCCGTCGCCACCTGGACATAATCCAGGGCTGCGGCCAGCGCCTCGCGGTTTTTCCCCCACAGGTCGAGCTCGTAGGATAGATCCAGCGTTGCCAGATTGTTCCACGACCAATTTCCCGCATAGGGCGCCGGGATGAACTGGTGCTCCGTGAACTGCTCCCGGGTGAGGGTGGCATCGGCCTGGAGGGACGGAAGCAGAGCAGACCCCGCAATTCCACTGCGAGCCTGGGCTTTCGCAACCCGGGCCTGTGCCACGCGGATGCCCGGATTCCCGGAGGCAGCCTCCTCCACCAAGCGGTCAAGCTGTGGATCGGCATACGCTTTCCACCATTGCTGCGATGGCCACGAGGCCGGTTGCTTGGCTGCCGGCTTCAACGCGGTGCCCGGATTCAGCTGATTGGGATCAAGGGTATGGGATTGTGGTGACGTATTCCGGGTAGTGTGGGGCAAACTGGCGCAGCCGCCGATAATCAGCACCAGGGCCGCTTGCAGACAATGGGTTGCGTATATTTTATTTCGATGGGAAAACAGGCTGGTCTCCTAACAAGCTCGTGAAGGTGGATACATCCCTGAAGTCAAAGCGCGCGATTGCGCGGTTCGCGGGAATGTCCGTGGCCGGCTTGGCTCAATAATGGCTGGCCGGCCACAAACGTTGCAGATCGCTTTTTGCATGGTCAGTCACGGTCAGTTGTCCATAGCCGCTTCAAACCTCTCATATTCAGCCAGCTTGGCTGCCAGGTGCTCTATTTCCCCGGCCGTATAGACCCGAGCGCCCTTCTGCAACTCGTTGTGGAGCTGCGCTATTATTTCCTGCAACGTGTAACTCTGCCCGGCGCAGTTTTCAGAGTTCAGAATACAACTGTTCTTTCCGGCGCCGGTTTTGACATCGGCGGCGGAAACCAGGAGCGGAGCGGACAAAACTGCGGCACAGCATAGTGAAAGTATCGTTTTCATGGTATTTCTCCTTACGTTACGTGTCATACACAAAACTACGGGAACCAATGCGGCATGATATTATTTGTTCAGCTACAAAAAGTGCATGGCTGTAACCTCCACTTTGTGATGGCGCTTGCCTATCGGTGATGCGGGTGTTTCAGTCTAAGTTAGTACACCACCTAGCTAAAGCCATAATCGTGCCAAAATACAAGTTAAATAATATTATATAGTTAACCATATCAACAATCAAATGATAGTAATATATTGCAATTTATATTGCGATATACTGCACAAAATACGATAATTGCAAAATATTGCACTACAAGGAGAGCGGTCGCGCATAAGCGTGCCGGAAAGGACGGACCACATGGTCAACCGGGATGATTTTTTCAGGGAGGTCACGATCAGGATTTGCAGCAGCCTCGATATCAAAACCGCCCTCAGGAATGCCTTCGACTACCTGAAGCTCTACTTCCCCCTGGACACCCTCAGCCTGACCATCCACGACACCAACATCTCGTCCATCAGAAGGATCGCCAACGTGGCGGCGGATAATGTGGACCTCCCGGACGAGATCATTGCCATCCCCAGGAAGCTCTGGAAACAGATACAGGCGTGGAAACCCACAACTCCCACCGTGATGAGCATGGAGGGTGACGAGTTCGTCCGCCTCCTGGCCCCATTCATCAAGCTCGAAGGGAATTCGAAAATTTCCGTACCGCTCCTGATCGAGGGGGAATCGCTGGGATCGCTGATATTGTGCGCACGTGGCGAAGGGAGATACACCGCCAAGCACATAGAACTTCTTGCAACGGTCGCCACCCCTTTTGCCATTGCACTGGCCAATGCCCTGTCCTACGAAAAGCTCCTGAAATTCCGGGACAAACTTATCGACGACAACCACTTTCTGAACAAGGAGCTGTCCACCCGGGCCGGGAGTCAGTTAATTGGCGAGGATTCCGGCTTGAAAAATGTCCTGGACATGGTCCGGCACGTGGCGCCGCTCAATAACACGGTACTGCTTCTTGGAGAAACGGGCACCGGCAAGGAAGTGATTGCCAACGCCATTCATTTTGCCTCGCCGCGCAAAAACGGGCCGTTTATCAAGGTCAACTGCGGGGCGATTCCGGGAAGCCTTATAGACAGTGAACTTTTCGGCCACGAAAAGGGGGCCTTTACCGGGGCGGTGGACGAAAGGCGCGGACGCTTCGAACGCGCCGACGGCGGGACCATCTTTCTGGACGAAATAGGGGAATTGCCCCCCCCGGCCCAGGTGCGCCTTCTTCGCGTCCTTCAGAATCGCGAAATAGAACGTGTCGGCGGCAACAAGCCGATCCCCGTCGATATCCGCATCATCGCCGCCACCCACCGCAACCTGGAAAGCATGGTGGCGGAGAACAAGTTTCGGGAGGACCTCTGGTTCAGACTGAACGTCTTCCCCATCATCATACCGCCGCTGCGGCAGCGTAAGAGGGATATCCCGCTCCTGGCCCGCTACTTCATCATGACAAAGGCCATGGAATTGGGTTTTGCGGCCACGCCGAATGTCGCGCCGGGAGCCATGGAACGCCTCGTGAATTACGATTGGCCCGGTAATGTCCGGGAATTGGAGAACCTGGTGGAGCGGGAGGTAATACTGCACCGGGGAGGGCCACTGATGTTCGATGCGTTGCGCCCAGGCGAAAGCAAAAAGGAAGACATTGCACAGAAAGAGGCAAGTGGTTTGCCGGCCCCTCTGAAGCTTGATGAAGCGATAGCCCTGCACCTCAGCAAGGTTCTGCACATAACAGGCGGCAAGATCCATGGACCCGGCGGCGCCGCTGAATTGCTTGGCATCAACCCGAGCACCTTGCGGTGGAGACTGGACAGGCTCGGCATAAAGCATGGCCGCTCGAAGAAAGAGGCCGAGCCGTGAACCGTGCCGCATAGCCGCCCACCCCTCTCGATGCCTTTCACCGGAAAGACGCAGCTTAGCGTTTGATCTTCTGTTCCAATTCAAGATCGAGGTTTTTCAGGCGATCGAGACTCTGGCGCAGCTCCTTGTTCTCATGAGTGAGGTTCAGATTCCGTTCCCTCAGGGATTTCAGCTCACGCTGGCTCTCGCGAAGAGTACCCGCTCCCGCCAGATAGGCCATCAAGGGTGCCGACTGCCGGGTCCAGATGCTGCGGGGATATTCCTTTTTCAACCGTACCAGCAAAGCGTGGGCCTGCGTGTCGCCTTTCCCCGACTCGTCGCGCAAATGGAGCAGGGCAAGCCGGAACAGCGCTTCATCGGTCACCCCGAGCAACGCCTGACCAGCTATGACCTGTTCCAACAGTCTCTGCGCCTCCCGCTCTTTACCCTGCATCAGATACTGCAACGCCCCGGCGAAGCGGCGTTCCTGCTCAACAACAGCATTAGCCTCGGGAAGAGGCTTGCCCCGCAGTATGCTGCACCCTCCGGAAAACGCCAGCATGAGCGCCAGCATGAGCGCAATGATCCGTTTGTTCCAACTCCGGATCAAAGAGGATCTCAAGGCGGCGCGGACATCGGCGACGGAGGCGTACAGACGGTACGTCGAGGAGCCGGTAACGAGCCAACGCAGAGAGGGCTTTGATAGGGAATTGGAATCAGGCATCACAGTTGCCCGCCTCTCTCACAATGATATAGTTGCTGCCGGATGATTCCTTGACGTGATCCTTGATCTCGGCCGCGGCCGTTGCGATCTCGGCGGCGGTGGCATAATCACCCGGCTCGCAGACGAGTGCGGCTATCGACATGGATATGAGCGGAAAAACCCGGGGCACTCCATAACGGTCAACCCCTTCGAATGAGCCGGCAGACCGGTCCTCATCCGAATAAAAAAACGGGATCATGGCATCGAACTCCTGAATGATCGTCTGGCAGGCCGCCTTGGCCAGCTCTGCCCTGATGATAACGACAAAATCGTCGCCGCCGATGTGCCCGACAAAGGCTTCGGGGTCATTCAGGCGCTTAACGGAATTATGGATCAATTCACCGGTTTCGCGCAGGATTTCACTGGCCTTGATGTAGCCGTAACGATCATTGTAGGATTTGAAGTTATCCAGGTCCAGATAACACATGGCAAACGGCCGCCGTTCACGCAACCGCCGGCTGATGGAGCGCTCAATGGCGATGTTGCCCGGCAGGCGGGTCAAGGGACTGGCGTCGAGGCTCAGTTGCTCAAGTTCCTTGAGTCTGGCCGCCATACGCGTAAAATCCTGGGCCAGGGTGCCGATCTCGTCCCCCGGCGGAATGCCGGGATCGTGGTCGAAATCCCCGGCAGCAATGCGGTGGGTCGCGGTTTGCAGTTTGCCGATAGAGGTAGCGAAGGTGTAGATCAGGTAGCCGGCCACCAGAAAGGCCGACAGTACGCCGACAAAGGCCAACCCTATGGATCGGGTGACGGTCTTGGCCTCTTTCTCGTCAGACAGCTCCAGCTTGTTAGCCAAAGAACCCTTCTGCTCCACCCGGATATGCTCGATGAGGCCCTCCACCTGTGCCGTGGCCCGCTTCATGGTGGCGGCATCGACACTCCGCCCGCCGAATATCTGCCCGGCCAGATTGGCGTATGTGGCGTATGCTGCTACAAGCCTGCCGACATCGTCTCCCTGGTAGACGCGCTGCAAAGAAGCCAGCTCGGAACGGAATTTTTCCGCATTCTGCTCGTAAAGTTCGCGAAATTCCGGCTGGCGCAAAATCTGAAACCTGCCGACATAGCGCTCCTGGGTCAGCATCATCTCGCGCAGGGTTATGGTGATGGTCGCCGCGGCCAAGTCGTTTTGGGCAATCTCCTCCTCCATGCGGTGCATCGTACCCAGCCCGACCACGGCGTACACCAGCGCGGCCATCATGCAGAGCCCGCAGAGGGCAAAGCTGACGATCATCTTCTGGATCAGGCTCAAGCGAAAATGTCCGGGGTATGGCATGGCAGCAGCCTCTATAGTCGTAAGCTTCACTCGGTTGCAAGAATCTGTGCACGCGAATTAAAATGTTATGGTAGTACAGGGCTGCGCCAAATGCAATTCATTGTAACTGCACGCACGGCAGGACGGCAAAAGACGTTGCATTGTCGCCGACTCGGCGCTATATAAAAACCGCGCGCAATCACACCAACCACCTCAAAGGAAAAGGATGCACCATCATGCTTGAAACACGACGTTCAGCCGTCCGGACAACACTTGCCCTGGCTTCCCTGGTCCTCTTCTCCTCCACCGGAGTGCATGCCGAAGAAAATGTCTGCGGCCCGACCACACCGGGCGAGATGCAGATGTTCAATCTCCAACTGGAGAATGAAGGGCTCAAGATCAAAATCAAACAGCTCGAAACCGTCAAGGCCATATCCGTCGAGCGCCTTCATCAGAAAAAGGTCCAACGCCTCAAGGAGATAGCTGCCGACGCCAGGCTCCAACGCCAGACCACCAGTGATTTTGAAGGTTTCGTCAAATGGATGAGCTCAAACCTGGCGGGATACAACCGGTACATCCAGGCGGGTTCCTATGCAGCGGTCGTGGCCAGGATGCTTCCCATCCCCTACGCCGGCCAGGCGTCGGTTTTCACCAAGTTCATTACCCAGTTTACGGTTGCCCTCAACAATGCCTCTGTTGCGGTTTCCAATTACCTGACCTCGTCCCAGCGCTTCATCTCTCAGGTGGATGCCATCGACCCGGCCAAACCGCTGGACGAAAAGGCGCTGACCGAGGCATCCCGCTATGCCGATCAGAAACTGCTGAAGGACATGAACGATGCCGAGACAAAACTGGCTACGGTTGCTGACCTCTCCTCCGGCGCCCTCTCCTTTCTGGAGAGCGTGAACCACTACGCCTGCGGAACGGACGAGTACTGGAACAAGGTCAAGGGGCTGGTGAAAAAAGACATCGATCCCAAGGAAAAGAGCTTCCTGTCTGAAAGCACCAGCAGCCTGAAAACCCAGGCCAACCGCTTCAACGGAAAACTGAAAACCTTTGAGGACATCACGAAGAAAGAGGCGGCAAGCGTAAAATCCCTGGCTGTCTATGATGAGCTGGCAGCAGAACTGGCGGCCGCAAAATGAGTGGGGAAACTGCCAGACAGGCCAACCGGAACACCTTTGACGACCTCCTGAACATCATGCGCCGCCTGCGTGGCCCCGGCGGCTGCCCCTGGGATGCGGAGCAGACCCACGAGAGCCTGACGCGCTATCTGTTGGAAGAAACCTATGAGGTTATCGAGGCGATTGACGCAAAGTCCCCGGAACACCTGAAGGAGGAGTTGGGCGATCTGCTGCTGCAACCGGTCTTTCACGCCGCGATTGCCGAAGAGGCGGGAGACTTCGGCATGACCGACGTTATCCAGACACTCTGCGACAAACTCGTCAGACGCCATCCCCATGTCTTCGGCGACCTGCAGATCAGCGACAGCAACGCCCAGATAGAGAACTGGGAACGGATCAAAAAGGCCGAAAAAGGGGAGGAGCGCCCATCGGCCCTTTCCGGCGTGCCTCCCCATCTGCCGGCGCTCCTCAAGGCCCAGAAGATCACGGAGAAAGCCTCGCGAGTCGGTTTTGACTGGGAGCATGCCGACCAGGTCTTCGCCAAGGTCATGGAGGAGTTGCACGAGTTTGAGGAGGCGTGGGAAGGTGGCGATGAAACCCGCATGGAGGATGAGTTGGGCGACCTGCTCTTCGCCATCGTCAACCTGGGACGTTTCCTGTCGCTCAACCCCGAGGAGGCGTTGCGTAAAACGATCAATCGTTTTCAGCGGCGCTTCCAGTATGTGGAGGAAAAACTCCTGGGCCAGGGCAAGAAGATGAATGAGACGCCGCTTGCCGACATGGACCTCTTATGGGAAGAGGCCAAAAAGCTTGAATGACGGACTCGCCGCCGGGTAAGTCACAGTAATGTGACACCTTTTGCCATCTGGTTTCAGCTTATCCACAAAAATTGTGGATAACATGTTGACAACGGTGTTGATGAAATACAAAAGTCATATTTTTTCAAGCGATTTTTACACTTTGCCCTTTTTTTACACAAACGTATTCGCACGCAATTTCAATATGTTGCAACTGTCATCTTGAATTTTGGGTAGTTAGCCTGTCAACAATATTTTGGATACAACAAATAAATTTCATGCCAAGTTCGCCTGTTCATAACTATCATTTTTTCAGAAAAATTCGTTGCCCTTTAAATTCAACATCTTCCAGACGCAAGAGATACTCTTTGCGGGCAACGCCACCGGGAGCGGTGTAGCCGGTGAGCCTCCCATCGCCGGCAACAACCCGATGACAAGGGATGATGACCGGCAGGGGGTTCGAAGCCATGGCGCCGCCGATGGCGCGTGCCGCCCCCGGTGCTCCCGCCAAAGCCGCAACCTGGCCATAGGTCCACACCTCGCCGAAGGGGATGGCGCGTATAAGCTCCAGGATGCGTTGTCTGAACGGTGTGACAACTGCCAGATCAACCGGTATGTCATCAAATCCTTGCCGCTCTCCTTTAAAGTAACACTTTAACATCACGGCCACCCGTTGCGTCAGTTCCGACGAGCCCCCCCCCGCGAATGTTCTCACGTACGAGTCATCACCCACCGGGAGATGCACCCGGCAGATACCACGATCGCCGGCCTGGACGGCACCGTTTCCCAAACCGGTCTCAAACAGGGACACATACTTCATGATGCACTCCTTTTCCCGCCCAGTTTCCTTCTGAGCAGCATCAGCATTTCCAACGCCTCTTCTGACCGCAGCAATCGGACAGCAATGCCGTAGATAACGGCACCGACTGCTATGGCCCCGCCAAGCATCAGGGCCTTGCCTGTTTTATGGCCCATGAGCGACCAGTCGGCCCTGCCGCACAGGTAATGGACCGTGACGGCCATCGGCACGGCGGCAGCCAGTGATTTCAGCCCGCAGAACATGATCCCCCGGCCGCCGAACGAGCCGATCTTGCGCCGTAGGAACCAGAGCAGCATCAGCATGTTGCCCAGGGCCGAAATGGTGGTTGCCAGGGCCAGTCCGCCATGCTTAAGGGGCCCCATCAGGGCGAGACTGAAGCCTAAATTGAGCAGAAAGGTGCAGAAAGCCGTCCAGACCGGCGTCCTGGTGTCCTTGAGGGCATAGAAGGCCGGAGCGAGGACCCGCGTCATCGCCACAAAGGACAGACCGAGAGAGTAATAGAAGAGCGCCTGGGCCGAATTGACCGCCTTGGCATAGTCAAATGCTCCGCCCATGAAGATCAGGCTGAAGATGGGGGTCGAACAAGCCATCAGACCGGCCATGGCCGGGATGGTGATGAAGAGGGTCAGGCGCAGGCCAAAGGCCAGTGATTCCTTCATGCCGCTCATGTCACCCTCGGCCGCCTGCCGGCTCATGGAAGGGAGTACGGCCTGGGCCACGGAAACGGTGAAGATGCCCTGGGGAAATTCGAAAAGTCGCTGGGCGTAATAGAGATACGACACGCTGCCCTGGGGGAGCAGGGAGGCGAGTACGGCACTGACGGTGATATTGAGATAATAGACCCCGACGCCGAAGACCGACGGCACCATCAGGAGCGCGATGCGGCGCACCTGGGGATGGCCGAAGTCGAAACGGGGGCGGATCGCAAACCCTTTGCTCCACAACACCGGCAGTTGCAGGAGCAACTGTATGACGCCCCCGATCAGTACGCCCACAGCCAGCGCGACAACCGGGACGGTAAAGAATCCCCGCAGGCAGAGCGCCGCCGTGATCATGGAGAGATTGAGGAAAACCGTGGAGATGGCAGGGGTGAAAAAATGTCGAACCGTGTTGAGAATCCCCATGCAGAGCGCAACCAGGCTGATGAAGAAGATGTAGGGGAACATCACCCGGTTCAGCAGAACGGTCAGCTCGAATTTCCCCGGCTCCGCGTGGAATCCGGGGAACATCAGGCCGACGATCACGGGAGAGGCCAGGAGACCGGCCAGGGTCACGCCGGCCATGACGACCGTCAGCAGGCTGAAGCAGGTGTTGGCGAGCTCCCGCGCTTCTTCTTCGCTCCGCCGGTTGAGGGTTTCGGAGAAAATGGGGACAAAGGCCGAGGTCAACGCCCCTTCGGCAAAAAAACGCCGCAGCATGTTGGGGATCTGGAAGGCCGCAAAGAAGGCATCAGTCGCAAATCCGGCGCCGAACAGGCGCGACACGATCATGTCACGCACCATGCCCATGACTCGCGAGAGTATGGTGGCCGAGCCGAGGATTCCGGCGGCCCGCGCTATATTGCCCTTTTCAGTCATAGGTCAGTAATCATCCCCCTCATTCGTCTCCGGCAGGTCAAGGAGCTTTCCGGCCTCGGTCTGGGGCAGTTCCTGCACGTCACGCAACTTGCGCTCAATGGCCCGGGTACGGGTTGCGGCCTGATCGATGTGGTTGCCCGCCTCCTGCAATTTCTTGCTGGTCTTTTCGAGCACGGCTCCGAACTTGGAGAATTCGGTCCGCACCGCACCGAGCAAGGTCCATACCTCGGCGGAGCGCTTCTCGATGGCCAGGGTGCGGAAACCCATCTGCAGGCTGTTCAGGAGCGCCGCCAGGGTGGTCGGGCCCGCCGCCAGGACCTTGCACTCCCGCTGTAACGTCTCGGCAAGGCCGGGCCGTCGCAACACCTCGGCATACAACCCCTCGGTGGGAAGAAACATGATGCCGAAATCCGTGGTATGCGGTGGGTCGAGGTACTTGTCACGAATGGCCTTGGCCATCTCCTTGACCGACCGCTCCAACTGGCGGGCCGCTTCCTCGGCGGCAGCGGCATCGGCGTTCTCCTGAGCCTCCACCAGCCGCAGATAGTCTTCCTGGGGAAACTTGGCGTCCAGCGGCAGCCAGACCATCCCCTCCGGCGTGCCGTCCCGCCCCGGCAGACGCAGGGCAAACTCCACCCGCTGGCCGCTTCCCTTTTTCGATTCCACGTTGGTCTCATACTGCCCCGGCACCAGTATCTGCTCCAGCAGGCTGGCCAGTTGCACCTCGCCGAAGGTGCCGCGGGTCTTCACATTGGTCAGCACCTTTTTCAGGTCCCCGACGCCGCTGGCCAGGGACTGCATCTCTCCCAAGCCGCGCTGAACGAGCTCCAGCCGTTCGCTGACCAGCTTGAAGGACTCGCCCAGGCGCTTTTCCAGGGTATCGTGCAACTTCTCGTCCACGGTTGCGCGCATCAGTTCCAGCTTCCGGGCGTTATCCTCCTGGATCAGCCGCAAACGGTCATCCACGGTCTCGCGCAGTTTGTCCAGCCGCCCCTCATTACTTGCGGTCAGGTTTTTCAGTTGTCCGGCAAAGATGTCCAGTTGATTCTTTTGCAAGCCAGCGATGTCGCTCATCCGTTTCAGGAGCGAATCCCCCAGAGCACCGACAAGCGTCGTCCCCTCTTCCCGCGCCTGCCGGGCTGATAGCTGGGCTTCCTCGCGGTTTTTGGCAAGCTCGTCGCGAAGCATGCGTTCCAGCCGTTCCAACTGCCGCTCCAGGGCGTCGATACGAAGGTCAAGAGATGCGCGCGAGGCGATACGCGAGAGCCGCGCCAGAACGAGGGCCAACAATAGCAATGATGCCAGCGACACTATCAGGAGCAGATAGAATAATGGTGATGTCATGACTTTTATTCCGTTTCATGCTTTATTATTGCCATGCTGTCCTTCATGCCACATCCTTCTTCTGCTTAGCAACTAGTTTTTGTATTCAGCATATCTGTAGTTAAGCAATTGTTTGCTTATTTATTTTCTTGATTTATATCGGGATTTCGTGATAACCCGTAATTATACAAATCAATATCAAGGAGGATGTATGACAGCAACTCTTGTCGAGCTGACTGCGGGTATCGTTTCTTCCCATGCGGCCGGTACGGAGATGAGCAGTGATGATCTGATCCAGGAAATCAACCGGGTCTTTGCAACGCTGAAGAAACTGGAAACTGAAGGCGCATTGGCGACTGAGGGCGCCGCTGCACCGGGCGCTCCTGCCATGCCGATCAAAAAGGCCTTCCAGAACGACCAGGTCTGCTGCCTGATCTGCGGTAAAACCGGGTTCAAGACCCTGACCCGCCACCTCAAACAGGCCCACGACATGAAACCGGGCCAGTACCGCAAGCAATTCAATATCCCCGCTGCCCAGTCCCTGACCGCCAAGAACTACTCCGAGGCTCGCCGCAAGGCCGCCAACGAAAACAATCTGGCTGCCAACCTGGAAAAAGCCCGCGCCGTGCGCGCCGCCAAGAAGGGCGCCGCGCCGAAAGCGCCGAAGACCAAAGCCGCTGCCGCAAAACCGGCAAAAGCGGCCAAGGCAGCCAAACCGGCCAAGGCAAGAACCGTTAAGGCCAAAGCCTAACCATTTCTTCCCTCTGCTACAACAAGAAAACCGCTGCAAGGCGGTTTTCTTGTTGTAGTCCCGGTAGCCTGCGTTGTCTTCAGTGCCTCCGCGGCTCTGTGGCAGACGGAAGCCCCGACAGGCTCCGCGAAAGCGCGGCAAACTCTTCCATGGAAAGAGTTTCTCCACGACGCCTCCCATCGATGCCGCACCGCTCCAGAATCATACCCACTTCATCCGCCGGGGCCAGTTCCGCAGCCTTCAGACAGTTGGACAAGGTCTTGCGGCGCATGGCAAAGGCACCCTTGACCACCTTTCGGAAGACCGCCTCATCGCCAACCTCCACCCGGGGACGCTGCAGCGGGACAAAGCTCAGCACTGCCGACTCCACCTTGGGGCGGGGATGAAAACAGGTCGGCGGGACAATGAACTCCCGGCGAATGTCGAACCACAGCCCCAGGAGCAGCGTCGTTACGCCATAATCGGCACAGTCCGGCAAAGCTACCAGCCGTTCTCCGACCTCGCGCTGCAACATCAGCACCAGCCGGGAGAAGAGGTTGCGCAGCTCCAGCAGGCGAAAGAGGATGGGGGTTGAAATATTGTAGGGAAGGTTGGCCACCACCTTCCAGGCCGCCGGTTCAGTCCCCAGTACGGAGGCCAGGTCGAGCGCCAGGATGTCCCCATCGATCACCCTGACCTGATCATTTTCGGCGTACCGTTCTTTCAGGGCGGCCGCCAGGGCGTGATCGAACTCCACGAGGGTCACTCTGCGGGCATGCTGAACCAGCAGATCGCTCAGCGCCCCCCGGCCGGGGCCTATTTCAAGTATGCAATCCTTCGGGTCCGGTTCGGCGGCACGGATAATCTTGGCAATGATGTTGCCATCAACAAGGAAATTCTGGCCAAGGGACTTGAGCGGGCGGCGCAATGCTGTCATGCGAACAGCTCCTTGATACGGTCCATCTCCCAGGTGGCGGTGACATCCTGGGAGAGCGGTGAGGCATGGCCGTTACTCAGATAGTAATTGCCGGCGACCGCCAGCATGGCGGCATTGTCGCCGCACAGCGCCGGTGCGGGAATATGCAGCTCAACCCCGAGATCAGCCGCCATGCTCGCCATACGGCTGCGCAGAGCGCTGTTGCAGGCCACTCCCCCCGCGACAACCAGGCGCGCTACCCCGCACTGCCGGAGGGCCGCCTCGGTCTTGCATGCCAGGACATCGCAGACCGCTTCCTGAAACGAGGCGCACAGGTCGCTCGCTTCCTGGCCGGGCAGAGTCACGGGATGCTTGGCGATCCTCTGGAGCATGGCGGTCTTGAGGCCGCTGAAGCTGAAATTGAGGCTGCCGTCGTTGATCAGCGGGCGGGGCAGCTTTACCGCGCGGCAGTCTCCACCGCGCGCCAGGGCATCGATGCGGGCACCGCCCGGATATTCCAGGCCCATGATCTTGGCGGACTTGTCGAAGGCCTCACCAACGGCGTCATCGATCGTCCTGCCGAGGGTCGTGTAGCGTCCGAAGCCTTCCACGAGATAGAGATGGGTATGGCCGCCCGACACCACCAATGCCAAAAAGGGAAACGCCACCGGCTGTTCCAGAAACGCTGCAAAAAGGTGCCCTTCGATATGATGTACGCCCACAAAGGGGATGACCCGGGCAAAGGCAATCGCCTTGGCTGCGGAAAGCCCAACCAGGAGCGCCCCGGCCAGGCCGGGCCCACGTGTCACCGCCACCCCCTGGATATCCTCCAAAACCACGGCGGCCTCGCGCAATGCCTGGCTCACCACCGGGGTGATCATCTCCAGATGCTTGCGCGAGGCGATCTCCGGCACAACCCCGCCATACTCGGCATGAATGGCGATCTGTGACGAGACCACCGACGAGAGCGTTTCACAGCCGTCGCGCACCACGGCGGCGGCGGTTTCATCACAGGATGTCTCAATGGCGAGTAACAGCACCTAGCGCTCCCAAATCTCTTTCTTGTCTTTGCCCAGATAGGCCCGCTTGACCTCGGCATTCTCCAGCAGTTCCGCCGAAGGCCCTTCCAGGATGATCTTGCCGGTCTCCAGCACATAACCCCGGTCGGCCAGTTTGAGGGCGGCCTTGGCATTCTGCTCCACCAGCAGTATGGTGACACCGTTCTCCCGGCGCAGCCGCTCCAGCACTTTGAAGATTTCCTGCACCACCAGGGGAGCCAGCCCCATGGACGGCTCATCAAGCAGCAGCAGCTTGGGGTTTGCCATCAAAGCCCGGCCAATGGCCAGCATCTGCTGTTCGCCCCCCGACATGGTGCCGGCCAGTTGCCTGCGCCGTTCCTCCAGTCGCGGGAACAGGGTATATACCTGCGCCATATCCCGGTGGATGGCGGACCGGTCCTCGCGGCTGCGGTAACGCAGGTAGGCGCCCAACTCCAGGTTATCCTCCACCGAGAGCGGCTTAAACACCTGACGCCCCTCGGGCACTTGGGAAATGCCGCATTTGACGATCCTGTCGGGCGACATGGTCGTGACCGTTTCCTTGCGAAACAGCACCTCGCCACTGGCAGCCGGCGTCACCCCCGAGATGGTGTTGAGGATCGTGGTCTTGCCGGCGCCGTTGGCGCCGATCAGGGTCACGATCTCCCCTTCCCCCAGGTGCAGGGAAACGTTCTTCAGGGCATGGACCTTGCCGTAGTAGGTATTTATATTTTTAAGTCGTAGCATCGCAATGACCACTGCCGTAATAAAATCGAACTATTATTCTAAAAGCATTCAAGCGATGCTTGACCACCCCTAACCCCTCCTGAATCAGGAGGGGGACTATAAGCTCCCCTCCTTGATAAGGAGGGGCCGGGGGTGGTCGATAGTAGTGCCATCTTCATTTACGGACAAGTACTTACCCTTCCCCAAGGTACGCCGCTATTACTTCCTCGTTCTCCTGAATCTCCCGCGGTGTCCCCGCAGCCAGCTTTCTGCCCAGGTTGAGTACCACGATCCGGTCGCACACATCCATCACCAGCTCCATGTCATGCTCAACCAGTACCACGGTGATGCCCATCCCGCGAATCTTTTCGATCAACCGGGCCAGAGCGAGGGTTTCCTGGCTGTTGAGCCCGGCAGCCGGTTCATCCATCAGGATAATGCGGGGCTGCACGGCCAGGGCGCGCGCGATTTCCAAGAGCCGCCCCTTGCCGAAGGGGAGGTTGCCGGCCGCATCGCCGGCCAGATCCGTGATGCCCGTGAATTCGAGCCACTGCATGGCGGATTCCCGGATGCGCCGCTCTTCGACAATGCTCCAGGGCATTTTCAGGGAACAGGCGAGCAGACCGCTGGAACTTTTGGTATGGAGTCCGACCATGACGTTTTCCAGCACGCTCATGGTGCTGAACAGCTCTATGTTCTGGAATGTCCGCACCATGCCCAGGCGGGCCAGCCGTTCCGGGGAAAGCCCGGAGATGTCCCGGCCCTCAAGCTTGACGCAGCCGGAGGTGCGGCTGTAGATGCCGGTAATGATGTTGAACAGCGTCGTCTTCCCTGCACCGTTAGGGCCGATGACGCCGGTAATGGAACCTTGACCGATGGTGAAGGAGACATCCTCCAGCGCCGTAACGCCGCCGAACCTGCGCGTGATACCGGTGACCTCAAGCATTGCCGGCGCCCCCCCGTATCCCGGCGGCTCTTCTGAAAAGATCGGGGATGCCCCGCACCAGGCCGCCCGGCATGAACATCACCATGATCATCAACAGACCACCGTAGATGATGATATCGTAATCCTGGGCACCCCGCAGAAGCTCCGGCAACAGCGTCAACAGCGCAGCACCCAGGAACGAGCCGTACACGCTGCCCAGGCCCCCGATCACCACCATGGTGAGCAGTTCCACTGAAAAATTGAAGCCAAACGAAGCCGGGGAGACGAAGGTCATGGTGTGGGCGTAGAGACTGCCGGCCAGAGAGGATATGACGGCAGACAGGGCAAAAACCTGTACCTTGAGGACCCGGGCATTAACCCCCATGACCCGCGCCGCCACCTCGGAATCGTGGACCGCCCGCAAGGCGCGGCCCACGCGGGAACCGGCCAGGTTGACGGAAAACAGCACCACCGCAAGGGCAAATGTCCAGGCAAGGTAGTAGTTCCTGATGTCGTTGTTGAAGACAAAGGAGCCGACGGACAGGTTGGGGATGCCCGAGAAGCCGGAGGGACCGCCGGTCAAATCCACGGTCTCGTTGAACACGATGTAGATGATGATGCCCAGGCCGAGGGTGGCCATGGCAAGGTAATGGCCCTTGAGCTTGAGGATCGGGAAACCGATCAAACCGGCCAGTATGCCGACCGCGAGAGCCGCCAGCGGCATGGCGAGCCACGGATTCCAACCGTAGGTGGCGGTCAGGATACCCGAGAGATAGGCCCCGATGCCGAAAAACCCGGCATGGCCGAGAGATATCTGGCCGGCATACCCCAACAGCAGGTTAAGCGCCACCGCCAGCATGGTGTTGATGCCCACGAACACCAGCACGTTCATCAGGTAGCCGCCCTTGAAGGCTAGTGGCGCGGCAAGGATCAGTACGGCAAAGAGCAGAAATTTGAGCAACTCGCGTTTCATGACGTCACACCCGTTCCGACTCGGCCTTGCCGAACAGCCCCTGGGGCCGGATGAACAGGATCAGCAGCAGGATGATAAAGGCGATGGCATCCTTGTACCCGGAGGAGACGAGCCCCGCTCCCAACGATTCGAGAATCCCCAGGATCAGTCCCCCCACCACGGTGGCGAGACCGCTGCTCATCCCGCCTATGATGGCGGCGCAAAACCCTTTCAACCCCAGCATGATCCCCACATCATAGGCGGTCATGGTCAGGGGAGCCACGATGATGCCGGCCAGGGAGCCCAGCACCGAGCTTATGACAAAGGAAAAGAGCACCATGCGACGTACGTCGATCCCCACGAGCCCGGCGGCGCGGCGGTTGTACGAGCAGGCCCGCATGGCCTTGCCGCTTATGGTGTGATAGAAGAAGAACTTGTTGGCGGCAATGATCAGCAGGGTGATGGCCAGTATCCAGAGATGCTGGGGCAGGATGGTCGCCCCGGCGACGGAAATCGGCTCATCGCCCGAAAAAGGCGGAATGGCGTGGGTGTCCTTGCCCCAAAGCAGCATGGACAGGCCGCGGATCAGGATGCTGCCCGCGATGGTGACGATCACCAGGTTGATGGGGGTCGGCCGGCGGAGCGGCCTGATGGCAAGGCGCTCGAACAACAGGCCCGCCAGGGCGGATACCGCCACGGCACAGGGAATGGCGGCCCAGAGCGGCAGCTTCAGCGCCTCCAGGAAGAACAGCGTCAGCATCCCGCCCAGCATGACGAATTCGCCCTGGGCGAAATTGATGATGCCGGTTGCGTTGAAGATGATGGAGAAACCGATGCCGATCAGGGCATAGATCGCCCCCGTTGACAGGCCGGAAAAGGTATATTGAAGGATCTGTTCGAGCTGCATGAGCTTCCGTTTCTTACACAGAAACTCCCTCACCTTCAAGGCGAGGGAGATATTCTTTCATTAAATGCTGGTGTTATCAGGTTGTTCAAAAATAGTCAGATCGTCGCACCCGCAGAAAAGCCCGCGGAGGCAGCCCTCTCTCTATCTCTCCCCCAGAGGGGGAGAGCATGCCTTGCCCTCTCCCTCCGGGAGAGGGATTGGGTGAGGGAGCGCAGCGCTACGCCGCACAAGGGATTTTCGAGGATGGCGGCGAGATGGCTGTTTTTCAACAACCTTTGAAGCTACTTTACTATGGCCCAGTCCTTCTTCTTCACCTCAACAAGTACAAAGGCATCCTTGTTCAACCCGGCATGATCCTGGGCCGAATAGCTGAACACCCCGCCGATACCGGCAAACCCACGGGTCTTTTCCAACTGCTCCCGGATCGTGGCGCGTGAGTCGGCGCCGTGTTCAATGGCATTTTTCAGCAACATGACCGCATCCCAGGCATGGCCGCCGAAATGGTCGCCCTCCGCCCGGTAATGCCTCTGGTAGTCCTTCACGAACGCCATCAGGGAGTTCTTCTGGTGATCCGAACCGGGCAGCAGGTCCGCCACGATCACCTTGCCGGAAGGGAGCCTGATCCCTTCGGCAGCCTCACCGGCCAGCTCGATGAATTTCTTGGAAGACACGCCGTGGCTCATGAACAGCGGCGTCTTGATGCCTAACTGGCGGGCGTTCTTGGCAATGACCGCCGGTCCGGGATTGGTGCCCCAACAGATAATGGCCTGGGCCTGGGAGCCCCTGATCTTGGTCAGTTGGGCGGTCATGTCCGTATCCTTGGGACCGTAGGTATCGTCCGACACGATGGAAATGCCGTATTTCCCGGCCTGGGCCTTGAGCTGTTCGCGTCCCGATGCGCCGAAGCCGTCGGAAACGGTGAGGATGGCAACCTTCGACAATTTGTGATGTTGCAGGTATTCATAGATCTTGCCCACAGCCAGGGTATCGTTCTGGGCGGTCTTGAAGACCCACTTCTTCACCGGTTCGGTGATCTTGATGCCGGCCGAGCAGGAGACGAGCGGCACCTGTTCCCGCTCCGCCACCGGGATGACCGCCATGGACTCACCGGTGGTGCTGGGGCCGATGATGGCCGTTACATGGTCGTCCTTGATCAGCTTGGTGGCAAGCTGTACCGCCTTGGTCGCATCGCCGGAGGTGTCGTAGACAACCAGTTCCAGCTTATGTCCCTTGACACCGCCGGCCTTGTTGATTTCATCCACCACCATTTTGGCCGTATTGCGCTCCGGCTCCCCCAGGAAGGCGGCAGGGCCGGTCACGGCGAACAGGCCGCCGATCTTGATGGGAGCGCCCGCAAATGCGGCACGTGCCGAAAATGCCGTAACAATAGCAATGAGAAACGGAACAAATCGAAAACCCATGACACCCTCCACTCCTGATTGTGATGAAGCCACCTTACCTGATCAACGACCAATCGCCCTTCACGATTTTGACCATCTCGAAGGCCGATAGATTGAGGCCGTTGTGATCCTTCGGTGACATGGTAAAGACGCCGGAAATACTGACCAGTTTAGTGGTTTGTTCAATGCCGTTCCTGATCTGCTCAGCTGTCGTACCGGCCTTTTTCAGGGCGCCGGCAACCAGCAGAAAGGCGTCATAGGCATAGCCGCCAAAGGTCGAGGCATCCACATTGAAGTTCTTTTTATAGGCTTGGTCGTACTCCCTGAGGAGCTTTGCCTGGGGATCGCCCTTGGGCAGCATGGCATAGATGGCGAGTTTGCCGGCCGGGAGCATGACCCCTTCGGCGGCCTCGGCGCCGGCCAGTTCGATGTATTTCTTGGAGGCCACACCGTGGCTCATGTAGAGCGGCGTCTTAATGCCGAGTTGTTTCACATTTTTGGTGATGACCGCCGGACCGGGATTGGTGCCCCAACAGATGATGGCGTCAGGTTTGATGCCCCGAATCTTGGTCAACTGTGCGCTCATATCGGTGTCCTTGGGGCCATAGACCTCGTCGGCGACGACCTTGAACCCTTTCTGGGCAGCCAGGGCCTTGATCTGTTCGCGCCCTGAGGCGCCGAACCCGTCGGTAACCGTCAAAAGGGCGATGGTTTTCTGCTTTTGCTTCGCCATGTGATTAAAGATCTTCTCGGCTGCCACATGGTCGTTGGCAGGCGTCTTGAAGACCCACTTCCGGGCCGGATCGGTGATCTTGATACCGGCGGCACAGGATATCAGCGGAATCCTCTCCTTTTCCACCACCGGGATGACCGCCATGGACTCTCCGGTAGTGCTGGGACCAATGATGACAGACACCTTGTCGTCCCTGATCAGCTTGGTCGCCAACTGAACCGCCTTGGTGGCATCGCCGCCGGTGTCATAAATGACCGCTTCAAGCTTGACGCCGTTGACGCCTCCCTTGGCATTGGTCTCGTTCACCAGCAGCTCCAGGGTCTTTTTCTCCGGTTCGCCCAGGAAGGCAGCCGGGCCGGTCACGGCGAACAGACCACCGATCTTGACCGTTCCTGCAGCAAAAGCTGACGTGGCCAACAGGAGGCCGATGCACACAACACTGCACACTGCAATCAGTTTTTTCATTGTCCCTCCTTACCGTGAACCGGATCTGGCGAACCGGGTTACATACTGTACAGGCGTTCGCCGGCCAGCACGCTGAAATTGTTGGCCTTGAGGGCGCTGATGGCCTTGTCGGCCTCGTCGAAGCGGAAGATGATTACCGCATTGCCGCCGCAGCGCTCAACAAAGGCGTACATGTACTCCACGTTGATCTGTGCCGAGTCCAAAGCCTGGAGTATGGCCCCCAACCCGCCGGGCCGGTCGGGAACCTCGACGGCCACCACCTCGGTTTTGTTGACGGTAAACCCCTTTTCCCTGAGCACCTTGTTCGCCGTTTCCACGTCATTCACGATCAGACGCAGGATGCCGAAGTCCGAGGTATCGGCCAGGGACAACGCCCGGATATTGATGCCGCTCTCACCCAGGATGCGGGTGATCTCGGCCAGGCGTCCGGATTTGTTCTCGATGAAGATGGATATCTGCTCGACTTTCATGATGACCTCCCGTTGAAAAACCTAGCTTCTGCCACGGAGCCCCAGAAACACGGAGAAATTCAAAACCGATCAAAGATACTGGGGATTAAGCCTAAAATGAATTTCGCTTTTCTCCTGCATTTCCTCTGTGTCTCTGTGGCTCTGTGGCAACTCTCCATGTCAGAGTTTCCGGTTGTCGATTACCCGTTTCGCCTTGCCTTCGCTACGCTGGATGGTCTTGGGCTCCACCAGTTTGGCGGTGCAGGTAATCCCCAGCACATCCTTGATCTCTTTCTCGATCTGTTTCGCCAAAAGCTGCAGGACCTTGATCTCGTCGGAGAAGAGGCGTTCATCCACCTCCACATGAACCTCCAGGGTGTCCAGGTTGTCCTTGCGGTCAACGATCAACAGGTAATGGGGCTCCACACCTTCGATGCCCACCAGGATCGACTCGATCTGGGAGGGGAAAACATTGACCCCGCGGATGATCAGCATGTCGTCGGAACGGCCGCTCATGCGGCTGATACGGGCGTGGGTCCGGCCGCATACGCAAGGTTCGTAGGTGATGCAGGTAATGTCGCGGGTACGGTAGCGGATCAGAGGGATGCCCTGCTTGGTAATGGTGGTGATGACCAGTTCGCCCCGTTCCCCATCGGGCAGGCGTTGGCCGGTTATGGGATCGATGATCTCGGGGATGAAGTGATCCTCCCAGATATGCAGCCCATTCTTGGCCTCGATACACTCGATGGCCACACCCGGTCCCATGATCTCGGACAGGCCGTAAATATCGATGGCCGCCAGGTTCAACTTTTCCTCGATTTCACCCCGCATGGCCTCTGACCAGGGTTCGGCGCCGAAAATGCCGACCCGCAGTTTGAGCTTTTTGAAGTCGATCCCCTCGGTCCTGGCCTCTTCGGCCATGAAGAGCGAGTAGGACGGGGTGCAGGTCAATACCGTGGAGCCGAAATCCTGCATGATCATGATCTGGCGCTTGGTATTGCCGCCGGAAATGGGGATAACCGACGCCCCCAGCCGTTCAGCGCCGTAGTGGGCACCCAGGCCGCCGGTAAAGAGCCCGTAACCGTAGGCATTATGGATGATGTCCCCGCGGTGGGCGCCGGCGGCGACAAATGAGCGGGCCATCAACTCGCTCCAGGTGTCGATGTCCTTCTGGGTGTAGCCGACCACGGTAGGCTTGCCGGTGGTGCCGGAGGAAGCGTGGATGCGGACGACCTCATCCAGGGGAGCGGCAAACAGACCATAGGGATAGGAGTCGCGCATATCCTGCTTGGTGGTAAAGGGAAACCGTTGCAGATCGTCCAGGCTGCGCACGTCGGCGGGCTTGAGTCCGGCTTTATCAAAGGAAGCCTTGTAAAACGGTACATTGGCATGCACTCTCTCAACCACGGCTTGAAGCCGTTTGAGTTGCAGCGCCTCCAACGCCGGACGGGGCAGGGTCTCGAACTCTTCGTTAAAATACATGCGTCGTTACCTCTTTAAAGGATATGCGCAGCAAAACTCTCCTGGCTATAACCATCCACGACCACATCAAGGTGACCGTCGTTGGGACAGAAGATCAGGCCGTGTATCGGAACATCCTTGGGGATCAGCGGGTTATGGCGAATGATCTTGACCACCCGTTCCACATTCTCGACCGGGTGAGCGAAAATCCCCAACCATTGCTTCAGGTCCGGCACGTGGATATCGATGACGTCCTGAGATATGCCGCGCTGGATCATGTCCCGCTTGACCGATTCGGCGTCCAGTTCGGCCATGCCGCAATCCCGGTGCCCGATGACGAAGATCTCCTCGACCCCCAGCATGAAGACGCCCGCCACCAGGCTGCGTATGACGGCCCCGGCCATGGGATCCACGATGATGTTGCCGGCGTTCTTGATCACCTTGGCATCTCCCCGCTTAAGCCCCATCGCCGGTTCCAGAAAATCCACCAGCCGGGTGTCCATGCAGGTAAAGATTGCCAACTGTTTTTTAGGCGACTTGGGCAGCGGCGGGAAGGCGTTCGGCTTGGTAAAGCGCCGGTTGGCCTCCATGACCGATTCCAGTTGCGTCACGGCTTACTCCAATCTGAAGACCGGCCCAGCAGGAAAGCCTTTTTGTTCACCTCCAGAGCCTTCTTCGGCACCATCTTCTCCAAGGCTTGCAGCCAGTACTGTTCATCGATATCCAATCGGCGGGATACGGCTCCCAGGAGTACCGTATTGGCGGCCCGGACATTACCCGCCTCAGTGGCAAGCTTCTGGCCGTCCAGCAGCAACAGATCGGGAAAGCGCTCCCTGATCCGTTCCGCCAGCCCCTCAGGATAGGGCTCCTGCCCCATCAGCACCGACGGCGGCGCGATACGCAGGTCATTGGCCACCACCGCCCCCCCCTGTTTGAGCAGCGGCAGGGAACGATAGGTCTCCATCAACTCGAAACCGAACAGGATATCCCCCTCCCCTTCCGGCACAATGGGGGAAAAGACCTCCGTACCGTAACGCACATGGGAAACCACGCTACCTCCACGCTGGGACATGCCGTGGATCTCGCTCTTTTTGACGTCGAAGCCTGCCAGCAACATGGCTTCGGAAAGGACCTCCGCAGCCAGCAGAATGCCCTGGCCGCCAACGCCGACCAGCAGGATATTGGTTATGCGGTTATTCATTTACCTCTCCCGATCGCCTCGAATTTGCACAACTGCCGGCATACGTCGCAGCCGGTACAGAGCAGCGGGTCGATAAATGCCTTGCCCTTTTTGCTGCCGTCCCCGGCCGGACGCCATTCGATAGCCGGACAGCCGATCTTGAGACAGGCACGGCAGCCGGTGCACGTCTCAGCCTCAACCATGTAGGCGGGCGCCTTTTGGAAGACTCCCTCCCGCTTGACCAGGACGCAGGGCTTGTCGGTGATGATCACCGAGGTTTCAGGGCGCTCCATCTCCTCCCTGAGCACGCTTTTCGTCTGTTCCAGGTCAAAGGGATTGATCACCCGGATATGCTTTACCCCCAGCGACTTGCAGAGCAAGGGGAAATCTATGCTGTGCGACGGATCGTCCATCAGGGTGAAGCCCGAAGCCGGATTGTCCTGGCGGCCGGTCATGGCGGTAATGCGGTTGTCCAGGATGACCACCGTCGAGGGCGAATTATTGTAGACCATGTCCATCAGGCCGTTGATGCCGGTATGCAGGAAGGTGGAGTCGCCGATCACGGCTACCACCCGCTTCCTTTCCTCAGCAGATACAACCTTGCTGACGCCGGTGGCCATGCCGATGGAGGCCCCCATGCAGACACAGGTATCCATGGCCGAGAGCGGCGGCATGAAGCCCAGGGTGTAACAGCCGATATCGCCCGTGACATAGGCCTTGAGCTGATTGAGGGCAAAGAATACGCCGCGATGGGGACAGCCCGGGCACATATTGGGAGGACGGCCGGGGAGCTTCTCTCCCGGAACGGCCGGCGGCTGCGGGAGCCCGAAAGCGGTGCGGATGCGGCCAGGCGTCAGCTCGCCGCACAACGGGATCAACTCCTTGCCGGTTACCGCAATCCCCATGGCTTTAACCTGCTCCTCGATAAAGGGGTCCAGTTCCTCCACCACGTAGAGCTTGTCAACCTGGGCGGCAAATTCGCGGATCAACGCCTGGGGCAAGGGATGCACCATGCCCAGCTTGAGGGTCGATGCGTCGGGCAGGGCCTCGCGCACATACTGGTAACAGACGCCGGAGGTGACGATGCCGATGGAAGCATCGCGCAGCTCCCGGCGGTTGATGGCCATGGCGGCGCCCGCCTCGGAGAGTTTCTTGATGCGTTCCTCCACAAAGGGATGGCGGACACGGGCATTACCCGGCAGCATCACCAGCTTGGCGGCGTTTTTGACCAGCTTGGGCTCGGCCAGATCGCTCACCCGTTCGCCCAACGCGACAACGGACTTACTGTGGGAGATGCGTGTGGTGGTGCGCAGCATGACCGGCGTATCGTACTGCTCGGACAGCTCGAAGGCCAGCCGGGTAAACTCCTTGCACTCCTGGGAATCGGCCGGCTCCAGCATCGGAACCTTGGCGAACTTGGCGTAGTTGCGGTTGTCCTGTTCATTCTGGGAGGAGTGCATCTCCGGGTCATCGGCCGTGACCAGCACCAGGCCGCCATTGACACCGGTATAGGAGAGGGTGAAGAGCGGGTCGGCCGCCACATTGACCCCCACATGCTTCATGGTGCACAGGGCGCGGCCGCCGCCGAAAGAGGCACCGATGGCAACCTCCAGGGCAACCTTTTCGTTGGGAGCCCAGGACGAGTCGATTTCCTTGTAGTTTACGGTGTTTTCAAGAATCTCGGTGGACGGGGTGCCGGGATAGGCACAGGCCACGCGGCAACCTGCCTCGTAGGCACCGCGGGCGATGGCCTCGTTGCCGGACAAAATTTCTTTCTTCATCTGGTTTCCTTGGGATAGTCAGTTTGTGTGAAGCCACATAGGATTGAGAACTATACTAAAAGAGGGGGGAGAATGCAATTTGTTTGCTGCCTTAGCAGTCTGTTGAAAAACTCAGGTTGTTCAAAAATAGTCAGATCGCCGCACCCGCAGTATAATCGCTTCCGGCGATTATCGGTGACGGAGCGATAGCGTAGTCATCCCGTTGAGCGGGACGCCGATAGGCGCTAAGATGGCTGTTTTTCAACAACCTCCTACGGACCGGAGACGATCAACCCCTCCAGGAGCCCATAATCGCTCACCTTCAGGGTAGCGAACCCGAACATATCCATCGTATGCAGGGTAATGAGTATCCCCGCAATGATCAGGTCTTCCCTCCCCTTTTCCAGCCCGGGGGTCGCCAACCGCTCCTCAGGGGTCATGGGGAGCAGCCGTTCGTAGATGGCCTCGATTTGCTGCCGGGTAATGGTGGCGTTGTTGACCCTGCGGTAGTCGTAATCCTTCATTTCCATGGCAATGGCCGCCAGGGTGGTTGCCGTGCCGGCGCTGCCAACCAGGGTTGCCCCTGACGCCGGCCTGCTGTGCGACGAGGTCATCTCCCGCAGGAGCAGTTCCAGCTCCCTGCAGATCTTTTCCGAGACCGCTTCAGGCGTCACTTTGCCTTCGGTCAGCCGGACCACTCCCAGCGGCAGGCTGCGGACGAATTGGGCGCGACCGTCGCGCGCTAGCGTATATTCGGTGCTGCCCCCACCGACGTCGAAGACCAGGAGTTCTTTTTCCCGGCGGTCGAGCCCGGCCAGAACACCGGCCAGGGTCAATTCACCTTCACGTACGCCGTCAATGACCGCGAGTTCAATGCCGGTCTTGCAGCGGATCAATTCCACGAACGCCGGACCGTTGACCGCATCCCGCACGGCGCTGGTCGCAGCGGCACGGACCTGGGAGACGTTCAGCGAACCGATGATGTCGGCAAAACGCTGCAGACAATCCAGGCCGCGCCGCCGGGCAGCGTCGGAGAGTCCCTCCTCACGGCTGAAACCACCCCCCATGCGAACGATCTCCCGTTCGAGGAGGACGTGTTCAAAGCCGTCTTCCCGGAGTTCGGCCACAAGCAGGCGGGCGGTGTTGGTGCCGAAATCAATGGCGGCAATCCTTTGCCCCATCATCGTTTTCTCCCCTGGGAGGCCACGATGTTCCAGCACAGCGCGACGATCCCCTCAAAATCCGACGCCAGCTCGTTGAACAACCTGGCGGCCCGCGGCGGGCAGACACCGCTGCTCATCCGCTCGAAATGGTTCTGTCGCGCCGTTTCAAAGGCACTGCGCGCCTCCGCCTTGGCGGCGTGCAGGTCAAATCCGTCCCGGAGAGAGCCGTGTCTGATCAGGTGTTCGGTATCGCCTATGGTACCGGCCGCGATCTGGGCAAGACGCTTAAGATCATCCATCGCATCCTCGGAAAAGATGACGCCGGCCTCCTTTTTGGACACGATTCCCTTCAGGACGTTCTCACAACGGTCACCTATGTGCTCCAGATCGCTGACCGTCTGGAAAAGGCCGGGAATATCGTAGCTGATCTCGGGGCTGTCCGCTGTCCGGGTCAGGGCGGCGAGGAAGGTGGTGATCTCGTGGTTGAGCGAGTCGAGCACCTGCTCGTGCTGGCGAATGGTATCCGCCCGGCGGGCGTCGAAATCGAAGAGAATCTCGTGGATGTCGCCGTACATGAATGCCGTTACCGACATCATGCGGGTAATCTCCTTGCGGACCTGTTCCAGGGCCAGGGGCGGGGTATTGAGGATGCGCTCATCGAGGTAGCCGGCGCACGGCTGCGATGCAATCAGCCCATTACCGATGATTACGGATGAACCGCCAAGCATGCGGGCCAACGGAGCACTGATGGCAATCAGGACACACGCCACCAGCAGGCTGGAAACCGTGTGGACCCACGCCAACTGGCAAAAGAGTGGCTGACCGTCGGTGCAGGCCCCCGACCATTCGGCAAACGGCAGGCGCTGGGCCGTATCCAACATGAACGAAGCCAGGGGAACGAGCAGTAGGGCTACCGCAAAGGCAAAAAACAGGTAGGTCGTGGCGACCCTTCGGGTTACGGAGTTTCCGCCGACCGAGGCCAGAGCCCCCATTGCCGCCACCCCGATCAGCCCCCCCAACACCATGCGCGAGGCGGTTATGGGGTCAATCCGATAGCCCATGGACAGTGAGGCGACCACCGCAACCGAAGAGCGGGCCGACTGGACAAGGAACGATATGAGCGCGCCGAAGAGGGTCGCCAGGATCGGCTGATGGAAAAACAGCCCGTTGAATGTGGTGTAGAAGGGATGATGATCAAAGGGGCGATAGCTCCCCTCCAGAAGGGTCAAACCCAAAAAGAGCAGGCCAATACCCAGGAGCAGATCACCGGCGTTGGCATAGCGGCGTTTGCGGGCGAAAAATTTGAGTACGACGCCGGAAAAGATGAGCGGGGTCGAGATCAGACTGTAGGGGATGATGTGGATGTGCAATGGCAGCGAGGCGCCAATGAGCACCCCTCCCAAAACGCTCAGCGCCTGAAAGGTATTCAGAACGCCGCCGTTGACCAACCCCATGGTGAAGATCACCGCTGCGCTGCCGGAATTGACCGCCAGTGCGGCGGCCATGCCGAACAGCATGGAATAGAAACGGTTCGAGGTAAGGGTGGTAAAGACGTCCCTGATGCGAGCATCAGCCACGGTCCGAATGCCGTCCGACATAAGACGCATCCCGAGCAAAAACAGGCCGATGCCGCCCAAAGCGCCCTCGATCAGACTGAGAGGCATGATCGGTACTGCTCCATAATCCATAATTCCGGGAAACCCGTGCCGAAACGGACTTTTCCCGGCTATCAATCGGCTTTACCCACGGTGCGGATTCCGCACAATTAATGGGTATAATCACAAATCCCTGTCGCTAACTATAGCAGATACCCCCATGAATGCCCAGTTAATTGTTCCGGAGCCCGGCCAGCGGCCCTGAAGGAGAAGTGAGGACACGGCCGGCAAATGATATCAGGCCGGGGTATAGTGACATGAACGTTCAGTCAGAAACAAAAAAAAACCACACCCAACGAATGGGTAGGTTTTTTCACAAACATCGCCCGTGGCCGACAAAGAGTCGCAAAGCTCGTTGTCGGGAGAGTTTTCGGATCTAGCCGAGCACCCGTTCCTTCAATTCCTTGCCGACCTTGAAGAAGGGAAGCTTTTTGGGGCTGACCGTGATCTGTTCGCCCGTCTTGGGATTTCTTCCGGTGTAGGTGCCGTAATCCTTGATAACAAAGCTGCCGAGGCCGCGGATCTCGATACGTTCGCCCCCCACCATGGCATCGGTCATGGAGTTGAAAATGAGATTGACAATCTCTTCTGCCCGCTTGTTCGAGATATCCTTGCGGATCGCCAACTGTTCAATAAGCTCAGACTTGTTCATGTTTGCCCACACCTCCGGATTTGTGCCACTTCAGGCCGTTGTAAATAACGTTACGGCGACCTCAGTGGCCACACCCCCCGAGATAGCGCCTAACGATATATGTTGCATCATTGCTGCGACCGCATTGGATCAGGATATCGCGGAGCCTCTCGGCCGCCGTGCGGACCGCAGGAGTATTCAGAAGCCCGCTGTACATGTCGATTGCCTGATCGGTCTCGCCGGCAAGTTGATATACGTCGCCCCGCAGCAGCCGGGATTGTTCCGCCAAGATCCCGGCCTCTATCATGGCTTCCAACTGCTGCCCGGCTTCGCGGAGCCTCCGCCCCTCGATCAGCATCAGGGCAAACCCCAGATGGGCCAATGAATTGGCGGCATTTGCCCTGATCGCATCGTGAAGAGATGTTTCCGCCTCTTCGGCCCGGCCGAGCCGGAACAGGATCATGCCCTTTTCGTAGCAGTATATGTCGCTGTCGGAGCCGGTGTACCACTCCTCAAGCTGTTGCAAAGCCTCGTCATGCCGGTTCCCGCTTGCAGCCACATACATGTTTGCAAATTCCTCTCCCAAATGAGCATATCGCTCATACATTTCAGGTGGAAGTTGCTGAATTAATAGCTCGTAGTATTCCATTAACGGCATGGTAACGTCGCTAGATTCATCTGTTACCTGTGCTTCCGGGGCACAGGAACTACATGAAGAACACCCCTTTGCGGGGGCTTTTTCCTCGACGTCGGCGTCGTCGTCACGGCAGAGGGACGTCAACGCCTCCGCCTTTTCCCGTAGCGACCTCTCGTCGGTCAGCGATTTTGCCAGTTCCAGGTGATCCAGCGCCTTGTCGTACAGCTTCCTGCTCAGGGCGGATTCCGCTTCGTGGATATTCAGCTCGGCCAGCGCGCGATTGGCGCTTTTGATCTGCTTTTCACAGGTTGCCAGCAGTTCCTCCCCGCCTCGGACGTCGCTGGAGGATCCCGAGAGGAGCTGCCGGGCATCCTCGTAGGCGCACCGCGCCTCATAAAAATGGCGTTCGCCCAGGAGCCGTTCGCCACGGGCCATAAGGTCGGCAGGGTTCTTCGAAAACAGTTTTTTCAGGATATTCACGCCAACGCCTCCTGTTACCCCATGTGCAGCAGGGTAACGCTCTCCACATGAAATGTCTGGGGAAACATGTCCACCGGCACGCTCTCCGCCACCCGGTAGCCATCTCCCGCCAGCAGGCCGCAATCCCGGGCAAGGGTGCTGGAATCGCAGGATATATAGATGATCTTTTCCGGCTTCAGGCGACAGATCCCCGGTATGGCTTCCGCCGCCCCCGCACGGGGGGGATCTAGGATGACCGTAGAAAAACAACGACCGGCGGCGGCGAGCCGGGCAACCCCTTCGGCGGCATCGGCACAGATGTATTCCGCGTTGGCTATGCCGTTCAGACGGCAATTGTCCCTGGCCGCCGCGATGGAGTCCCCGTACCCCTCCAGCCCGGTCACGCTGGCCACGCTCTCCGCCAGAGGCAGTGAAAAATTGCCGTTGCCGCAGTAGAGGTCAAGCAGGTGTTCATGGCCGAGAAACGCCCCCATGCGTCGGACAGTCTCCAAAATGGCCCGATTCTGGAGACTGTTCACCTGGGAAAATCCTCCCGGCCGGAAGGTCAGCGATGTCGGCGGAGCACCGGGGGCGACGGCCGGCATGGGGTAGGCAAGAGCGCCGTTGCCGCATAGTCTCTGTAAGGCGGATTTGTGCCCGGTCTGCAGAAAGATGCCGCTCAGGGGCGTCAGCTCGTGGAAACGCTCATGGAAGAAGCGGGCGACCATATCATGCTTTTTCCCGGTGTAATTAAGCGTCGCCACCGTTTCGCGAGCGCCGCACTCGATGCTGATCCCGGGGATGGCAGCCGGTTCGGGGAATGACGCCAGGGCATTCCGCAGGCTTGCAAGCGCCTCATTGATGGCCGGCAGCGCGATGGGGCAGCCGTGGGCGGCATCCTCCACAACATGGGAAGCGTTACGGAAAAAGCCTATCTTGAGCCCGGCAGTTCCGGCGTGCAGTTTAAACTGGACCCTGTTGCGGTAGCCGTATTCCAGGGGCGAGGCCGTGGTCTCCCCTACCCGTTCGCTCACCACCCGGCCACCGCGCCACAAGGTGTCGGCGTGGATGTCCCGCTTTGCCGCGAGTTGGCGGGAATAAGCGATATGTTGCCAGTTGCAGCCGCCGCACGTGCCGAACAGCGGACAGGGAGGAACAACCCGCAGGGGCGATGGCGCGATAAGCTCAACGATCCGCGCCGTCAGGTACGAGCGCTTCTCGGCGGTGACGGCCAGGCGGACCACATCGCCGGGACAGCTCAGGGGGACAAAACAGACCTTGCCGTCGATGCGGCAGACGCCGTTGCCGCCGAAGGCCAGTTTGTCGATCGTCGCAACAGGTGACGGCATGCGGTCTTACCGGCGGGCCGACGACTTCAGGCATCTGGCATATTCGCTGCGCATGAAGCGTTCGGGGAAATCGGGGCGGGACAGATAGGGGAGAACGTTGCTGTCGAAGGCACCGAGCAGATCCCGGCGTACGGCCGCAATCTCGGCCTCGGGCACCGCCATCTTTTCCAGGACCCGGTAAAAACGAACCTGCTCCCCCAAGAGCCGGAGCGCCGCCCGGTACTCCTCGGGACCGGTAAAGGCAGCGGCGGAGAGCGGCACATCGGCACCGATCTCGATACGCACATGGTAATAGCCGCCGAAATAGTGGCGGGACGCATCCTGGAGTCTGGCCGTTATGCCGCCCCCCAGGTCATATTCCCTGATAACCTGCTCACTGTCCATCATGATCCCTTTTCATCTCCCGCACCAACTCGACCAGTTTCCGCACCAGCAACTCCTCCAGCCGGGCCCCTTTTTCGGCCGTGGCCTTGCCCGGATCGCCCCACACGCCGCCGGGCCAGTAGCGCCGTTTGTCACGCACCAGAATGCCGTTGGGGAAATGGGGAAACTCGCGGGGCGCGCGCCCCTTGACCAGATGGGGATGGGTATGGAGGATGCGGGAGGTTTCGATCTCTCCGGCATGGGAGTCGCCCAATGTTTCAATGATATCCCGCCCCTCGTCACGGGCCAGGTCGAATTCGCTCACCACGGCCACGGTGATGTCGTCGAAACGGGCGATAAGCGCTTCGCCCGCATTCTGGAGCGCCATGCCGTGCGCACCGCCCGCATGGCCCGTCAGGGCGACAAAGCTACGTAAGCCCTGTTCCCGCAACGAGGTGACGATATCCTGAAACAGCGCCCCAAGGGTCTGGGTCGAAATGGAAATGGTGCCGGGATGGCATGCCGTGGAACGGCAGTTGCCGTAATGAACGGGCGGCGCCACGAACAGCGGCGTAATGCGGGACGCCTTCTTGCAGACCTCGTACGCCTCCAGGGTATCGGTGGAGAGCGGGAGGTGGCTGCCATGCTCTTCCACCGAACCAAAGGGGATCAGGACGGTCCGGGTCAGGGCCAGGCCGGCCTCGAACTCGGTCATGGTCATCTCTTCAATGATCACAACGCCCCCAGCATCTTGTGCATCTGTGGGATCACCCGGACATCGGGGAGCAGCGCCGCAGCCGTCTCCTGCAGGCGCAGGATTCTTTCGGCGGCAATGGCAACCCCGCCCGTGGCGTTGGACAGCGGCTGGAGAAACAAAGGGGTCGAACGATCCACCTCGGCCATGATGGCGCACACCTGGGCGATCTCGTCCGGCGGCGTATCCTGGCCGATGACCACCTTGACCGAGACCTGCCGCCGCACGGCGACCTCCAGGAAACGGCGGTGCTCCCGCCAGAGTCCGGGATCGCAGCCCGCAGTGGAGGGGAGCTTCATATCCATGCTGATATAGTCGATACTGTCGATGACCTGCCCCAGTTCGGCATGCAGGGTGCCGTTGGTCTCCAGGTGGATCGGGCGGACCCGGCGCAGCTCCGGCAGCCACTCACGCAGCGTTGCAAACTGGAGCAGCGGTTCCCCACCGGTGACGCTGATCGAATGGTGGGCGCCCGGCAGGCGATTACACCACTCCAAAACCAGCGTAACAAGCCCGTCAACGCCGGGCGGCTGGGGGAGCGCACACAACGTCCCTGAGCCGGGTGCGGTTTCCACCTGGCAAAAAGCGTTTTTCTCGTACACCGTATCGCAGTAGCGGCAATCAAGGTTACACTCATCCAGGCGAATGAAGACCTGACGCCGGCCGGCCAGATAGCCCTCCCCCTGGATCGAGGAGAAGATCTCGCTGATGCGGGCCCGATCACTCATAATAGCAGGCAGAGGCGTTGTCCGACTCCCAGACCGTTACGGAATCCACCGTGATGACGTCGTTGTTGAGACGCTCGGAAAGCCGTTGATACAGGTAGCGCGAGATATGCTCCGACGAGGGGGATACGTCGTGAAAGGCGGGGTTTTCGTTCAGATATTTATGGTCCAGCTCGTTGATGACAACGCCGGCTTCGCGTTTGAGCACCTTGAAGTCGATGCCCAGCCCGGCCTTGTCCAGCTCCTTGGCGGTCACGGCCACCTCCACCTTCCAGTTGTGGCCATGCAGATTCTCGCAATCCCCCTGGTAGTTGATCAGGTTATGGGCTGCGGCAAAGCTCGTGCGGATCGTGAGTTTATACATGAATCAGGCTCCTGGACGCGGGATGGAATGCTTTAAACTTTTTTATAATACACAAAACGAATGGCAACCACAAGAGGGGCTGTTTCGGACCAGAGCAGCAACAACGGCCTCAAACACTGTCGCGGTACCTGCCATACACAAAAAGGACAACCGCTGCGGGCTGTCCTCTTTTTGCGTGTGACCATCGTGCGGGACCAGCTCCACTTACCGTTGGGACGCCTCCAGGGCCTGCTGGATATCGGCAATGATGTCGTCGATATTCTCCAGGCCGATGGAGAGCCTGATGAAGTCCGCCGTGACGCCGGTTGCCGCCTGTTCCTCTTCGGATAGCTGCTGGTGCGTGGTGGAGGCAGGATGGATGACCAGCGACTTGGCGTCGCCGATATTGGCCAGATGGGAGAGCAGCTTGACGTTATCGATGAACTTCTTGCCCGCCTCCATACCTCCCTTGATGCCGAAACCAATGATGGCACCCTCTCCTTTGGTCAGGTATTTGAGGGCCCGATTATGGTCCTTGTGGCTGGCCAGGCCGGGATAGTTGACCCAGGCGACAAGCGGGCTCTGCTCCAGCCAGGAGGCCACGGCGCGGGCGTTCTCCACGTGACGCGGCATGCGGACGTGCAGCGTCTCCAGCCCCTGCAGGAACTGGAACGCGTTAAAGGGGGACAAACAGGCGCCCATATCGCGCAGCAAGGTGACCCGCATCTTGAGGATGTAGGAGAGATTGCCCAGAGCCTCCCAGTATTTCAGGCCGTGGTAGGAGGGGTCAGGCTCGGTGAATTCCGGGAACCGGCCGTTGTCCCACGGGAATTTTCCGCCGTCAACCACGGCTCCGCCGATGCTGGTGCCGTGACCGCCGATAAACTTGGTCAGGGAGTAGACCACAATATCGGCCCCATGCTCCAGCGGCTTGAACAGAAACGGGGTCGTGACCGTATTATCGACGATGAAGGGGATTCCGGCTTCACGGGTTATGGCGCCGATGGCCTCGAAATCGTCAACGTTATTCTTGGGATTGCCCACCGATTCGGTGTAGACCAGGCGGGTATTCTCGTCGATGGCGCGGCGCACGTTCTCCGGATCGGAGGAATCGACGAATTTTACCGTGATGCCGAGCTTGGGCAGAGTGTAGTGAAAGAGGTTATAGGTGCCACCGTAGAGGTAATTGGTGGAGACGATGTTCTGGCCGGCCTGGGCGATATTGAGCACGGCATAGGTGATGGCGGCCTGCCCGGACGCCACCGCCAGCGCCCCGATACCGCCGTCCATGGCGGCCAGTCGCTGCTCCAGCACGTCGGTGGTGGGGTTCATGAGGCGGGTGTAAATATTGCCGGGCTCTTTCAAACCGAACAGATTGGCGGCGTGCTCGGAGTTTTTGAAGACGTAGGACGATGTCTGGTAAATGGGCACGGCGCGGGAAAGGGTGGCCGAGTCGGGCGATTGCCCTGCATGGAGCGCTAAGGTTTCAAGGGCTGGCGTTCTGTTTTCCATGATTTCCTCCTGGGATGCCGTGATGATGAGCAGACGTTACCGTTTACACATAAATAAGTCAACTTGATTTAACCGGTGGAAGTTTACCAGGTTTGTGTAGTATCCGGACTTGACGACCTGGTACGCAAAGTATCCGGCATTCCCCGTCAGATCGTGATCGTATCGCCGGGTTGCAGGCGCTCCGGACGGGGCGGCTCGTCAAAAGACGATGCCAGCAGGTAGAAGAAAAGCGCCACCGTGCCAAGGATCATGAAAAACACCGGCAACACCCGCACCTGGGCATCGCGGGAATCCCCCGGCAGCACCAGGCCGAAGGCGGCGAGAACCACTCCATAACCGCCAAAAGCCGCGGCCCAGAAGATGCCCAGGCGATACATGCGCATCTCGGCCGGGTCGGACAGCGAAAACAGGTCGGCGATGCCCACATGGCAGAAGCTGGCCAGAACGATCAGGAGAAGGGCAGCCAGGATAAGACGCAGGCCGCTTCGAACGGTACGTTTACGCATAAACAATATCCCTTTTCGGCGTTAACAGGTTATTGAAAGACTCAGGTTGTTCAAAAATAGTCAGATCGTCGCATCCGCAGTATAATCGCCCCCGGCGATTATCGGTGACGTAGCGCTAGCGGAGTTCATCCCGCAGGGACAGAACCGGAACGGTTCTGCTAAATGCCCCGCGGAGGCGTAGCAGCGCTACGCCGCACAAAGGGGCTTTTGAGGCCGGCGGCGAGATGGCTGTTTTTCAACAGCCTAATCAACCGCACCACGACACATCGCCCACCCCGGCCCGCAGCACCTCCGGGGTGGCCCCGGTCAGCGACACCACAGAACTGACGTCTGTGGTCAGAAGCCCGCCGTCGATGACGAAATCGAGCTGATGCCCGAAGGTGTCTTCGATAACATAGGGGTCGCCTACCGGGTCTTCGCCGGAAAGGTTGGCGCTGGTGGTGACAATGGGATTGCCCAGTGCCTGCACCAGTTCCAGGCAGATGCGGTTATCCGGGATTCTGATCCCCACGGTTTTCTGGCGGGTCAAAAGCAGGTTGGGGACATCGCGGGTGGCCTCCAACACAAAGGTATAGGGACCGGGCAGGTAGCGCTTCAGCATTTTGAAGTCATGGTTGCTCACGTTGGCATAGTGGGCGACCTCGGACAGGCTGGAGCAGATGAACGAAAACGGTTTGCGCCGTTCGCGCCCTTTCATGAGGTAGATGCGCTCGATCCCTTTTTTGTTGAATATGGAGCAACCGATGCCGTAGGTCGTGTCGGTGGGATAGGCAATAATGCCGCCGTTTTTCAGGCAGTCCACAACACGGGCAACCTGATGCGGCTGGGGATGTTCGGAGTCCAGGTTCAACAACATGTCAGTTATGGTCCCTTAAACCGGCAGCCAGGTGCCGGAGAGTGTCTTACCGTTCCGCACGGTCCCTTATTTATTGCATGATTCAGCATAAATTCAAGTAATTTCTTGCAACGTGCCGATACACCAGATGTACCACAGACATATTGACAGCATACTGATTATAGGCATAATGAGTATCAGTACGAATCAATGAAGGGTGCCCGCCATGTACAATGTGGAAAAGAGTATTGGTTTTCTCTTGGCAAAGGCCTACCAACGGACCTTTGCGCTGTTCAGGGAGGAGTTGGAGGAATTCGACCTGACGCCGCCCCAGTACGCCATCCTTGCCTTCCTCTGGCAGCAGGACGGGTTGACACAGGTGGAGTTATCCGAAAAAAGCCAAGTGGATCGCACAACAATCGGCGGACTGATCGACCGCCTGGAAAAGCTCGGCATGGTTGAACGGCACACCCACCCCCACGACCGGCGGGCATATCAGATCAGGCTCACCCAACGGGGGAAATCACTGGAACCTCAGTTGAGAGAGTGTTCGAAAAATGCCCTGGCGAAACTCACCAGCGGCTTGAACGACAATGATATTGCCGAGCTTGTGCGTATCTTGGAAATCCTTCGCGGAGAAACGAGGATATATGAGAAACCGACTTTTTAGCCTTTTTACCGGCGGCATCCTGCTGATCGGCACAGCGTCCTGGGCGGCGCCTCTCACGCTCCAGGAATGCCTGGAACGGGCCAGAGTGCATAATCCAGGCCTCAAGGCGGCAGCCTGGGCTCCCCGCGTGGCGGAAGAAGACGTTCGCCAGACATCAGCGGCCAACTACCCCCGCGTCGATGCGCAGGCCGGCTATACCTTGCAGCAAGCCGCACAGGGGGCAAAGCTGGGCGGCATTTCGGCCGAGACCCAGCAGGCCGATTACGCCACGGCCGGCCTCTCCGCCAGCTACACTATCTACGATTTCGGCCGCCGGAACGCACGGCAACAGATGAGCAGGGCGATCGCCGATTCCTCCGCCCAGTCCTTTGAAGCCCGCCGCACCGATGTCCTGCTGCAGGTGATCGAGACCTACTTTGCCATTCTGGAAACCGGCAAGCTGATCACGGCGGCCGCGGACGAGGTAACCCAGGTGGAGGAGCACCGCCGCGTGACCCAGGCGTTGTTCGAAGAGGGGGTCGTCACGCGCAACGATGTCTTGCAGGCCGACGTGCGCTTGGCGGCGGCCAGACAAAAACTCCTGACCATGAAAAACCGCCGGGAAAACAACTGGCTTCAGCTCAATTTCCTGACCGGCGCCCAAGCCGGCTTCCGCGCAGAACTGGATGAGGCCGCCCTGTCCGGCGGCCCGACGGCATCGACGAACGAAAGCGATGCACTTTCCCGGCGCCATGATGTCCTGGCCCTGCGGCACGGTGTGGACGCCAGTGAAATGGAGGTGCGTGAAAGCAAGGCCGCCTTCTATCCCGAACTCTACACCCAGGCTGATCTTAGCTATGTGCAAAACAACAAGGCGTTGGAACAGACCATTATGGCGGCCTCCATCGGCATCAGGATCAACCTGTTCGACGGTTTTGCCTCCACGGCAACCACGGAGAAGGCCGTGCGCAACCGCTCCCGGAACCTGGATGCCCTGCGCCAGGCGGAATCCCAGGTACGCCTGGAGATCGACACCTCAAACAACGATGTCAACGTGGCCAGAGAGAGGATCGGTGTCGCCCAGACCGCTATCCGCCAGAGCGAGGAAAACCTGCGCATCAACAAGGAACGCTACCGGGAGCGGGTCGGCACGGCAACGGAAGTGCTGGATGCCCAGACGCTGGTCACCCAGGCCAAGACCGACTACTACAGCGCGCTCTATGACTACCAGGTTTCCCAGGCCCGCTTGAAGCGCGCCGTGGGAGAGCTTTAAACCTGAAAACGGCATTTCCGCCACAGAGGCATGGGTAAAACCACAGGGTCTTCAAGCATATTGGTATGTTTTTCTCTGTGTCCCTGTAGTTCTGCAGCAAATATTTTTCCGGGTCAAACCAATTACGCCAGCGGAGGAAGCAATGGCAGAGGATACGATCACAACAGCTTCAGAGGAAACTTCAAACATCACCGGAGCCACCCTGCCCCCGTCCGATACGGCGGCACCGGAACCGGAGGAGGACAAGCAGGGCGCCGGCAAACGTCGCAAAGCGCTCGTCATTCTTCTGATTATCTTCATCGTCGGGGGGTGGTACGGGTTTAATTGGCTGGTCAGGAGCAAGACCCACATCGAGACCGACAACGCCTTTATCGAGGCCCGCATCGTCCCGGTTTCCGCCAAGGTTTCCGGCACCGTGACGCGCGTACTGGTGAACGACAACCAATTGGTCAGGCAAGGCGACCTGCTGGTTGAACTTGACGACCGCGATTATCGGGTAAAGGTCGCGCAGACCGAAGCGGGCGTCGGCATGGCGGAAAACGAAACCGGCGGGGAATACCAAAAGGTTGAAGGGGCGCGGGCCGGCCTCCAGTCGGCACAGGCCACCTACGACCAGGCGGTGCTGGACCTGAACCGCGGTGAAGCGCTCTTCAGTCGCGAGGTAATCCCCAAGGAACAGCTCGACCGCCTCAGAACCGCCAGGCGCGTTGCCGACTCCAGGCTGAAGGAAGCGGCCGAGGCCCTCAAGCGCGCCCAGGCCGAGGCCGGCCTCTCCAGCCGCGACGGCAACAAGGCGCGGATACTCCAGCGCAAGGCGCAAATGGATGAGGCAAAACTGCAGCTTTCCTATACCAGGGTCTTCGCGCCCCGGGACGGCTACATAACGCGCAAAGCCATCGAACCGGGCACCAATATTCAGGCGGGCCAGTCCCTGATGGCTCTGGTGCCGCTACAGGACGCATGGATTACGGCCAACTACAAGGAGAGCCAGTTGACCTACATCAGGCCCGGCCAAAAGGTGGAATTCACGGTGGACACCTATCCGGGACGGACCTTCAGCGGCAGCGTGGACAGCATCATGGCCGGAACCGGTGCGGCATTCTCCCTGCTCCCGCCGGAGAACGCCACCGGCAACTACGTCAAGGTTGTTCAGAGGATTCCGGTGAAGATCACCGTAGACAACAGCTCGGACCCGGAGCACCTGCTGCGGGTGGGCATGAGCGTCATTCCCACGGTGCTGGTGGGGCGGAGTACCGCCGACATACTCAAGGACCTGAACCCGTTCAACTGAATTCCCCGGGCGATCCGCGATCGTCCCGGCCCAGGGCGCCATGTCAACATCTGAAGATAAAAACATCAATAAATGGCTGATCACCATCACCGTCATGCTCCCCACCATCATGGAGATCATCGACACCTCGGTGGCCAACGTGGCCCTGCCCCATATGCAGGGGAGCCTCAACGCCGGCACCGACGAGGTCACCTGGGTACTGACCTCCTACCTGGTCAGCAATGCCGTGGTGCTCCCCATGACCGGCTGGCTGGCGCGGGTCTTCGGGAGAAAACGCTTTCTGATGACCTGTATCGCACTGTTCACCCTGGCGTCACTCATGTGCGGTTCAGCCCCCAATCTGGCTTCGCTGATCTTTTTCCGGGTACTTCAGGGCGCCGCGGGAGGTGCACTGATCCCCATTAGCCAAGCCATCATGATGGAGACTTTTCCGCCGAGCCAACGCGGCATGGCCATGGCCATCTTCGGCATCGGGGCCATGACCGGACCTATCGTCGGCCCGGCGCTGGGGGGGTGGATCACCGACAATCTCAACTGGCGCTGGATCTTTTACATCAACCTTCCCGTGGGCGTTATCGCCTTTATCATGTGCGCCTTCTTCATCTTCGACCCGGCCTATCTCAAGCGTAGCGGCGAGCGGATCTCCATCGACTACTGGGGGCTGTTCCTGCTCACCGTAGCCATGGGATCGTTGCAGGTGGTGCTGGACAAAGGGCAGCAGGATGACTGGTTCAGCTCCCGGTTCATCATCGCGTTCAGCATCATCACCGTTGTCTCGCTCGTGGCGCTGATCTGGGTCGAATTAACCCACAAACACCCCATCATCAACCTGCGCCTGTTCAAAAACATCTCCTTTTCAGCCGGCAACTTCATCATGTTTGTGGTCGGCTTCTGCCTGTACAGTTCGATCATGCTGATCCCGCTCTTCCTGCAGACCCTGATGGGCTATTCGGCCACCGATGCCGGCATGGTCATGGCCCCCGGCGGTGTGGCAACCCTTATGACCATGCCCTTTGTGGGCGCGGCCATGGCGAAACGCGACGGCCGCAAGATCGTCTTCTTCGGACTGCTCATCGGTGCCTCCGCCATGTTCATCATGCAGGGCCTCAACCTGCAAGGGGCATTCTGGAACTATACCTGGCCGCGCATCGTGCTGGGTTTCGGTCTGGCCATGATCTTCGTCCCCTTGACCACCGTTACCCTGGCCACCATCCCCAAACCGGAGATGGGCAACGCCACCGGCATGTTCAACCTGCTGCGCAACATCGGCGGCAGTGTCGGCATTGCCATGGCCACCACCCTCCTGGCGCGCCTTGAACAGTTCTACCAGAACAACCTGGTCGCCCATATCTCGCCTTACAATCCGGCCTGGCAAATGCGCCTGGAAGGCCTGAAGCAGTCCCTGATCGCCAAGGGCATCGCCGCAAGCCAGGCCGACCGGACCGCCCTGGGCATGATGTACGGGGCTCTGCGCAGGCAGGCGGGCGCCCTGGCCTTCAACCGCATCTTCTTCATCATCGGCCTGGCCTTTCTGGCCATCCTCCCCCTGCTGCTGCTCCTGAAACGAACCACACATCAGGAGGAAGGCGGCATGGGGCATTAGTTGAGTGTTGAAAAATGAGTGATGAGAAAGGCGGACGAAAACCTTTTCTCTCATCTCTCATCTCTCATCTCTCATCCGCTAATAAGAAAGGAGAGCATCACATGACCCTGCCTGAACTGCTGCAACTCTCGGGAAGCTACTGGAGCACCTGCACCCTGCACGCCGGTGTCAAGCTTGATGTCTTCACCCATCTGTCCGGCGCACCGTTGACGGTGCCCCAACTGGCGCGGATCATTGCCGCCGATGAGCGTGGGTTGGACATGCTGCTGCATGCCCTTGCCGCCATGGACCTGCTGCACAAGGAAGGGGCTTCGTTCCGCGCCACCCCCTTCAGCGCCGATTATCTCAGCAAAACATCCGCCAATTACATGGGGCATATCATTATGCACCATCACCACCTTGTGGAGGGATGGAGCCGTCTGGACGAGGCGGTTAAGAACGGTGCTCCGGTCCGCCGGCGTTCCTCCCACGAGGTTGGCGACGAGGAGCGGGAAAGCTTTCTGATGGGCATGTTCAACCTTGCCTCCCATCTGGCTCCCCGCGTAGCTTCCAAGGTAGATCTGGGCGGCCGCCGCAGGCTGCTCGACCTGGCAGGCGGACCGGGAACCTATGCCATCCACTTCTGCAACCATAACCCCGACCTGACGGCGGTTATCTTCGACCTGCCCACCACCCGTCCCTTTGCCGAACAAACCGTGGACCGTTTCGGACTCTCCGGACGCATCGCCTTCAGTTCGGGAGACATCACCAGCGACGACATCGGCACCGGCTATGACGTGGTATGGGTGTCACATCTGCTGCACAGCGAGGGGGACAAAGCCAGCGCCGCTATCGTTGCCAAAGCCGCAGCCGCCCTCACTGCCGGCGGCCTGTTGCTGATCCAGGAATTCATCCTCGACGACAGCCGGGCCGCACCGCTCCACCCTGCCCTTTTCTCGCTCAACATGCTGGTCGGCACTCCGGCCGGGAAGGCCTATTCTCAGGGAGAATTGCACGACATGATGAAAAATGCCGGCCTGAAAGCGATCAGGCGGCTGGAGATCGATCTTCCCAACGGCGCCGGGATCATGGCGGGAACACGGTAGCAGGTTGTTGAAAAACAGCCATCTCGCCGCCATCCTCGAAATCCCCTTTGTGCGGGTGCGACGATCTGACTATTTTTGAACAACCTGATTTTTTCAACAACCTCTTGGACATTACGCACGATAACGAAAAAGGCCCGGTACGAACGCACCGGGCCTTTTTCGTTTATGGAACTGAGACACTACAGCTTAGCTGGCAGCCAGAGCTTTCTCAAAGCCCATGCTGAAGGCCTTTTTGTTGAGTTCCAGGAAGGCTTCGGGAACGCTGGAGAGCACGGCCTTCTCGGCGTTTTCCTTGCTTACCTGGCCGGTCAGGGCGACCATGGCGCCCAGGGCAACGATGTTGGCGACGATCTCGCGGCCCACGTCGTTCTTGGCGGTGTTGATGATCGGGAAGGCCACGGTCTTGAAATTGCCCGGGGGCAACGTCTTGACCAAGTCGGAGTCAACCAGCAGGACACCGCCTTCCTTGAGGTCGTGCGAGTACTTGTTGCATGCTTCCTGGGTCATGGCCAGGAGGGCGTCGCACTGGGTGACCTTCGGGTAGTCGATCGGCCCATCGGAGATGATGACCTCCGACTTGGATGCGCCGCCGCGGGCCTCGGGGCCGTAGCTCTGGGACTGGACGGCCTGTTTCCCCTCGTAGATGGAGGCGGCTTTTGCCATAATGATCCCGGCGGTGATCAGACCCTGTCCGCCTGCGCCGGAAAACCTGAGTTCATATCTGGACATTCTCTATCGCTCCTTTTCCTGTAATGAATGATTACTTGGCCTGGGCGCGCTCGATCACCTTGGCGTACTCTTCGGTATACTCGGGCCGCTCCTCCTTGAAGAGGACACCGGTAAGAACCTTGCCCTGCAACTGCTCGGCGGTCATCTTCTCGGCGGCCTTGACCGGCACGGCGATCTCCTTCAGGTGGTTCATCATCTCGATGACCGACTTGAACTTGTTGCGGCGACCATAGGTGGTCGGGCAGTCGTCCAGGATTTCCACCACGGAGAAGCCTTTGTGCTGGATGGCCTCGGCGATCAGTTTGTCGATCTGGGTGGCGTGGTAGGCGGTGCCGCGGGCCACGAAGGTGGCGCCGGCGCCGATGGCCAGCTTGGCGATGTCAAAGGGCGGATCAGGGTTGCCATAGGGTGTCGTGGACGCCTTGGCGCCGGTCGGCGTGGCGGGAGAGAACTGGCCGCCGGTCATACCGTAGATCTTGTTGTTGAGAATGATGTAGGTCATGTTGATGTTGCGGCGGCAGGCGTGGATGAAGTGGTTGCCGCCGATGGCGGTACCGTCGCCGTCGCCGCCCACCAGGATCACGTTCATCTCGGGCTTGGCCATCTTGACGCCGGTGGCGAAGGCCGCGGCGCGGCCGTGGGCGGTGTGCAGGGTGCAGCAGTCCATGTAGCCGGGCAGGCGGGACGCGCAGCCGATGCCGGAGACGATGGCGGTGTTCTTCGTATCCATCTTCAGGGTATCGATCGCCCGGATGAGCCCTTTCATGACGATGCCGTGACCGCAGCCGGGGCACCAGATGTGGGGCAATTTGCCGGGACGGATATACTTTTCGTAATCAAAAGCCATGGTTATTTAACCTCCTTGATCTTCGCAACAATCTGGTCGGGATTGATCGGCTCGCCGTCAACGCGGAAGATGCCGAGAACCGGGGCCTTGCCCTGAACGTTGCGCTCGATCTCCAGGGCAGCCATACCCAGGTTCATCTCCGGTACGATAAAACCTTTGGCTTTTTGGGCCAGGGCCTTGATCTGCTTGTCCGGGAACGGCCAGAAGGTCTTGATGCGGAACATGCCGGCCTTGATGCCCTGCTCGCGGGCGGCATTGACGGCGTAGCGCGCGGAGCGGGAGGTTGAGCCGTAGGCCACGACCACGACCTCGGCGTCATCCAGCAGGTACTCCTCGAAGGTAACGATATCGTCAACGTTGGCGTTGACCTTGCGGACCTGGCGCTCCTCCTCGGCCTGGACGATCTCGGCCTTGGTGGTGGGGAAACCGTCCTGCATCTTGTTGAGGCCGGTGACATGGAACTTGTAGCCGGTGCCGTAGGCGGCCAGCGGCGGCACGTCGCCGAAGCTGGTGTCGTAGGGCTTGTACTGCTCGGGCGGCACGGTCGGGGTCTTGCGAGGGACGATCTCGATCTCGCCCGGCTCGGGGAACACGATCCGCTCACGCATGTGGGCCACGATCTCGTCCGGCATGACCATGACCGGAGTGCGGTACTTCTCGGAGAGATTGAAGGCGCGGATGACCTCTTCGTAGGTCTCCTGCACCGAGGCCGGCACCAGGCAGATGGCCGGGTGGTCGCCGTGGGTGCCCCACTTGGCGGACATTACGTCCGACTGGCTCGGGCCGGTGGGCATACCGGTGGAGGGGCCGCCGCGCATGACGTTGAAAACGACGCAGGGGATTTCGGCGATGCAGCCGTAGCCGATCAGTTCCTGCTTGAGGGACAAACCGGGGCCCGAGGTGGAGGTCAGGACCTTTGAACCAGCCAGGGAAGCCCCCAGGATGGCGGCCATGGCACCAATCTCGTCTTCCATCTGGATGAACTTGCCGCCCACCTTGGGAAGCTCAACGGAGCAGACTTCCGCAACCTCTGTCGAAGGTGTGATCGGGTAGCCGGCGAAAAAGTTGCAGCCGGCGTAGATGGCGCCGTGAGCGGCGGCCTCGTTACCCTGAAGAAACGCTACTTTTTTTGACACTGTTCATTCCTCCCGTAAAATTAGTCGGTTATGACTTTGATTGCGAAGTCGGGGCACCTGAGTTCGCACTGCATACACTTGATGCAGGCTTCCAGGTTCTTGACGCTGGCGACAAAGCCCTGCATCTCGAGAACCTTGGTGGGGCAGAATTCCACACAGATGTGGCACCCCTTGCAGTACTTTTCGATAATCTCGATCTTTGGCAGTGTTTTTTCCATCTGGAAAGACTCCTTTATTCCGTAGTAAACGGTGTGAAATTTCAGGCCAAATGTGGCAAAAGAAGGGCACCAGCCCTTCTTTTGCTTTTCCAAACAAGAGCCTGACTAGGTTCCAAGTACTATTTGAGGCTGTCAACCAGGCTTTTGACTGCGGCAACGGACTTGTCCATCATTGCCTGCTCTTCGGCATCAAGAGCGAACTCCAGGATGTTCTCCACACCGCCGGCGCCGAGGACTGCCGGAACGCCGACGTAGTAGCCCTTGACTCCGTACTCGCCCTGCAGGAAGCAGCAGGTGGGCAGTACGCGTTTCTGATCCTTGAGAATCGACTCTGCCATGGCGATGGCGGAGGAAGCCGGGGAGTAGAAGGCCGAACCGGTCTTGAGCAGGGCCACGACTTCGCCGCCGGCGCCGCGGGTACGCTTGACCATGGCTTCCATGACCTCTTTGGCCTTGGCTTTGTCCTTGTACTTGCGCTCAAGGAGTTCCAGGACCGGAATGCCTTTGACGCTGGCATAACGGACCAGCGGCACCATGTCGTCGCCGTGGCCGCCCAGAGTCATGGCGGTGACGTCCTTCACGGATACGCCCAGTTCCCAGGCGATAAAGGCTTCGAAACGGGCGGAGTCGAGCACGCCGGCCTGGCCGATGACGCGATTGTAGGGGAAGCCGGTGATGCGCTGCAGCAGTGTAACCATAGCGTCCAGCGGATTGGAGATGACGATTACGAAGGAGTTGGGGGCGTACTGCTTGATCCCCTCGCCGACGCTCGCGATGATTTTGGAGTTGACCTCGATCAGGTCGTCACGGCTCATGCCCGGTTTGCGGGGCAGACCCGCGGTGACGATAACCACGTCGGAACCGGCGATGTCCTTGTAGTCGTTAGTGCCCTTCAGTTCGACATCGAAACCGTCAACCGGAGAAGCCTCGGCGATATCGAGGCACTTGCCCTGGGGCAGCCCTTCGACGATATCAAACAGGACCACATCACCCAGTTCACGCAGAGCCGCGAGCTGAGCAAGAACGCCACCGATCTGTCCGCCACCGATAAGAGCAATCTTTTTCCGTGCCATACTGTTTTTCCTCCTCGAATATTTTTGTCTTGCTTCCTAGCCTTGTTAGGCAATGGCGTCCACTATGGCATTCAAGGTAGCACTGGGGCGCATCGCTTTTTCCGTCTTGACCGGGTCCGGCTGGTAATAGCCGCCGATATCCTGGGGTTTTCCCTGGGCGCCGATCAACTCCTCGTTGATCTTTGCCTCGTTATCCTTGAGCTGCTGCGCCACCTTGGCAAAACGTACCGCCAGGTCCTTGTCCCTGGTCTGCTCTGCCAATGCTTCAGCCCAGTACGTGGCCAGGTAGAAATGGCTGCCCCGGTTGTCGATCTGGCCGACCTTGCGGGCCGGGTTCTTGTTGTTGTCGAGGAACTTGGTGTTCGCCTGGTCGAGCGTATCGGCCAGGAGTTGGGCCTTCTCGTTCTTGAAGGAGCTGGCCAAGTGTTCCAGCGATACCGCCAGGGCCAGGAACTCGCCGAGTGAATCCCAGCGCAGGTAGCCTTCCTGGACAAACTGCTGGACATGCTTGGGGGCAGAGCCGCCGGCTCCGGTCTCGAAGAGGCCGCCGCCGGCCAGAAGCGGGACGATGGAGAGCATCTTGGCGCTGGTACCCAGCTCAATGATCGGGAACAGGTCGGTCAGGTAGTCCCTCAGGGCATTCCCGGTAACGGTGATGGTATCCTGACCGGCTTTGGCCCGGGGAAGCGTGAAGCGCATGGCTTCCACCGGAGACATGATATGGATTTCGAGACCGCTCGTATCGTGGTCTTTCAGGTATTTGTTGACCTTTTCGATCATCTGGGCATCATGGGCCCTGTTTTTGTCCAGCCAGAAGACAGCCGGTGCTCCGGTTGCCCGTGCCCTTCTCACCGCCAGCTTGACCCAATCCTGGATCGGCAGGTCTTTCGCCTGGCAGCCGCGCCAGATATCGCCTTCTTCCACGGTATGCTGCAACAACACGTCTCCCGATTCATCGACAACGCGCACCGTGCCGTTTGCCGGAACCTTGAAGGTCTTGTCATGGGAGCCGTACTCTTCCGCCTTTTGTGCCATGAGCCCCACATTGGAGACACTGCCCATGGTCGTCGGATCGAACTGGCCGTTTTTCTTGCAGAAGTCTATGCACTCCTGATACCACTCGGAATAAGAGGTATCCGGGATCACGCATTTGACATCGTGGAGTTTCCCGTCCGGTCCCCACATCCCGCCGGAGTCACGGATGACGACCGGCATGGAGGCGTCGATGATGATGTCGTTGCTGGCGTGCAGGTTGGTGATGCCTTTATCCGAATCCACCATCGCCAGGGGAGGTCTCTTTTTGTAAACTTCCTGAATATCCGCTTCTATCTCGGCCCGTTTGGCTTCGGGCAGCTTCTGGATCTTCAGGTACAGGTCACCCATGCCGAGATCCGGATTAACCCCGAGCTCTTTAAAGGTGGCCGCATGTTTTTCGAAGACATCTTTGTAGAAAACGGAAACAAAATGGCCGAACATGATGGGATCGGAGATCTTCATCATGGTGGCCTTGAGGTGTACGGAGAACAACACGCCTTTAGCTTTAGCGTCCTCGATCTGCTCCTCGATGAATTTACGCAGGGCGCGTGCGCTCATGAACGCGCCATCGAGCACTTCGCCTTCCTGAAGCGGCAGCTTTTCTTTCAGAACCGTGACCTTGCCGGCCTGATCGACGAATTCGATCTTCACATTGCCGGCTTTCTTCATGGTAACGGATTTTTCACTATGGTAGAAATCGCCGGCATTCATATGCGAAACATGCGTCTTCGAATCCGCGCTCCAGGCGCCCATCTTGTGCGGATGTTTCTTGGCGTATTCCTTAACCGCGCGCGCCGATCTCCTGTCGGAGTTTCCTTCTCTCAAAACGGGGTTGACGGCACTTCCCAGGCACTTGGCGTATCTGGCGTGAAGCGCTTTTTCAGCGTCGGTTTTCGGTTCTTCGGGATAGTCCGGGATGTTGTAGCCCTTTTCCTGCAATTCCTTGATGGCGGCTTTCAACTGGGGGATGGAGGCGCTGACGTTGGGCAGCTTGATGATGTTGGCCTCAGGCTTCTGGGTAAGCTCACCCAGCTCCGCCAGATAGTCGGGCATCCTCTGGCTTTCTGTCAGGTTTTCGGGAAAGTTGGCGATAATTCTGCCAGCAACGGATATGTCCCTTGTTTCAACGACAACGCCGGCCGCCTTGGTGAAGGCATTGACGATAGGGAGTAAAGAGTAGGTTGCCAGTGCGGGTGCTTCATCGATTTTTGACCAAATGATTTTTTGTGTCGTCATTGCGTGTTCCTCTCCTTAGTTTTTTATCATTACCGGAAACATTCGCATACGGTACGTGCCGGGTGCCGCATCCATTTTCCGGACGATAATCAATGGTTTACGGGAACCATGTCCAAAACAGACCAGACACGCGTAACATATTGTTATTACAGCATTTAACACGGGCTACTGATTTTGTATACAGTATACAAAAGGCATTGTGCTGTCAAGAAAAAACTACCAATTGTTTCGACCGCTTTGTGAATAAAAATGCAACATAAAACCGTTGTTTATTTTTTGCCGGGATAACGGCGCGGGATGACGAGTACCTGCCCGGGCCAGAGCCGCTTGGGATCGCGGATCTGATCACGATTGGCACGGTAGATGAGGGGCCAAAGGGAGGCGTCATTGTAGATTTCGGTTCTTCCGGCTATTTGCGGGAGGGTTTCGCCGCGCCGGACCGTATAGGTGGCGGGAAGCTGGGGCGGCGCCTCCCTGGGGGCGGCTTTTACTTTAGCCGCCGCAGCCTCTGCGGCGGCCTTCAAGCGATTTTGTTCCTGCAGGCGTTCTTCAGCCTGGGCGGCTTCCCGCAGAAACCGTTCTTCCTCGGCGCGGACCGCCCGCTCCACCGCTTGTCGGCGCGCCTCTTCGTCTGCCTGCCGCTTCAGCCGCAGCAGCTCCGCCTTGAGCAGATCGCCCTTTTCCAGGGCCAGAAGATAGTAGGCATTCGCCTGTTTGTCGTTTTTCTGCACATGCAGCACCGCTTCCCCATGCTCGAAAGTCTCGACGATATTGCGATACTCCGCGGGAAACTGGCGAGGGGCATCCTGAAGCGACAATTCGTCCACCAGGGTCATGGTCTGCAAGCGCCAGGGGGGGGGCGGCGCCTGCGTGGCGCAGGAGACGAGAAGACAGCACCATGCCAAAAAGCATATCCTGAATCCGTGACGCCGGGATGCCATAGTATCCGGAAGAGCCGGAGCCCGAACGCCGCCTTGTCGTGACGGCCCGCTCACCAGGCCGGTACTCCGTCTGCCCGTCGCAACCTCTTCAAACGCAAAGGCAGTGGCCTGCCGGACCAGCCGAGGTACGGAGGCGTTACGGATTCAGGGTATATGTCTACCGGTCTGCGGACCATTACGGTTCGCTATGCCTGCTTTTCCGCCAGCCTGATCCCGAGCTCGCGGAGCTGCTTGGTGTCCACCGTCGAAGGCGCCTCGGACATCAGGCAGGTGCCCTTCTGGGTTTTGGGGAACGCGATGACGTCACGGATGGAGTCGCTGCCGGTCAAAAGCATGATCAGACGGTCCATGCCGAAGGCGATGCCTCCGTGGGGCGGCGTACCGTAATCGAGGGCATCCAGCAGGAAGCCGAACTTGGCGCGCTTGTCCTCCTCCGAGTGACCGAGCATCTTGAACATCAGTGACTGGACCTCCTCCTGATGGATCCTGATGGAGCCGCCGCCGATCTCGTTGCCGTTCAGCACCAGGTCGTAGGCCTTGGCGCGGCAGCGGCCGGGATCCGACTCCACGTACGCCAGGTCTTCGTCCATGGGCGCGGTGAAGGGATGGTGCACCGCAGCCCAGCGTTTTTCGTCCTCATCCCATTCCAGAAGCGGGAAATCGGTTATCCAGACGAAACGGTAATCATCCCTGCTGGTGAGCTTGAGGATGCCGGCCAGGTGGTTGCGCAGCTTGCCGAGGGAGTCGTGGACCACCTTGGGCTTGTCGGCAACGAAGAACAGCAGGTCTCCCTCTTCTGCACCGAAGGCGGTATTCATGGCGGCGATCTCTTCCGGCGTAAAAAACTTGGCGATGGGGGAGTGCCACTCCCCACCCTCGAACTTGACGTAGGCCAACCCCTTGGCCCCATAGATCTTGACAAACTCCGTCAAGTCGTCGATCTCCTTGCGGGAGAAGGCAGCACACCCCTTGGCGTTGATCCCCTTGATGATGCCGCCTTTGGCTGCCACATCGGCGAAGACCTTGAAGCCGGAACCCTTGACAAGATCGGTCAGGTCGCACAGCTCCATGCCAAAGCGCATGTCCGGATTATCCACGCCGAAACGGCGGATGGATTCCGCATAGGTGATCCGTTCCACCGGCAGTTGGACATCAACACCCTTGGCCTCCTTGAAGATGAGGGCGATCAATCCTTCCATGACAGTAATGATGTCCTCGCGATCGATAAAGGACATCTCGCAGTCGATCTGGGTGAACTCGGGCTGGCGGTCGGCGCGCAGGTCCTCGTCGCGGAAGCAGCGCACCACCTGGAAATAGCGGTCAAAGCCGGAGATCATCAGGATCTGTTTGAAGATCTGGGGGGATTGGGGCAAAGCATAGAAAGAACCCTGATTGATGCGGGACGGCACCAAAAAGTCACGGGCTCCCTCCGGCGTTGACTTGGTCAAAAAAGGCGTTTCCAGCTCAATAAAACCATTTTCCGTTAAATATGAACGGGTTAACTGCGAAACCTTCGAGCGGAGAATCAGGTTATTCTGGAGCTGGGGACGGCGCAGGTCCAGGTAGCGGTGCTTGAGACGGATGTTCTCGTTCACGTCGCTGAATTCGTCCAGCATGAAGGGGAGCGGCTTGGAACGGTTGAGGAGCTTGCATTCGCTGACCCGGATCTCCACCTCGCCGGTCTTCATGGCAGGATTGACCGTACCTTCCGGCCGCGGGATGACCTTGCCCTTTACCGCCAGCACAAACTCGCTGCGCACCGATTCCGCCACGCCGTGGGCCGAAGCCGACACCTCGGGGTCAAAGACGATCTGGGCGATCCCCTCCCGGTCGCGCAGGTCGATGAAGATCAAACCGCCATGGTCCCGGCGACGCAGCGCCCAACCCATCAGAATCACCTCACTGCCGATGTCGGCGGCGCGCAAGTCGCCACAGTAATGTGTCCGCTTCCAGCTTCCCAACGTATCCATATTTCTATCCTCCGATTATGAAATCAATTCTTTTAAAAACAATTACATCCGCCACAGAGACACGGAGGCTCAGAGGCTCACGGAGAAAGACTAAACGGCTTTTGAGGAAAACAAAAATCCCGTTTGTCCTGTTTCTCCGGCTTTTCTCCGCGTCTCTGCGGTTCCGTGGCAGATTCAGCTTCTCAGTTTATCAACTTGCCGATGTTGCCGAAACGGGGCATGAACTTGTCCTTGTCCCACGACCAGTACTTGATGAACGCCAGGCCCTTGATCTTGTCACGCGACACGAAGCCCCAAAAACGGCTGTCGTAAGAACGGTCACGGTTGTCCCCCATCATGAAGTACGAATTGGGCGGTACCGTAACAGGACCAAAGGTATCGCGGGGGTTCATCTCCTTGGGAATGACATCCTTTTCCTTATGCACCTCGTGGGGGTTTTCGTAAGGTTTGCCGTTGACGTAGACCTTCTTGTCCTTTCCTTCAACCACATCCCCCGGTGTGCCGATTACCCGCTTGATGAAATCCTTGCTGGGGTCCTCGGGGTATTCGAAGACGATCACGTCTCCCCGTCGCGGGTCGCGGAGCGTAAGCAGACGCTTGTCGCCGAAAGGAAGCTTGGTGCCGTAAATGAACTTGTTGACGAGCAGATGATCGCCGATTGCCAGGGTGTCTTCCATGGAGCCGGACGGGATCTTGAAGGCCTGGACCAGATAGGTGCGAATGACCAGCGCCAGAAGTACGGCAATAAGGATTGACTCGGCATATTCGCGGACGATGCTCTTCCGTTTTACGACCGGCGTCGAGGTTTGCTGGGATGATTCGAAGGATGATGCAGGGGTTTGCTGTGATGTTTCGCTGTGCTCTTCCATGAAGGTTCCTTTGCGGGAATGAGAGTTTATTTATCGTCCACCTTGAGGATCGCCAGGAACGCCTCCTGGGGCAGTTCCACGTTCCCGACGTTTTTCATACGTTTTTTGCCTTCCTTCTGTTTCTCCAACAGTTTGCGTTTGCGGGTGATGTCCCCGCCGTAGCATTTGGCAAGGACGTCCTTGCGCATGGCCTTGACCGTCTCGCGGGCAATGATCTTGTTGCCGATGGCCGCCTGGATGGCCACCTCAAACATCTGGCGCGGGATCAGCTCCTTCATCTTGGAGACCAGATCGCGGCCACGGAAATAGGCTTTGTCACGGTGGATGATCAGGGACAGTGCGTCCACCACCTCACCATTGATCATGATATTCATCCTGACCAACTCACTGCGCCGATAGTCCAGGTGCTCATAATCCAGGGAGGCGTAGCCCTTGGTGATGGACTTCAGCTTGTCGTAGAAATCAAGCACGATCTCGTTCAGGGGCATCTCGTAGATGATCATGACCCTGGTGGGAGTCAGGTACTTGATCTCCCGCTGCACGCCGCGCTTTTCTTCGCACAGCGCCAGCACACCGCCGACGAACTCGTTGGGCACGTGGATGTGGGCCAGGATGAACGGCTCTTCCAGGTAATCCACGTGCTGCGGCTCGGGAAGCTGGTTGGCGCTTTCGATGGTAATCACCTCGCCGGTGACGCGATGCACCTTGTAGACGACCGTGGGCGCGGTGGTGATCAGGTCCAGCCCGAACTCCCGCTCCAGCCGCTCCTGAATGATCTCCATGTGCAGGAGCCCAAGAAAGCCGCACCGGTAGCCGAACCCCAGGGCCACCGAGGTCTCCGGCTCATAGGAAAAGGAGGAGTCGTTCAGTTTGAGCTTGGCCAGGGCGTCGCGCAACTGCTCGTACTGGGCCGTATCGATGGGATACAGGCCGGAAAAGACCATCGGCTTTACCTCTTTGAACCCGGACAACGGCTGTTCGCACTGCCGGTTCAGCAGGGTCACCGTGTCGCCGACCTTGGCGTCGGCCACATCCTTGATCCCGGCGATCACAAAACCGACCTCGCCGGCGCTCAGCGCGGGCACCTCGCGCATCGCCGGCGCGAACACCCCGACCTTGAGCGCCTCATAGGAGCGATTCGTGGACATGAGCTGGATCTTGTCGCCCTTTTTCAGGGTGCCGTCGAAGAGCCGCACCAGGATGATGACCCCTTGGTACTGGTCGTACCATGAATCGAACAGGAGCGCTTTAAGCGGTGCGGCCGGATCACCTTTGGGTGACGGTATTTTTTTGACGATCTCCTCGAGGATCTCGTGAGTGCCGATCCCCTCTTTGGCGCTGGCCAGCACGGCGTCATGGGCATCGATGCCGATGATCTCCTCGATCTCCTGAATCACCCGTTCCGGATCGGCCGCAGGCAGGTCGATCTTGTTGAGGACCGGAAAGACCTCAAGGTTGTTGTCCAGGGCCAGGTAGACGTTGGCCAAGGTTTGGGCTTCGACCCCCTGGGAGGCATCAACCACCAGAAGCCCGCCTTCGCAGGCGGCCAGGGAACGGGAAACCTCGTAGGTAAAGTCCACATGGCCCGGGGTGTCGATCAGGTTGAGGACGTAATCGTTGCCGTCGTCGGCACGATAATTGAGCCTGACGGTCTGGGCCTTGATAGTGATGCCCCGCTCCCGCTCCAGATCCATCTTGTCCAGAAACTGGTCCTGTTTCTCCCGGGCCGAAAGCGCGCCGGTATACTCCAGGAGGCGATCGGCCAGGGTGGATTTGCCGTGGTCGATGTGGGCGATGATGGAAAAATTGCGTAGTCTGCTGATAGCCATAAATCCTTTGGTTGTACACACTAAAATGGAATTGTGAAGGATAGATAAATATGGCGCGAAAGTAAAGCGGAAAAGCCGGAGCGCCGCCATGTGCGGGATGCCCGGGAGGCTGGCCCGCACCTGCGAGCCGGGACGCGTTTCACCCTGTCCCCGTGAGGTGCATCGTTTCGTCGGACCTTTTTCCTGATTCGGATTGACGCAGAACGGCGCGACGCTTAAGATATGACCTATGGACATCTTTTCCGAAAAGACCATCCTCACGGTCAGCCGGCTGACGGCACTTATCCGCGGCGTCCTGGAGGACAACTTCGACCAGGTCTGGGTCGAAGGGGAGGTTTCCAACCTGTCCCTCCCCTCCTCCGGGCACCTCTATTTCACGCTCAAGGATTCCGGCGCCCAGGTGCGATGCGTCATGTTCAAAAGCGCCGCCAGGAACCTGAAGTTCCGCCTGTCCGACGGCATGGGGCTGATCGTCAGGGGGCGCATATCCGTCTACGACCAGCGGGGCGAATACCAGATCATCTGCGAATACCTGGAACCGGCCGGCATCGGAGCACTGCAGATGGCTTTCGTGCAGCTCAAGGAGCGCCTGGCCCACGAGGGACTCTTCAATGAGGCCCTCAAGCGCCCCATGCCCCGCTTTCCCAAGCGGGTGGGCGTGATAACGTCGCCGACCGGCGCCGCGATCCACGACATCCTCAACGTCCTCAAACGCCGCTTCGCATCGCTGGAGGTACAACTCTACCCGGTACGCGTCCAGGGTGACGGAGCCGCCCGGGAGATCGCAGCCGCCATTGCCGACATGAACCGGCTGGCCGAGGTTGACGTACTGATCGTGGGCCGAGGCGGAGGTTCACTGGAAGACCTGTGGGCGTTCAACGAAGAGATCGTGGCCCGGGCAGTCCGCCGCTCCCGCATCCCGATCATCTCGGCCGTAGGCCATGAAACCGACTGGACCATCTGCGACTTTGCCGCCGACCTGCGCGCCCCCACCCCGTCGGCGGCCGCTGAACTGGTTTCCGCCAGCGCCGAGGAATTGCGCGGCCAGGTCGAATCCCTGACCCATCGCCTGCGCCTGGGGATCGAATCATACCTGACCGGCCGCGAATCGCGGCTCGACACATTGCGGCGGGCGCTCCACGACCCCACCACCCTGGTGGGGCACCTGGCCCAACGGGTAGACGACCTGACCGAGCGGCTTACCCTGGGCCTGGAAAACGGCGTGATCCGGCGCCGGGAACGATACAATCGTCTCGAGCAATCTCTTTCTTTCAATAATCCGATACACATGATTGCTGACAGCCGACAAAGCCTGCAACGCCTTGAATCGGACGGCAACCGACTGATGCAAGCGAAACTGGAGGGACTCAAGCTGGCCTTCGGCGAACAGGCCGCGCGCCTGGAGGTACTCTCACCTCTCTCCACCCTTGCCCGGGGGTATGCCATTGCGCTGCGGAGCAAGGACGGCACGGTGGTGACCGACGCCGCCAAGCTTGGGGAGGGCGAACTGCTCAAGCTCAACTTCCACCGGGGCACGGCCACGTGCCGCGTGGAGAGCCGGGAGGCGTGAACCTGAATCCTGACGCCTCCATACCTTCGCTGGTCCGGAAGGCCTCTGCATTTGCGTTTGAAGAGATTGCGAGGACCAGACGGAGTACCAGCCTGGTGAGTTACCTATCACGACACGGCGGCGTACGGGCCCGGACTCTTGCGGACACTACGCCATTCCGGCGTCACGGATTCAGGCGTGAACACTTGACCGTTGGCGGCATATCTGTATAATGCCGGACACTGAAAGCGGTAAAAAAGGCTCATAAACAATGGCGACAGAAAAATTCGAATCATCCCTCAAAAAACTTGAAGATATCGTCAAGCGCCTGGAAGGCGGTTCCCTTTCCCTGGAGGAATCCCTCAAAGCCTTTGAGGAAGGGGTCAAGCACGCCGCTTTCTGTTCCCAAAAACTGGACGAGGCGGAACGGCGGGTCGAGGTGCTCTTGAAACGCAAGGACGGCACCATTGGCCGGGAGCCGTTTGAACCGGAAGAATAAAGATCAAGGAAAAATTTCTGCCACAGAGACACTGAGACATAGAGACAAAAAGACCAAACCCGGCCGTGTCACAACGCAATTCCCCCGCTTCCAGACCATGGTTTGAATCTCTTTACCGTATCTCAGCGTTTCCATGGCAACAAAAGGACCGTGACCATGGATTTGAAAGCATATCTAAAAGAACAATGCACTCGGGTTGACGAGGCCCTGGACCGTTTTCTGCCCAAGGAGACCGAGCTTCCCCACAGCCTGCACAAGGCCATGCGCTATTCGGTCTTCGCCGGCGGCAAGCGGGTGCGGCCGATCCTGATGCTGGCCGCCTGCCAAGCCGTGGGAGGCGATACGGAGCGCGCCATACCGGCGGCCTGCGCCATGGAGATGATCCATACCTACTCCCTGATCCACGACGACCTGCCCGCAATGGATGATGACGATTTCCGGCGCGGCAACCCCACCAATCACAAGGTATTCGGCGAGGCGATCGCCATCCTTGCCGGCGATGCCCTGCTGACCGAGGCCTTCAAACTGGCCAGCGACCCGCGCCTCAACGCAGACGTGCCGCCTGCGGCACGCCTGACGGTAATCAACGAGATAGCGGCCTGCGCCGGTTCCAACGGCATGGTGGGCGGACAGGTGGTGGACATGGAGAGTGAAGGCAAGCCTGACATCGACCTGCCCACGGTGCAGTACATCCATACCCACAAAACCGGCGCCCTGATCAAGGCGTCGGTGGTTGCCGGCGCGCTTCTGGGAGGTGCGGACGAAACAAGACTGGCGGCCGTCAAGCGGTACGGCAAGGCGGCCGGCTTGGCCTTCCAGATCGCCGACGACATCCTGGATATCGAAGGCACCACCGAGGAGATCGGCAAGGATGCCGGCAGCGACGAGGCCCGCGGCAAGGCAACCTATCCTGCGGTGATGGGTCTGGCGGCGGCCAAGGAAGAAGCCTGCACCATGATGGACGAGGCCATGGCCGCCCTGGAGATCTTTGGCCCCGAGGCCGATCCCCTGCGGGAAATCGCCCAGTATATCGTCAAGCGGAAGAACTGAAACCAAAGGCTCTCACCACGGAGGACACAGAGGTACACGGAGGAAAAATAAAGGCCATTTTACAGGGCTGAAACAGGATGAATGGGATACAACAAAAAACCGATCTGCCGGATAACCCTCTGAAACCTGAACACTCTCAATCCTCCGCTTTCCTCAGTGTCCCTCCGTGTCCTTCGAGGTAATGTTTTTTAACGAGATAAGGATCTTATTATGGCTATCCTTGAAACCATAAACTCCCCCGATGACCTGAAAAAACTTCCTCTTTCCCAGCTTCCGGCCGTGGCCGAGGAGCTTCGCCGCATGATCATCGGGACGTGCGCCAAAAACGGCGGCCACCTGGCCCCCAGCCTGGGCGTCGTGGAGTTGACCATTGCCCTGCACCGGGTCTTCACGTCACCCGCCGACAAGATCGTCTGGGATGTGGGCCATCAGGCCTATGCCCACAAGATTCTCACCGGCCGTCGTGACCGGTTCGCTTCTCTGCGCACCCTGAACGGCATCACCGGTTTTCCCAAACGAGCCGAATCACCACACGACGCTTTCGGTGTCGGCCACTCCTCCACCTCCATCTCGGCCGCCACCGGCTACGCGGCGGCCCGCGACCTGGACGGCCGCCGGAACAAGGTCATTGCGGTGATTGGCGACGGCTCCATGACCGGCGGCATGGCCTACGAGGGCATAAACCACGCCGGCGCCCTGAACAAGGATCTGATCGTCATCCTGAACGACAACGAGATGTCCATTGCCGAGAATGTCGGTGCCCTCTCCACCTTTCTCAGCCGGACCGCCTCCAGCGAATTCGTGCATCGTTTCAAAAAGAACACGGAGTCCTTTCTCAAGCGGATCGACGTGGGCAAAGGGGTGCTGCACATCGCCCGCAAGATGGAAGAGTCCTTCAAAGGGCTTTTCACCCCCGGCATGCTGTTCGAAGCCTTTGGTTTCAATTATATCGGCCCTATCGATGGGCATGATCTCCCGAAACTATTGGAGACCCTGGAGAGCGTCAAAAAGTTCGATGATGCCGTTCTGATCCACGTTCTGACCAAAAAGGGCAAAGGCTACAAACCGGCCGAAGACAACCCGTCGCTCTTCCACGGCGTCGGACCGTTCGAGATCGAGACCGGCAAGGTGTTGAAGGGGAAAGGCGGTGCCGCATCATACACCGCCATCTTCGGGGCAACGCTCTGCAAACTGGCAGCCGAGGACGAACGGATCGTGGCCATCACCGCCGCCATGCCCGACGGCACCGGCCTGAGCGGGTTCTCCAAAGAACATCCCGAACGCTTTTTCGATATGGGCATAGCCGAACAGCACGGGGTGACCTTTGCCGCCGGTTTGGCTGCCAGCGGTCTGCGACCGGTGTTCGCGGTCTATTCCACCTTCCTGCAGCGCGCCTACGACCAGGTCTTCCACGATGTCTGCCTCCAGAACCTGCCGGTGACCTTTGCCCTGGACCGGGGCGGCGTGGTGGGCAGCGATGGGCCCACGCACCATGGCGCCTTTGACCTCTCCTACCTGCGGCACCTCCCCAATATGACCCTGATGGCGCCCAAGGACGAAAACGAGCTCCAGCACATGCTGACCACCGCCATCGCTTTGGGCGGCCCGACAGCGGTGCGGTATCCGCGGGGCAACGGGTATGGCGTGCCGCTGGACCAGACCCTGGCCACGCTGCCCGTCGGACGCGCCGAAGTGCTCCGCGAAGGGGCAAACGGTCTGCTGTTGGCGTTGGGCACCATGGTCTATCCTGCGCTGGAAGCCGCCGGACAGCTTGAAAGGGAGCACGGCATGGCGCTGACCGTCGTCAACGCCCGCTTCGTAAAGCCGCTGGATGAAACGCTGTTCCTCGAGCTCGCCCGCAAACATGGCCGGATCGTGACTCTTGAGGAGAACGCCCTCCAGGGCGGCTTCGGCACGGCCGTCCTGGAACTGCTGGAACAGCATAACCTGACCGGCGTACCGGTTCTGCGTCTCGGCTATCCCGACCGCTACATCCCCCAGGGCGAACAGCACGAACTGCGCGCCATGCTTGGGCTCGACAGCCCCGGGATCGCCGCATCGGTACACGACTTCTTTTCTCACCCATGACCCACCGGGAGTCCCAAAGCCTCCGGGTGCCGGCATTACGAAAATGCCGGCACCCCCTGCTGCACCGCGCCGCCACCTTCCTGGTGCTGTCGTGTCTTGTGTTTTCCCCACTTCACGCCGCGGCCGACGACGGCAATCACCGGCCGGACGGGAATGCCCCCGCAAGAACCTCTCCCGAGGGTATCAAACAAGAGCTGGAACAATTGGAAAACAGCCATCGCCTGTTCCCGCTCAACGAGAAGATCACCCGCGATCTGGCCAGCGGATACATGGCTTACGGACAGCAACTCCTCAGGCAGAAGCATTACGAACAGGCGGATGAAATATTCCTCAAGGCTCAGGAGCTTTATCCCGATGATCTATCCTGTGCCCTGTTGCGGGGTATCTGCAATTATTACCTCAAAAGGTATGACGTGGCCCGCTCCCAACTGGAACACGTCCGCTCACAGGCGGACGATTCCATTGAGGTGCTCTATTTTCTGGGGCTGGTGCTGTACGACACCGACAGCCGCCAACAGGCCGTGGATCTCTGGGAACAGGCCCTGAAGCTGGCTCCGGGACGCAGGGAGATCCTTGATATCCTCAGCAGGGCGCGCAAGGAAACAGCCGTCGAAGCGAGCATGGACCAGGGACACAGCTCCCGATTCGATCTTTCCTACGATCCTGATGTGGATACGGCGTTCGCCCTGGCGGTCCTGGGCGTACTGGAAGCTGCGGCCAACACAGTCAACAGCGAGCTGGACCACTATCCCCAGGCGCGCGTTCCGGTGGGCATCTACAAACGGGGCGACTACAAAACCGTGACCGATTCGCCCGACTGGTCCGGCGGTGTCTACGACGGCAAGATCAGGCTTCCCTTTGGCGCGGCCAGGGAGGTAACCCCCGCCATACGCGCTGTCTTGTATCACGAATACGCCCATGTGGTGGTCTTCGACCTGACGCGCGGCAACTGTCCGCTCTGGCTCAACGAGGGGATTGCCGAGGTATTCGGCAGAAGTCAGAATGATCACCCGATGGTCGAATTGGAGCACGCCGTCCACAAAGGCGTCACCACTGACTTCAGAAAACTCGAAAAGAGCTTCAGCGGCCTCTCCGGCGCCGAGGCCGCCCTGGCGTACCAGCAGAGCTACAGCATGGTGGACTACCTGGTGTCAACCTATGGCTGGCATCGGGTGAAACAGATACTTGTGGGACTGGGCAACGGTTTGGATGCCGAAAGCGCCATCGCAGCAGCGCTGGGCGACTACAACCAGACCTATGACGGCATCATCGGGGAATGGCGTGACCATGTTGTCGGCAACAGCGCTGCAAAGTGATTTTTATTGCCTTCACGGTAGATACATGGTAAAAATATTTTTTTATTGTCGGGGAGTAGCGCAGCCTGGTAGCGCACCTGTCTTGGGCACAGGGGGTCGCAGGTTCGAATCCTGTCTCCCCGACCATAAAAACAAGGACTTAGCCAATTGGGCTCAAGTCCTTTTTCTTTTATATACCCCAAACAGCCGGAAGCCGGCTATGAGTCCATACTAATTTGTTAACAGTATGTCGATTTTGGTATATATTGGGGGGCATGAAACTCAGCATTTTAAAACTCATGTTATTTCCGGTGGCCTTGATGTTTTCGGCATGCGGTTTAACCACTTCGGAAATTAGCGTTGCCGAGGACGGCACCTGTGTCATTTCCGGTAAAGGTTATGCGAGTGAGCAAAATAATATTTTTCCGATTCTCTACGCCGAGGCAAAATCCTATTGCAATGAACGTGGCATGATACTACAGCCAGTGACCTGTGAAGGAGATTTTAAGCCCCTGAACTCAATAAAAGTTAAATTTACATTCCGATGCCTGTTGGTTAATATTCCTGAACAGCGCTGACCGGCTATTGAAAAGCGGAGATATGAACAGAATTATTTTACTGTTTGCGGCAGTCATGATCCTTTCCGGTTGTGCCGGAATATCGGGGGGTATCCCGGGCCATGGCGTAGATTTGCATAAGGATTCAAAAATTGCAGTAATTTACCTGGGCGCCCGGGATTGCCATTTCTGTAGCCAGTGGGAAGAGAATGAACAACAGAGATTTCTTACTTCCGAAGAAATCAAGCACCTGGAGTTTCAAAAAATCGTACGGAATACGTTTCACAGGAATTTGCAGCCATCAGACTTCAAAGATGATCTGAAGTGGCTTTATGAGAGTGTCAAGATGGACAATGGTACCCCGACTTTTGTCGTACTGGTCGATAAATCAGTCGTACTTAAAATTGCAGGCGTGGATAAATGGGATAAAGAAGTAATGCCGCTCCTCACCGAACTTATTAAAAAGAAACAAGCTCAGTATAATTAATGCAAACTTTGCTACCTCTCCTCATACAATCGAATCCGTCCCCGCCTTGATCTCCTCCCTGACCGTTGTCAGCAGTTCTGCGCATACAACGATCAATTCCTGCCGCAGGCCGTCCGCCTCGGATGAAAGCTCAAGTTCTACCGATTCGGCAAAATATTTGAACTTGGCGACAACATCCTCAAACTGCTCAATCGTACAATTCATGTGACGCTCCTTTATCGTGGCCACTGTCCCCCGTAACCGGGCAATGTTCCGTATATGTTCATTTTTTATGAAATATACGGTTGCCAACCTGGTCCGGTCAATAAAAAATACCCGTTTGGCCGGCGTATACAACAGTTTATATTGTATGCTTCGGTATTTTTTGTATAGTTGTATCGGAGGAGATGCCTATGGGACGATCAATGCAAGAGGTGCTGATATTCAACGCATTCATGGAACACACCCGTGATTCCATAGTCATCAAAGAATATTTTGCCAATGAACGGGGCGAATACACGGGTGGAAAGATCATCTGCGCCAGCACTACCAAAGCCCGCCATTACGGCCTGAATATGAATACGATCCGGGGCTATACCGACTTTGATCTCTTACCCCGTGAACAAGCGGAAAAGGCCCTTCAGGATGACCTGTGGGTGATGAAAAACCGGAAACCCATTGAAGATCAACACGAAACAATTACCCACAAAAACGGTGAAATCGTAAAGGTTTCCGTGACAAAATTTCCCTGGATTCTGCCGAGTGGAGAGATTGTGGGGGTAATGTGCATTGCCCGAAACATAACCTTGCGGGAAAGAGCCAAACAGCAAACCCAGGATTTGGCGGAGTTTATGCGGCGACAGGTTTTGCGGCCCCTGTTGGCGATTTCCCATGCCGAGTCGGGAAATTATACTACGGTCAAGGCGCTGCAACCCATTGTCTTCCGACTGCTAAGAAAACTGAAGGAAGTAAAAGGCATAAAAATATAGTACCGTTCTGTCAGCGGAGCCCCTTTTCTGCTTTTCCCCGCGTTGCGGCAGCGGCACTATTTCCACCAACCGCGTGTTCAGGTGCGCTTTCACCGTATCGACTGTTCGGTGATCTTCTTGTCGCCTCCCCCGCCCCTGCCCTGAAAACCTCCTTTGACCGCCCCTGCCAACCATGCTATTCTATCCAGCCTAGGCCAATAACGGGGAGTGTCTTTTGAAAAGAGTACGTACATGTGCGGCCGTATCCTTCTTGGTACTGGCATGCTCCGGGGCGGCGTTCGGAGCCGTCTCGGCGGGGCAGATTTC